>Ga0075030_100003100_pt1 | contig 15158 bp, 15 predicted proteins | sample LitLauG_LLR_2012_FD_71393 | JGI IMG/M metagenome (GOLD analysis project Ga0075030, IMG submission 71393) | Freshwater sediment microbial communities from Pennsylvania, USA - Little Laurel Run_MetaG_LLR_2012 | ecosystem: Environmental > Aquatic > Freshwater > Creek > Sediment | place: USA... | reverse complement strand
CGCGGGCGTGACGTCGCCACGTCGGTGAATGGCCGCTTCGTCGCGTGCGACGTCACCAACACCGACCACGTGATCGCCGCCATCGAGGCCGCGGCGTCGCTCGCGCCCTTGCGCAGTGTCGTGAACTGCGCCGGTATCGCGTGGGCCCAACGCACGGTCGGCAAGGACGGCGAGTACGCCTCGGCCCACGATCTGTCGATCTACCGCAAGATCATCGAGGTGAACCTCATCGGCACCTTCAACGTCTGTCGCCTCGGCGCCACCGCGATGGGTCGCAACGAGCCCGACGACGACGGGTGTCGTGGTGCCATCATCACCACGGCGTCAGTGGCGGCCGAGGACGGTCAGATCGGCCAGGTGGCCTATTCGTCCTCCAAGGGCGCCATCGTGGGTCTCACCCTGCCGTTGGCGCGCGACCTGGCCGCGATCGGCGTGCGGGCCAATTGCATCCTGCCGGGTCTCATCGACACGCCCATCTACGGCTTCGCACCCGAATCCGAGGAATTCAAGGCGAAGCTGGCCCAGGGCGTGCTCTTCCCCAAGCGCCTCGGACGGGCGTCGGAGTACGCCTCACTGGCCATCGAGCTCTTGACCAACGACTACATCAACGCCGCGTGCGTACGCCTCGACGCGGGCGTGCGCCTGCCGCCGAAGTGACTCAGCCCACCACGTCGCGTCGCGCGTAACGCCGCAGTCCCAGCACGCCCACGACCAGGCCCACGAGGCTCACCCACGCCAAACCCGCCACGTCGATGGGTTGCACGGGTACCGCGCGCAGGTAGTGGAACGGGTCCACGGCCAGCGTCCAATTCGGCCACTTGAGGATGGGGCCCAAGGCCTGCACCACGTAGGCGACCAGGATGAACACCGAGCCCACGGCGAACGAGAAACGGGGGGTGCGTCCCACCAGCCAGATCGCCAGACCCACCGTGAAGGGGATGAGGCCGAGCGAACTCGCCACCGCCCGGACGACCGTCCACCACGACATCGGGGTGCCGCTGAGGCGAATGCCCAGCCACATGGCGAACGTCGTCGCACTGGCCACCACGATCACCGCGAGCAGGGCGGTCGCCACGACGCTCGCCATCCAGGTGAGCCGGCGAGGGCCCGTGGCGAGGGCCACGTCCAGACGACCTTTGACCTCATCACTGGCGGCCGAGGCGATCCAGGTGAACACCAGGTAGGTGAAGGCGACCGAAATCGACGCCGTGGTGAGCGCCACGAATCCCACCCCCGTCACCATCGCGCCGTAGCCGAAGCGGTTGAGCAACGCCACGTACCCCGGATCGGTGCGCGCCAGCGCCACCAGCGCATGGGTCAAGTAGCCGAGGATCGCGCCGAAGAGCGCCAGTCCTCCGGCCCACCAGCGCCAGACGCTCGATCGCTCGCGCCACGCGAACGTCCAGGCCGAACCAAGGAGGAACGTCGTGGCCGCCGCGGTGTCGCGGTGGTGCCACAGGGCTCCGCCCACGTCACGGCGCCCCTGCAGGAGCAGCACGACGCCGGCGACGATCAGCGGACCCGCCAGAGCCGGCACCACGGCCATGAGATCCGCGTGCTCGAACGCTCCGATCTTCTCCACCCAACCGAAGAACGTGACATCGCGCAGCCACAGCGTCGACACCGTGGAATCGGCGATCATGCGAAGGAAGAACGCGCCGACGATGACGGCGATGGCCGCTTGGCTGGCGGCACGGCGCGGCGCCACGAATTGCGAACAGAGCAGGCCCACCGCCGCGCCCGACCAGCCCGTCGCCACGACGCCGAGGGCGAAATACGTCGAGCCACCCACGTCTTGGGCGCCCGCGACCAGGACCAACCACGCCGCCAGCGCGACCATCACGACCCCCGTGGCCAACACCCACGTGGTGGTCGCCAGCACCGAGGTGCGATTGCGGCGACCGATCACCAGCACGTCCCAGGACCCGTTGTCCTCGTGGCCACGCGTGAGGCGCGTCGCGAGCAGGGCCGCCCACACCGCCACCATCAGCAGCATGAACGCACCCATCTTCCACACGACGAAGACCCCTCCATTGTCGAGGTTGGCCACGCGACCATAGAGTGCGGCGACGGCGGGATTCTGCACCAGGGGCTGCAACGCGAGCATGCCCAGCGCGCCGCCGCTGGCCACGAAGGAACGAAGTCCGACCTCGATCACCGCGGCGACGAGGACGGTGATCACGAGGGTGCTCGAGCGAATCTCGCGCCACACCACGGAGCGCACCGTCGAGATGGCGCGACTCATGCCGGGGAGGATTCGTCGTAGAAGCTGAGGAAGATCTCCTCGAGCGACGCCTCACGTCCGTGCACCGAGGTGACGTCGCGCGTGGCCAGCGCGGCGAAGAAGGCCGAGGGGGCGCCGGCGACTCGAACCCGCACGCCGTCGGGCAGGGTGTCGACGAGGGTCACGCCGTCGACCGTGGCCAGGTCTCGCACGTCCCCCACCACGTCGAATTCGACCCCGACGCGCTTTTGCAGGTCGGCGACGTCGGCGACGGTGAACAACTTGCCCGAGCGGATCATCGCGACGCGGCTACAGAGGTGCTCGACCTCGCTCAACATATGTGAGCTCAGCAAGATCGCCTGTCCGCGATCACGCGCCTCGACGACGCACTCGCGAAAGACCCTCTCCATGACCGGGTCCAGACCCGAGGTGGGTTCGTCGAGCAAGAGAACGTCGGCGCGCGTGGCGAAGGCACCGATTAACGCCACCTTCTGGCGATTGCCCTTGGAGTAGGCACGCAGGCGCTTGCGCGGATCGAGTTCGAAGCGTTCGACGAGTTCCTTGGTGTAGGCGGCGTCGGTGCTGCCGTGCAGCGACGCCAGCAGCGTCAACGTGTCGCCACCCGTCAGCTGGGGCCACAAGGCCACGTCGCCCGCGACGTAGGCCACCTTGGCGCGAGCCTCATCGGACCCCGCGCGATGACCGAGGACGCTCACCGAACCCGACGTCGGTCGCAGGAGCCCCAGCGCGAGCCGCAACGTGGTCGACTTGCCGGCCCCATTGGGTCCGAGGAAGCCCATGACTTCGCCCGGGGCGAGCCCCAGGGTCACGTCGTCCACGGCCCGTGAGGAGCCGTAGTCCTTGACGAGGTGTTGGATGTCGAGGGCGAGTGAAGTCACCTATCGACGTTACCGTGCCGCACTCGCGGCGCCTCGGCCACGACGTGACTAGGGAAGGCCGACGTCGCGCGGCACGAGACGCAAGGGTGCGACACCCGTCGCCGCGTCAGCGTCCGTCACCGGCGACACCAGCGTCCAGTGTCGACCGACCGGGCAGAATTGGGCGCGGTACCAGCCCAGGCGGATCGCTTTGAGGGACACGCCCGGCACCCAGATCGTGCGAAAGAGGTGTCCTTGCGAGCAACGCACGAGGGTCCATCCCCCGAGACCCGAGTAGCCGCGTCGGCGCGCGACGACGGTGGCCACGGCGTAGAAGGCCACGGCGAACAGCGTCGTCCGACGCCACCTCGCGCGAGAGAATCTCTGCCTCTGTCCCTCGGGCGTGGTGCGCATCACCGTGGTGCGCCGGCGATTGCGTCAAGTGCTGCGACGTCCTGTGAGGAGAGCACCAGCGACGCACTGGCCAGGTTGTCGCGCACGTGCGCGACGGACGAGGTCCCCGGGATCAACAAGATGTTGGGCGAACGTTGCAGCAGCCACGCCAGCGCCACCGCCATCGGCGTGCTCTGGCGGCGTTGGGCAACAGCGGCGAGCTCGCCCGACTGCAGCGGGGTGAACCCGCCCAGGGGGAAGTAGGGCACGTACGCGATGCCTTGCGCCGCCAGGGAGTCGATGAGGTCATCGTCGTGGCGATGGGCCACGTTGTAGAAATTCTGCACGCACACCACCGGGGCGATGCTCTGGGCTTCGACGATCTGGCTCGCCGACACGGTGCTGAGCCCGAGGTGCCGGATGACGCCCTCGTCGCGGAGTTGCGCGAGGGTCGTGAATTCTTCGCGCAGCGAGCCCTCCTCGGGTGCGCTGAACCCACCCATGCGCAGGTTCACGATGTCCATGGCGTCGAGTCCGAGGTTCTCGAGGTTGTCGTAGACCGCACGTCGAAGTTCGTCGGGCGTGCGGGCATGGGGCCAGCCGCCCTTCTCATCACGGCGGGCACCGACCTTGGTCACCACGTGCAGTGAGTCGGGATACGGGTAGAGCGCCTCTTTGATGATCTGGTTCGTCACGTGGGGGCCGTAGTAGTCACTGGTGTCGATGTGGTTGACACCCGCCGCCACGACCTCGCGAAGGACGGCGAGGGCTTCGTCGCGGTCAGCGGGGGGACCGAAGACCCGTGGACCGGCCAATTGCATGGCACCATAGCCCATGCGCGTGAGCGTCAGGCCACCAGCCAGGGTGTAGGTGCCCCCCAACAGCGTTGAATCTGACGTCATGCGTCTTTCCTCTCCTCGGACCGACACGCCACGTCGCGGGCCGCCACGTCGCGGGCCGCCACGTCGCCAATTCTGTCGCACGAACGGCGACCGGCGCTGGTGAGCCTAACGCCGCGACGTGAGCCGACAGCGAGCGGGTCCGGCGGTGTGCCGAGAACGATTAGAAGTTGCTGGTGTCAGCGACGTTGTCGAAGCGAGCGAACTCGCCACGCCAGGTCAGGTGCGCGGTGCGGGTGGGGCCATTGCGGTTCTTACCCACGATGATCTCCGCCTCGGACTTCTTGTCGTTGGGCACCTCGCCGTATTGCTCGGCGCGGTACAAGAAGAGCACGACGTCGGCGTCTTGTTCCAGGGAACCCGACTCGCGCAGGTCGCTCATCATGGGTCGCTTGTCGGCGCGCTCCTCGAGCTTTCGCGATAGCTGCGACAGGGCGATGACCGGGCAGCTGAGTTCGCGCGCCAGGATCTTCAAGGCACGGCTCATCTCCGACACTTCCACCTGGCGGTTCTCGGACTTGCCGCGCGAGCTCATCAATTGCAGGTAGTCGATGATCACCACGCCGAGGTCGCCGTTTTGCTGCTTGATGCGCCGGGCGCGCGAACGCACGTCCATCACGGTCAAACTCGGGTTGTCGTCGATGAAGACCTTGGCGGACTGTAGGTAGCCAAAGGCGTCCTGCGCTCGATTCCAGTCGGCGTCACTCAGGTCCCCCGTGCGCAGTTTGGACGAGTCGATGCGCGCAGTCGAGGCGAGGATGCGTTCGGCCAGCTCCTGGCGGCTCATCTCGAGCGAGAAGAATAGGGCCGGTCGCTTGACCACGGCACCGACGTGGGTCAAGATTCCCAGGGCGAAGGCGGTCTTACCCATGGCCGGGCGGGCGCCGACGATGGTCAGGCTGTGCGGTTGGAGCCCTTGGAGCACCAGGTCGAGGGAGCGATATCCCGTCTCGAGCCCGTTGAACTGACCGCGCGTCTCGCCGCGCTCCTCGAGGATGTTGGCCTCGGCCACCAATAGTCGCTGCAGGGGCGACACCGTGTCGATGCGGTTCGTGTCGCCGATCTGGTTGATCTTGCGCTCCGCGTCGTCGATGAGGCCGACCACGTCGTCAGTGGCCACGTAGGCGTCGTCAACGATCTCGCCCGCCACGGCGATCAAACGTCGCTGCTGGGCCTTCTCGTGGACCACCTCGGCGTAGTGGCGAGCGTTGGCCGCCGACGGGGTGTTCATCTGCAGCGACGACAGCAAGCCGACTTCGACCGCGGCCGCGCCCTGCTCTTGCAGCTTCGCTTGGACCGTCACGTAGTCCACCGGTTCGCCCGCGTTCGCCAACGCCAAGATGGCCGTGAAGATCTGCGCGTGCAGCGGGCGATAGAAGTCCTCGGGCTCGACCGTCTCGTAGGCGACCGAGACGGCCTCGGGCGAGAGCAGCATGGCGCCGATCAGTGATTCCTCCATCTCGATGGCGTTGGGGGGAACTCGTCCCGGCGACCCTGGAGAGCCGGCACGGCCGCGATCGGATTCAAGTTGCGTCATGAGTCTTCAACGGTCGTCGATAACGCCTGTGTCTCGCAAGAACAACAACGTGGGGAAATCCCTGTGCGTAACCGCATCCCTCCATGATGACAACCTGCTGTCACATCGGCGCGACACGACACGAGGCCGGGGCGTAGAGCCCCGGCCTCGCGCTGAACAACGAACGGCGTGGCGTTACTTGGCCACGACCTCCACCTTGATGGTGGCGATCACACCGTCGAAGAGGCGCGCCGACACCGTGGCCGACCCCACTTCCTTGAGGTGCTCGTCCATGATGATGGCGTGGCGGTCCAACGAGATGTTGGTCGCGGTGCGCACGGCGTTGACGATGTCGGCCTCAGTGATCGAACCGAACAAGCGACCATTGGAGCCCGCGCGTGCGGCGACGGTCACGGTGGCGGCCTCGATCACGCCGCGCTGGGTCTCGGCAGCCGTGCGGCTCTGGGCGTCACGCAGGTCGCGAGCCTTGCGCATCGATGCTGCCTGCACTTCCATGGTGTCATTGGCCTGAAGGGCGGCACCGGTCGGCAGGAGGAAGTTGCGGGCGTAGCCGGACTTCACCTCGACGATGTCACCACGCCGGCCGACGCCGCGGACGTCGGAACGCAGAAGGACTTTCATTCGCCCGCCTCCTCGACCTCGACCTCGGTCACGAAGACCTCTTCGGTCACGTCGGCGAGGGTCGCTTCAGTCTCACTGGCGCGATCGGCTCCGTCACGGTCGGGACGCGGTCCACGCGGACCCCGATCGTCACGACCACGACCACCACGACGCTCGGTCACGGTGCGCTGCGTGTAGGGCAGCAGGGCCAGCTCGCGCGCGGTCTTGATCGAGTCGGTGACGTCGCGCTGGTGCTGTTGGCAGTTGCCCGACACCTTGCGGCCACGGATCTTTCCGCGGTCCGAGATGTACTTGCGCAGCTGGGCCAGGTCCTTGTAGTCGACCGAACCGACGCCGTGCTGACAGAAGGAGCACGGCTTCTTCTTCGCACCACGACGAGTGTCGATCTTCGGTGCCCTCTTGGGCAGGGTGGGCATATTCTTACGGGGCATTAGAAGGGCTCCTCATCAAAGGCGTAGGTACTGGGTTCGTTGGTGCGCGCGGGGGCGGGACGGTCGCTGTAACTCGACGATCCACCCTCGGCACGGGGGGTGCGGGTGACCACGGCGGTCGCCCAACGCAGGGACGGAGCGATCTCGTCAGCGACGATCTCGAAGGCGTTGCGCTTCTCGCCCGACTCGGTCTCCCAGGAGCGCTGCTCCATGCGACCGGTCACGACGACGCGCGCGCCCTTGGCGAGAGTCGACGCGGCGTTCTCGGCCATCGGGCCGTACGCCGAGACGTCGAAGAACGACGTCTTCTCCTCCCACTCCTGGGTCTGACGGTTCTGCCAGCGGCGGCTGACGGCCACCGCGAGTCGCAGCGCCGCCTGTCCCGAGTTCAGAAACTTGAGTTCGGGGTCGCGGGTGACATTACCCACGACGGTGATGGTGTTATCGGCCATTGGTTCTCCTTAGTCGCGAAGCGTCCGAACCTACGCCTGGGCCGTGACACGGCTGGCGTTGGTCCGCTCGTTGCGTCGAAGAATCTTGAAGCGCAGGACCTCATCGGACAACGTGAGGATTCGATCCAGCTCGTCGACCGTGGTCGGCTCGCCGGTGAACTCCACGAGGACGTAGTAGCCCTCCTTGCGCTTGTTGATCTCGTACGCCAAGGGACGCTTGCCCCAACGGTCGATGGTTCCGGGGGTTCCGGAGTTCGATCGGATGGTCTCAAGCGCTCGGTCGAGAGCAACCTGGATGGACTGTGCGTCGACGGCCGTGTCGAACACAATCATGGTTTCATAAGGCCTCATGGCCACTTTCCTTTCCCTCTGGTCCGGACGAATCCGGGCTCTGCGGAAGACAGAGCAGGGTGTGTGGTACTTCCCCGCGCTTGCGGGAACGAAAAGCCTAGCCGAATACCCGAAAAATGGCTAGTCGCCTAAATCGTCCGGGTTGTCGTAGGACTCGGCGATGCTCGGGAAGGTCCCGTCGCGGACGTCCTGGGCGTACCGCGAGACGGCCTCGGTCATCGCGGTGCCCAACTCAGCGTATTGGCGCACGAATTTGGGCGAATGGCGCTTGGTCAGGCCTAACAGGTCGTGAATCACCAGGACTTGTCCGTCGGTATCGGGTCCGGCACCGATGCCAATGGTGGGAATGTCGAGCGCCGCGGTCAACTGGGTGCCGACGGCGCGCGGCACACCCTCGACCACCAGCGAGTAGATACCTTCACCCTGCAACACCAGGGCATCCTCGAGCAACAGTTTGGCGGCGTCACGGGATTTTCCCTGCACCTTGTAGCCGCCGAAGGCCAGCACGCTCTGGGGGGTGAGACCCAGGTGACCCATGACCGGGATCTCTGCGGCGATCAGGGCGCGCACGACCTCGCGGCGGATCGCCCCGCCCTCGAGCTTCACGGCCTGCGCACCCGCGCGGATCAACTCGCCGGCGTTGGCGACCGCGGCGTCGGGTCCGACGTGATAACTCAACCAGGGCATGTCCGCCACCAGGTGCGCCCGCGGGGATGCCGCGGCGACGGCGCGCACGTGGTGCGCCATCTCGGCGACCGTCACGTGCAGGGTGTCCTCGTGACCGAGGACGACGTTGGCCAACGAGTCCCCCACCAACAAGATGTCCACGCCCGCGGCATCGGCGTAACGAGCCGTCGGCTCGTCGTAGGCGGTGATCATGACGAGGGGAGCGGCGCCATTGCGGCGCTTGTGCGTGCGCAGCGTCGGTACGCCCGAGGCGCTCATGAGCGATTCTGCTTGGCGACGGCGCGTCGGGCCACGCGACCACCCGCGGACCACTTACGCACCAGGTGGTGGAACGAACAGCCCGTGCACACCTCGACGGCGTAACACTGCACGGGCTCGACGCGCCGCTCGAGCTTCAACAATTCCGCTCGCGTCGTGGGGCAGGTACCCCCCGCGGGCAGGCGAGCGCCGAACACGTAGGTCACCTCGACCAGCTCGACGTCGGAGCAGACCGGACACGTTTCACCCGTGGCGCGTCCGATGTTCTTGGCGGCCCGCATCAATTCGGGGTGCGCGTCACAGACGTCGCTGGCGCGCAAGGTGCCCGCGGCGATCTTGGCCAACAGGGCGTGTCGGACGAGGCCGAACTCAACAACGGCTCCGTCGGCCGTGGAAGTACGAAAGCTCGAATCCATTAGCGCCGACACTACCAATCGCCGTTAAGAATCGGGCTTTTCGTCACCTACTCGTCACGGCGTCGCATTCGATATATCGAATTGATATGATGATTCGCATGTTGGACATCGCAATCTTGGGCCTGCTCATGGACCGTGATCACCACGGGTACGAGATTCGCACGCAGGTGCGCGACCGTCTGGCCGTCTCGGCCAACATCTCCTTCGGGTCCATCTACCCCGCCCTCAACCGACTCGAGCGCCAGGGCTTCGTCGAGGCGGTCGTCGCGACCGAGCCTCGTGGCAACGCCCTGTCGACCGGATCGTTGTCGGGCGAGCGCGCCTCACTGCGCGCGCTGCGCGCCACCCAGGGTCTCGGTCGTCGTTCGCGCAAGGTGTACCGCATCACCGCGCGGGGCCGCGAGGAGTTCGTTGCCTTGCTGGCCGATCCCGCGACGCTGGACGACTCGCGCAACTTCTCCTTGCGCATGGCGCTGGCGAAATACTTGACCCCTTCTCTTCGCGTGACGCTCCTCGAGCGTCGTCGCACCGATCTTGTGGAGCGACTGGCTGAAATGCAGACCGGTGCTCGCAATGAGCAACTCGACACCTACGCCCGCAGCGTCATGGCGCACGCGGCCAAGGGCGTCGAGTTGGACCTCGAGTGGATCGACAACCTGTTGTCCACCGAACGAAGCAATCAACAAGCCTTCGCACCGGAAGCGAAGTAGGAAAGGAGAGCCATGGAGAAGATTCGCGTGGCCATCGCCGGCGTGGGGAACTGCGCCAGCTCGCTCATCCAGGGCGTGACGTACTACAAGGACGCCAAGCCGGGTGACAGTGTGCCGGGCTTGATGCACGTCATGCTCGGCGACTATCACGTCAGTGACCTCGAGTTCGTGGCCGCATTCGACGTGGACGCCACCAAGGTCGGCAGCGACCTCGGCAAGGCGATCGAGGGCGGGATGAACAACACCATCAAGTTCGCCGACGTCCCCTCACTGGGCGTGACCGTCCAACGCGGGCCGACCATGGACGGACTCAACAAGTACTACCGCGCCGTCATCGATGAGTCACCCGCCGAGCCGGTCGATGTCGCCCAGGCCCTGCGCGACGCTCGTGCCCAGGTGCTGGTGTCGTACTTGCCCGTGGGCTCTGAGGACGCGCAGCGCATGTACGCCCAAGCGGCGATCGATGCGGGGTGCGCCTTCGTCAACGCCATTCCGGTCTTCATCGCGTCGGACCCCGTGTGGGCCAAGAAGTTCGCCGACGCCGGGGTGCCGATCATCGGCGACGACATCAAGAGCCAGGTCGGCGCCACCATCGTGCACCGGGTGCTCGCACGCCTCTTCGAGGACCGCGGTTTGGCCCTCGACCACACCTACCAGCTGAACGTCGGCGGCAACATGGACTTCAAGAACATGCTCGACCGCGAGCGACTTGAGTCTAAGAAGGTCTCCAAGACCCAGGCGGTCACCTCGCAGATCGAGAACTACGTGATGGACGCCGACGACGTGCACATCGGACCGAGCGACCACGTGCCGTGGCTCAAGGACCGTAAGTGGGCCTACATCCGCATGGAGGGGCGCAACTTCGGTGACGTTCCCCTCAACGTCGAACTCAAGCTCGAGGTGTGGGACTCGCCCAACTCCGCCGGCGTCATCATCGACGCCGTGCGCTGCGCCCGGATCGCGTTGGACCGCGGCATCGGCGGTCCGGTCCTGGGACCCAGTGCCTACTTCATGAAGTCGCCGCCCGTGCAGTTCCACGACGACGTCGCGCACAACATGATCGAAGAGTTCGCCAACGGCGGAGACAACCCCGTCTGGCCGTAGTCCCCCCAGCAACAGGACAAAACCCCCGCCATCGGCGGGGGTTTTGTACGTCTAGGCCTGCTCGCTCCACCATTCACGAAGACGGTGGGTGGCCTCTGCTTTCGTGATCTCGCCCTCCTCACGACGGATCTCCATGAGGAACTTCATCGCGCGACCGACCATCGGGCCGGGTGGTAGCGCGAGCAGGCTCATCACCTCGCTACCGTCGAGGGCGGGCCGCTGGTTGTCCAGGTCCTCTTGCTCGCGCAGTTCGGCGATCCTGACCTCGAGTTCGTCCATCCGGCGCGCCAGTTCCGCCGCCTTGCGCCAATTGCGCGTCGTGCAATCGCAGCGCGTGAGCTCGTTGAGTTCGCTCAGCAGGTCTCCGGCGTCGTGGACGTAACGTCGCACGGCGGCGTCGCTCCAACCCAGCTTGTAGGTGTGGAAACGCAGGTGCAGCTCGACCAGCATGGCGACGTCGTCGATCATGTTCTTGGAGTACTTCAACGCGGCCATGCGCTTGCGCGTCATCTTGGCGCCCACCACCTCGTGGAACCGGAAGGTGACGCCCTCGGCGGTGATCGCCCTCGTCGGTGGTTTGCCGATGTCGTGGAACAGCGCCGCGAGGCGCAGGGTCAACTGCGGCGACGTCTTGTCGACCACCGCCCAGGTGTGCTTCAACACATCCTTGTGCTGGTGAATGGGATCTTGCTCGAGTTGCAGCATCGGCAGTTCCGGGAAGAAGTGTTCGGCCAGACCAGTGCGCACGATGAAATCAAGGCCGATGGAGGGTTGTTCGGTCACCATCAACAAGTCGAGTTCGCCCCGGATCCGCTCCTCGGAGACGATGGACAGCTTCGCGGCACAGTCGCGGGCGGCCGCTTCGATCGAGGGGTCGATGGTCAAGTTGAAACGAGCCGCGAAGCGCGCGGCGCGCAGCATGCGCAAGGGATCGTCGTTGAAGAGGATGTCGGGGTCGATGGGCGTGCGCAACGCGTGATCCGCGAGGTCGGCGAAACCACCGAAGAAGTCGAAGAAGGTCTGCACCCCTTCGGGCTGGTCCAGGAGGTTCACCACGTCGAGCGCCAGCGCGTTGATGGTGAAATCACGTCGGCTCAGGTCGGCCTCGAGGGAATCGCCCCACTCGACCGAGGGCTTGCGCGAATGATCGACGTATTCCTCGGAGCGAAAGGTCGTCACCTCGGCCTTGAGCCCATTCTCGCGCAACACCCCGCCAATAGTGCCGAAGGAGCGGCCCTGCTCCCACAGTCCGCCGCACAGCGGCTGCATCAGTCGCGCGATGTCGTCGGGCCGGGCGTTCGTGGTGAAGTCGATCTCGTAGTCGTCGCCGGGTTCGATGCCCAAGATGGCATCACGGATCGAACCCCCGACGGCGTAGAGGCTGAATCCCGCCTGGTCGAAGGCGCGACTCAAGGGGGCGGACCATTGCGCGATGCGCGCGAGGCGTTGGGGGAAGTCATCGAAAGCAATCACTGCGAATGAAGGTTACGAGAGACGCCGCACTACCGCGACCCCAAGTAGCCTGTGTCAGCATGTTCCACCGATTTTCAACCTGGTGGCGGGCGCTTAGCGTCGTACTCCTCGGCCTCGCGACGCTGGCGTGGCCTTCGGCCGCGCAGGCTGGACCGACGGCCGTCTTCTCCGTCTTGTCCCAAGGGTCGGTGGCGAACCTCTCGAGCCACGGCGCATCCGCGTTCAGCCTCGTCCTGGCCGTCCCTCACGGTCGCGCCGACAGCGTGGTCCTGGACCTCTATCCCCAGATCAGCTACCGGTCCCAGGTGACGGCCATCATCGACGGCACGGGGGTCTCCTCCACCGTGGTGGCCGACACCGCGGTGTCGGCCCCCACGTGCGTCACCGCGACGACGCTGACGTTGAACGTGTCTCTCTACTCCGCCGACGGCACCGGGCCCAGCCAGCACTGTGGCACCTCACCGGTTCACCTGCGCCTGCCCTGCCAGGGCGCGGCCTGCGACGGGGTGTACCCCTTGCGGATCGCCGTCACGGTGGGGGGCGTGCGCCAAATCGAGTGGTCGATGATCGCGGTGCATTCGACGACTGTGCTGATCCCGTTGCGCGTCGATTACGTGGCAGTGGTCGATCCGACGGCGTGGTCCGCCCCGGCCAACGCCGAGGCGAATTTCGGCGTGATCTCGCGCTACGGCTCCTTGCCGCTCACGCTGGCCGTCGACTATCGACCGCTCGGGCGAGCCCTCTTGAGCTCGTCGAGTCGGGCGTGGCGCGACTCGCTGTCGAGCGCCCTCACGAGCCCCCAGCACCGCGCCATCGTGGCTCCGCCCTCCACCGCCGACTACGCCGGACTGGCGGCCAACGGTTTCGCATCCGAAGTCGGCCAGCAGGTGAGCCTGGCCGACAAGTTCCTCAAATCAGTGACCGGTCGCTTCACCGACGGACAGGTCTTCGTGACCGCTCCCACCTCGAGCGCGGCACTCAGCGCCCTGGCGAACGCGGGAGTGACCGAGGCGGTCCTGCCCGACGCCGCCTTCACCCCGACGCCGTCCACGACCTTGGGGTGGGGGGCGCCGTTCCACCCGAACGCGGTGTCGAACGTGACCGCTCTCGCCACCGACAGTGGGCTCGAACAACTGGCGAGCGACACCTCCATCGAACCCGGTCGCCGCGTGGCTCTCACGGCGGCCACCCTCGCGTTCTTGCATTTCGAAGAACCTAACGCCGCCTCCGCTCGCACGGTCGTGGTGCCGCTGAACGTCGGCACCTTGTCCGCGACGTATCTCGACGGGCTCTTGAGTGCCAGTCAGAACAATCCGTTCTTCGCCCCGAGCACCTTGGCGCCGTCCTTCGACACGACCTTGGTCGGTACGGACCTCAGTCCGGTCGATCGCACCATGTCGGCGGCGGCCGTGTCCACATGGTCCAACGCCAACGTCACGACGCTTCGCTCGCTCATCAGCCGCACCGCTTCCTTCGTCCAGGGCATCGCCTCGCCGACCCAGTTGGTGACGTTCGAGTTGTACCAAGCCCTTCCCGAACAGGTGGGTGGCGCCCCTGAGCGCCAGGCCGGTCTGAACGCCGCGACGGCCTACCTGAACGAACAATTGTCGAGTTTTCGCATTGACAACTCCTCGATCACGTTGACCGGTTCGGGTAGTGAGTTGCCCATCACCCTCTTCAGCACGGTGCGCTACCCGGTCACGCTGGTCCTGCATCTCATCACCGACCGTCTGCAGTTCCCCAAGATCCAGAACCAGGAGGTGGCGGTCACCCTCGCGGCCCCGACGAACCCCCAACGCTTCGCCACGGTCGACCGCCAGGGTGCGTCATTGACCCTGCAGCTCGAACTGACCACCCCCGACGGCAAGCTGGTGGTGGCGCACTCCGCGGTCCTCGTACGCGTCGCTGGTACCTCGGTCGTCGGCTACATCTTGAGCGGCGCATCCCTCCTGGTCCTGGCGTGGTGGTGGCTTCGCACCTATCGACGCAAATCGCGGGGGCGGCACGCTCGATGACGCGCGGCGCCACGCACGGTGGTCGCGTCCTCTCCATGGCCGGAGGCACGGCGGCCTCGCGACTGACCGGACTCTTGCGGGTCCTCGTCCTGGCGTGGGTGCTGGGGTTCACCCCCCTGGCCGACGCCTTCAACCTCGCCAACACCATCCCCAACATGCTCTTCGACCTCGTCATCGGTGGCGTGCTGAGTGCCACCTTCATTCCCGTGGTCGTCGAACGCCTGTCGATCGATGGGGAGCGACGGGCCTGGCGCTCGATCTCCACGGTGGTCACGGCCGCCGTGGTCATCTTGTTCGTCGCCTCGGTCGCCGCCTGGTGGTGCGCGCCATGGATCATCGACGGCTTCACCTTCCTCCAACATTCTCCGAGCAAGGCTCAGTCGCTGGCCCTGGCCTCGCAGCGCCGCGTCGCGGTCGAACTCCTTCGTTGGTTCGTGCCCCAGGTCTTCTTCTATGGCGTGATCGGTATCGCCACCGCCCTCTTGAACGTGCGGCGCAGGTTCGCGATCGGCTCGTGGGCTCCGGTCGCGAACAATCTCGTCTGCATCGCGGTTCTGATCTGGTTCCACCTGGTCGACCCGACTCCCAGTGTCTCCTCACTTAGCGGCACCCACGACTTGCTCTGGTTGGGGTTGGGCACCACCGCCGGCGTCGCGGTGCAATTCGTCGTGATGTGGCCGTCACTGGCGACGAGCGATCTCGGGCGTCT
>Ga0075030_100003098_pt1 | contig 15159 bp, 13 predicted proteins | sample LitLauG_LLR_2012_FD_71393 | JGI IMG/M metagenome (GOLD analysis project Ga0075030, IMG submission 71393) | Freshwater sediment microbial communities from Pennsylvania, USA - Little Laurel Run_MetaG_LLR_2012 | ecosystem: Environmental > Aquatic > Freshwater > Creek > Sediment | place: USA... | reverse complement strand
GGCTCCCCATGACATGCGGCGGACCTGGGCCCGCTTAGCAAAGACCGGCGGTGCACCGTTGGAACAGATTCAGTTGTCTTTGGGCCACGCATCCGTCGTGACCACGGAAATTTACTTGGGTGTCCGTCAGAACCTCCAAGATGCTCCATGCGACCGGTTGGGGCTCACTCCTCCGCCAGTTGGAAGCCTTCACGCAGTTCCCGGAAGCGCAGGCTCCGGGGATTCATCAACAGCGGGGCGAAAATGAAGACGACGAACAATGATCAGTTCACACCCATTCATCCAGGAGGAATCCTTCGTGAAGAGCTCCTGATTCCTCTTGGAATATCGTCGGAGCAGTTAGCTTTGGCGCTAGGCGTGCCGGTAACGCGCATCAACGACCTCATCAACGAGCATCTCGGCATACCCGCCCTTGAGTAGCCATCACTCAGTCGGCACAAGACCGGCACGCAGCCAGTAGTCGACGAAGGTCTGCGCGTTGTTGAGAACTTCAGTTGATGCTGCGAGGGCTGCTTCATCCTTCGCGTCGTCGTTACCGGTCCAGCCGCAGGAGTCGAGGAATGCTTCTTGTTCGCCCAAGCAGTTTGCGTCGCAGTGATCGTGGAGTTCCGCGAAGCAGACAGCTGCATGCAGCGCGGGATTCTCGACAACTTTGGTGGCAATCGTCTTTGCGATCTCTGCCGAGCGTGCCCACACTCGGGCCGAAGCCACGTCGTTTCCAGCCCACAGTGTGACGTCGCTGCCTGATTCCGCCGCGAAGCGATGCCGGAAGACGACATCGTAACGTGTCTTGATGATACGGTGCTTCGTATCCGGATCGTTCACAAAGAACTCCACTACCGGCGCATCACCGGATTCCTCCGGTGTCAGAAAGAGAGTCACTTCCGCACAGGCATGCGTCGATCGGGACAAGTCATGCCACAGCGTCCCCAGGAAATCCGGTCGTTCGATTGCACAATTCCGAAACCGCGCCATGGTCTTCACCGTACCGTACTCAGCGCCGACTCCGTTCGTTATCGCCTCCTCACGAATCGGACCAACAAGATCATACCGGCGTACCAGCGAAGGGGGGCGTCCCGGCAAGGGGAACGAGAATCCAGTTGGTCAGCGGATCGTGTATCAGGTACGCTTATCGGAATTCGACAACGCCGGGTCGGCTGCTCCATACCGAATAATGGTGGAGGAGCTTGTTGACCAACGATGCTCGCAGGCGATACCGCACCTGACCGGCTTGAGGCGGGTTCTCTCCTTGCCAAGCCCAGAACCGTCGGCATGATACCAGCAGATGGACGATGCGACCGTTGATGTTCCACGGGCCGAGCAGTTGGAGCGACCCATTGCGGAGCGTCGTCTTGTCCTTCGGAGAGAACATGAGCGACGCGAGGTGCACAGGTATCTCAAGCCCGACGAGGTATCGCCGGGTACGTTGCTTGGCTTGGGCGTGGTCGCAATCCGCACCGAGCTCCACCAAGACCACCTCCGCGCTTGTCCGGCAATCCCTCCACAAGGCGCGCACTGCGTCGCGCTGGTCGGCAGGAAACTGGCTCTCGCCAAACAAGAACTCGCCTTCAAGCATTGATTCGGCAGTGAAGCCGAGCGCTGCGGTTTCCAGTGGTGGTCCGGCGGGGATTACAACGCCCCGGTCCCAGGTCTTTGCGGTGCCGATCTCTTTGTCGATGTGGAAGAATGTGTTCAGGACCGCGAACATTTTCTCGTGGTCCTGAAAAGCGATCTTGCCTTTGGCCGTGATCCCGATGGCTGCTTGGACGACGTCCCGGTACTTCGGCTCCTCTGCGGACGTTCCCAACTGGTCCAGCAGTATCTCTACCATTCCCGCATCGAGCGCACGGGAGGGGCATTCGGTCGCGGGTCGTTGCCCTGATGCCGCTACTGCGATCTTCGCGAGCACCTTCTCCAACGAGGCTGCTCGGTCGCGTGGGTCCGGAGCGTCGGTCTTCGCACAAGCGTACACCTCGTTCACCGCACGCGATGCTGCTTCGGCTGCGCGTGACTCCCAGGTTGCGAGAGCACTCAAGCGAGGATCGGTGGTGACGACTTTCTCCAGTTCTTGCCGCAGCGGTTCAGTGGTCTGGTGGAGTTGGGAATAAAAATCGCTCAGCGCGGCTTTCCAGTCCTGGTGTTCCGGATCAGGCACCATGAACGGCCGCTTCGACAGCTCGGTCGTCACAATCGGGCAGGGGATTCCCTCCACTACCTCAAGCCGTTGGTAGAGCAACTCCGCGACTTCCGTCGCGCGATTCCCGACCATCGTCCAAAAGACCAGGAGGTACGGCCCTGTATCCTTGGAGACGATCTGCTTGAGTACTGACATCACGCCAGCGCACAGTGATGCTGCGTCCGGGATGCCCGCCTGCTCCGCAAGGTTCAGGTCCATGAGGACGAGGCGCAGATGCGGGAGCCCGCCGTCGGCAGGTGCCGGTCGGAGTTCGTTCGCGTCGCGGTCATACCAGTAACCGATGCATGGGATACCGCTTGCGGTAAGGCCGGTCGTTATCGCCAGCAGGTGGCCTGGATTATCGTCGATGGCGACCGCTCGTATCGGACCGAACATGCTATTTGCTCTCCCCAAACCGCAGCACGACGCCGGCACCATCGTACTCGCGCGGAATCTCAAGCTCGTCGCGGAGGTCAGCCGCTGCGTGAATCGTCAGCTCGCCCCCGCATTGCTCCATGACCAAGTTCGCGAAATAGAGTCCCAGGCCCATCCCGCCGGGTCGCGTCGTGTAGAACGCCTCGACAGCGCGCGCTGGCGGTATCGCGAAGCCAGGTCCGTTGTCCACGACCGCGATGAGCCCACGGTTCGACCGTTTGTCCCAGTCCGACATGACCAGGACCGCGCCCGGCGCGCTTCGCTCGTCGCGCTCTTTGCGCAACCGCGCCCAGTACAGCGCGTTGTCGATCAGGTTGCCGAGGGCGCCAGAGAGGAGGTTCGAGGGTCCTCGTACCTTGAAATCCGGCTCTTCCTTGCGAAGCAGTGGTGCTGCGAACGTGACCTTGTGGAATGTGAACCGTGACTCCCGTGTCCGGCTCGCTGCGCGCACGAGCTCGCTTGCGAACACCAAGCGCGAAGGATTCTTCTTAAGCAACGGAGCGAACCCCTCCAGGAGTTCGTGGAGGTGCTCAATCTGCTCCCTGATACGCGCGTTGTCCAGGCCGCGCGTGACGGCATTGGCCAATGCGTCGACCTCGCGCTCGACCTCGTGGAAGATGACCGCGAGATTCAACCCAGCCATCCCTGCGTTCGTCATGACGTCACGTAGTTGCAGGAACTCTTCTTCGATGGCGTTCACATCGCGCTCGAAACTCTTGTCGAGCTTCTCGCTCTTCAGGCCGCTCCGCAAGTGGCCCATGGCTTCGATGAACCGGACGGGGCGCTCCTCCGTCGTCCCTTTGATGACCTCGTCAAGCGCCTTGCGGTCGTCCGCATGCAAACGCTCCAGGTGTTCGAAGATGCTCAGGACAATGCGCCGCAGCCGCTCAAACGTCTCGTTCTGGTCGAAGCCTTCGCGATTCGTCTTTTCGTGAAGCCCGTGGCTGTCGTTCAGGTTGAGGTGGATAGCGGCCACGACCGAATGGGTGCCAAGCTTCCCGGCGGGTGTGTTGATCCGTCGAACGTTGAGCCCAAGCCAATCGTCGTTCCGCTCACCGTACGTGAAGACGCGCACGCCATCCCGGTACACACGCACCCCCGTCTGATCGTCAAGCCACGCCTTGACTTGACTGGAGTTACCTGTGGCGTTGAGCACTTCGGATCGCCGGTAGTACCCGTAGATCATGCCTTCCACCGGGCCGATCCCGTCGAGATCCTTCCTCACCAAGAGAAGCGCGTCGTCATTCTCACGACGACGCACTTTCGTGCCCTCCTGGTCGAATCGCGGCGTGAGGAGCAAGCGATCCCCTTTCTTCCGCTGCGCACGGGGCTGTAAGCTCTTCCAGTGCGGTGGGTTGAAGGTGTATTCCCAATCGAGCGCCGGCCCCGATAACTTGAAGACGAACTTCCAAACGGCGTAGTCGAGGAAGTCGTTGGGGGAGATGAGATCCGCGATGTCACGCTCCCGACCAGGCGCGGCGAAGACGACCGCGAATCGGTCCGGCGTCCGGAAGGGACTGGCAAGCGATGTCACCAAGCGGTACAGCTTGCGCAGGTCAGCGCGCGCCCACTCTTTGCGCCGAAGGCCCATGATCTCTATCCTCGTCCCTGTCCGTTCGGCCGGAAAGAACTTCGGCACGCGGTGAGGTACGACGTCGACGCTGAGATTCTCAAGGTATGGTCCTTGATCCAGGAGCGCGTCCCAGTCGATACGCACCTCGTACTCTGGTTGTCCGGCAGCCCTGGTCGTTAACGCGATGTGCCGACCCAGCTTCAAGGACGCGATACGTCCCACCCCCTTCTCTCCCAACGGCAATCGTCGAAACCCGGGGGAACGCATCGACCGGGCTCGTCGTTTGGAATCCGTCGCTAGTTCCAGCCATTTCTCGGTGATGTCGGCGTAGGACATCCCAGACCCGTCGTCCTGCACGACAATCGACTGTCCGGACCCACCTGCTACCTTCACCTCGATGGAAACCGTCGTGGCATCAGCATCGTACCCGTTCTTGACGAGTTCGAAGACGGCGAGGCGGTCGTCGCCGATAAGCTCCTCCCCTAAGAGGTAGAGCAGGTGGCTCCGGGCTCGTATCTTGTGGGCCGTGCCAACGTCAGCGTCGCTCATAAGTGACCTTTCCTCAACACCGCTTCGGGGTCGCCTAGGGATCTTGCCTCCGTCCCTTGAGGGTCAAACACCACGATATCCTTCCTCTTCCAGCCTTGCTTTAATGCTGGCGAGTCGTGCGCATTGTTTTTCCGTCGGGAGCTTTCTTGGCATTGCTGCGGCGACGCCGATGATGCTGTTCTCGTCGGGGCTGAGGAGCCCTTTCTGCCGTCCGAACGCCTGTGCTGCGTGCCAGTAGGATGGCCCGAGTTCGACGACCATTGCCTGGATCTGGATGCTCGTCATGATCGCTTGGTCCTTGGCGGCGGCCTTCGTGACGATGGTCTCTTCTTCTCGCCCGATGAGGTCCCCTCCAAGATCATCGATGAAGGGAACGGGGAGGTCGCGGACGCGTTGCCAGCAGATCTCCTTTTTGCACCACTCCGTCACGTTCTGAAAGCCGCCCTGTGGGTTGACGATGACGCCGAACACCTTCTCGGCGATGATGATCAGTTGCCGTTCCAGCGCCGGGCTGAGGCCTTGACGGTTCCACGCTGCCTTGAAGTCGAAGAGTTTCCCGATGCTCTCGAACATGATAAGGTGCGAGAGTTTGGCGACGGCGTACGCGACGATGTTCGCGCGGTAACCGCCTTGGTACCAGGGTTGTGCTGCGACGAGTTCTTCGGTGCGGCGGAAGATCAGTGCTTTGACGACGACGCGTTTGTAGTACTCCTCGTTGAACTGGTCCGGGTCCTTCTCCCACTCCTCGGATGCGTGGTTGCTAAACGCGAGGAAGTTCTTCTGCGCGCCCATGCTCACGACGTGCGGGAGGAACCGCCACACGTTCTCGTACTTCGCAAGGTCCGTCTTCGTGATGAGCTGCTTGCGCGGGTTCTCCAATTGGAACGCCTTGCGCTGGGCAGCGGTGAGCCCCGCTTGCTCGTTCATGTACGTGCCGCGCGCCCGCTCATACCACCAGTGCGTCCCGTACTGCGCGCCACCGACCGCAGGGGCGCGGAGCTTGCGCGCGTGCAGCTCGACCCGTCGGTGGAACTCGTGGTTACTGAAGAAGTCTGCGTCGCTGACCTTGTTCTGGCTGTTCGCGTAGCGCGCGATGAGCGGGATGAACTTCCCGCTCGTCTCCGCAGGGATGACGCTGAGCTTCATCTGCACGAACGTCTGGGAAAGCCCGGCGTCTTTTTCCGCGAGCGCGCTCGCGAGCGTCGCCGTGGTCTGTCCGCCGTTGACGATCTGCAGGTCCGTGACCTTCGTGAGGCGCAGGCCGGTTGCGCTCTCAGCTACCTCGGCGAGCGAGGCAGTCGACGCTATCCCGTTGTTGTACGCGAAGAACATCGCGGGCTCGGTGTTGACGGTCTTGCGGATCATCTTGTTGATGCGTCCGCGCGCCCCAAGGAACGATCGCACGTTGCCCTCAAGCAGCCGGCTCCCGTACTGCTCGTAGATGTCCGCGAGGACCTTGCCGGGGATGACGCAGAGGTACGCGCGGTAGTTGTCGGACTCGACGCTTGCGGGCAGACACGGCAGGCCGCCGGGCACGACCTGCGTGAAATCCACTTCTAACTCGTCGCGTCCGGTCTTCGACTCGTACACTTGGTGGAACCGGTTGATGTCCCAGATGTGGAACTCCGTCGGAATACCACCAGCGGCGCCTTCGGGCCAATCGCGGATGCGCGTGCTCAACACGCCATCCGTCAAGAGATACAGTCGCAGCCGCGAGATCTTCTTGCGTTGCTCATAGAGGGTCATGGCGAGCCCGAATGCTGGCGCGCTCTCCTCAAGATCGAGGTGCAAGCGGCCGGCGATAGCGTCCTCGCAGAACCCTAAGAGTTTGGAGAAGCTCGCCTTCGCTGACGTCTGTGTGAGCGTGACCGGTTCTACCTCGCCACCGTACTCTGCGATGACCAGGCGCAAGGACCCGTCGACCTCGTCTTCGGCAAAACCATCGACTCCAAGCGAGCGGTTCCGGTATCCGTTGCCGCGGAAGTAGCATGCTTCGAAGTCCGCGATCTCTTCGGCCTCCCCGAGGAGTTCCGCGCAGAGTTCAACGAACTCGGCGTGTGTGAAGTTCGCCGCCGCGCTCGCGCGCACCTTGGCCTGCTCCAGGAGATCCTGTCGGTACTCCATCACGTGCATCGTCTTCTCTCCATTTTTCAGACGCTCGCTTCGCACTCCCTGATGCTCTCCAGGCTGACCTCGTACGCGACATTTACCACGCCGCTCGGGATGTCCTTCGTCGTGAGTCGGGGAAACGAGTGGTCGACCCGGTAGTACGTCGTGTCGAGCACGGCGTACCATTGTTTCGCGTATGCCGCGTTCTCGTCGTACCTTGTCTCCGCGAGGCGCAGCGTGAACTCGTTCGTCGCCGCATCACTCGTCTCGATGGCCGCGCGCACGCGAGCAAGGAGCAATGCGGGCGTGAACGCTCCTGTCGTGCTTTCCGTCGAGGGGGAGAGCGTGACGACGCCCACATAGAGTGGTGTGTCCGCGTCGAGCTGCGCTACGGAGGATATTGGGATGGCCTGCGCTCCTGGCTGCGCGGTCTTCACCTCGATGAGCGTGCCATCCATGAGGAAGTCTTGCGGGGCATCAAGCGGCCCAAGCCACGCCTGTACGCCCTGCCACTGCCCGAGTCGAGGGATCACCAGGGTGTCGAGCACCCAGAGCTCGCCGAGCAACCCGCGCAGCTCTCGCTCGGAGAGCGAACGCTCCTGGCGCGGTTCCAGCAGTCGTCGCCAGCGTTGCAAGCGTCGCAGCAAGACCGCTGCGCCCTCGTCCTTGGTCGCTGTTCTCGTGGTGTCCACGAGGTCCTGGCATAACCGTCCAAAGAGTTCCGCGAGTTCAGGACGCGAGAGCCGGACGATGACCGCCCACTCGCTGTCCTCGCGTTGCGAGACGCTGACCTCGACGGCCCCACTGCTTGGCGCCTCGTCAGGGATGACCTTGGTCACGAGCAGGAGCACGCGGTCACCGTCATCATCGATGCCCGCGTACAAGTCGAGCGGGTGCTGCTCGTCGACACGACGGAACACGTTTTGTTCGCTCGTCTGGGAGCGCACCGCGTCCCAGACTTCTTCAATCCGTGTCTTCATCGGCCTCCTCAGCCAGTTGCTCGTCGATCTCGCTTTCGAGGAGCGCGTTCCACTCGATCAGGTTCACCCGGTACGTGACGCGGCGAGCGACGTCGCTATCATCAAAGACCGGGAAGCTCAAGCCGAGCGCGACCAGCTTGTCGGGAGCGGTCTTGTCTCCGTCCGTCGTGGCTTGTATCGTGTGCACGAGGAGCAACGGCGTTGTCCGACGCTTGCGGAACGCCGAGTCCGGCACGCTCTTCCCCGGCTTCTCCCGACCGTAGTCTGCTGTGATCTCGGCGATCAATCCGGCGGGGAGCCCTTCGCGCTCGATGCCGCGAGACCCGACGCGCGCGCTGCGTCCCGAGACGAGGATGCTCGTGGGGTCCACGCGCACCTTGCGGATGTTCTGATGCACCAGTGTGCCGGCGATGGTGGCATCTTTCCCGTTCCCTTGGGGGAACACGACATCCCAGTTCTGGAGGCGCACCTCAGGCGTCGCTTCGAGGAATGACGCAAGGTCATTCGCCTGGAACGAGATGTTCAGGGGGTGCACATCAAAACCCCGCAAGAGGTCCACCACGAACTGCTTGGGTATGCCGCGCCAGAACGGGTTATCCAGCGCTGATCGCATCGGCGTGTGCCCCGCCGCAGCGAGTGCTTCCACGAAGCGTTCCACGACGGTCCAATTTGCCCCCACCACGTGCTCATTGCTCTTCAAGCGTGGCGTCTCAAGGCTCTCGCCGCTGATCGAGATGACCCGCTCGACGAGTTTTGACTGTCGCATCTTGTTCTGCGCCGTCACGATCAATGCATCCGGGTGCGCGCGGACCTTGAGGCCGAATTCGGCGGGTGTTGCGCGTAACGCGCGCATCTTCTTGAACTCGCCGCGGAGTTCTTCGGTGGCCATGGTGATGTGCGCGTACCAATGTGCTGCGTCCATGGTCAGCCAGAGGCGGCAGAGGTCGTCGTACCCGTCTCGGTAGCCGAACCATCGCCCCATCTGCAGGAGCGTGTCGTACATCTGGGAGTTCCGATAGAAGTAGCTCGTGCTCAAGCCCTCAAGCGTGAGTCCGCGTGAGAGGCTATTTCCCCCGACGGCAATGACGCGCAATCCATGCTCTCGGTGCTGGGCGTAGTCCAGGCTCGCCGCGCCCGTGCGCTGGTTCACGGCTTTCACGACGATGGGGAGCACGCCAGCGACGAGCCCGACCTGCAACTCCTGCCAGGGGATGCCAAGGGTGGGGAATTCTCGTTCCCAGGTTTTGTGCAGCGCGGCGATGCTCTCGTTGCGCAGGGCTTCGTCCTCGTCGAGCTGGCTGTAGTTCCTGATGTCCTGTTGGACCTGGGAGAGCCACGTGTGCACGAGCGTCGCGACCTGGTCCTGCACCGCTGTGAAGCGGCTGACGTTGACGAGCATCGAGCGGTGCGTCGGTCCTTCGCCGCGCAGATCACGCAGTGTCGTCGTCAAGAGGAACGTGCGCAGCGACTCCAGCAGGCTCTCGGGAAGCGCGCTGATGACGAGGGTGGCTTTGTGCTTGTCGGGGAAGACGATCTCGGCGTCGTCGATTTCGCGCAACACATTCGTTCGCGCGTCGTCCCCGAAAATGAGCGATGGGCCGAAGTAGTTCGATGGCGCTTCGAGGCTGTAGATGAAATCGCGCGGGAACAGGTCACTTCCGAGCATGTCGTCATCCGTGTCCGGATCGATGAACACGTTCGCGAACGGCGTCGCGGTGAACCCGACGTAGCTGGAATGCGTGAACAACTGCAGCAGGGAGCGGATGCGACGGTTGATCTCGGTGGGGTCCTCGGTCACTTTTCTTGTGTTGACGCTCGCGCTGTCCGCTTCATCGTCGATGACCAGGACCGGCGTGCTGATCTTCCCGCCTTGGCCGGCGTTGAATTCCGTGAGCCACTTCTCCAGGTTCTCCAAGATGCGCTTGTTCTTCTTCACGACGACGAGCACCGGTATCTGGAAGCTATCAAGCCGGAACCCAAGCGCATTGAGCAAGGTCTTGCTGAAGTCCTTGACGCGTGACGTGAACACGCCCGCTGCTCTCTTCCCGTCGATGAGACCCACGCCGACGGCTCGGCTCGTGCGGATCTTCGTGAGTTCCCCCGAGCTGTCAAGCCCGACAAAGCCCTCATCCAGGCGTTCTTGCGTCTGTCGGCGCAGGCCTTCCAGCGTCCCGGTGAGGAGGATGATGAGCCGGTACCCGGCGTCGCCTGCTTTGCAGCACAGCGCGGTGTACGTCGCGGTCTTCCCGGACTGGACGTCGCCGACGACGAGGCCGCGCCGCCTCCAGTGTCCGGTCTGTGCTGGGTCACCGATCAGGTCAAGGATCTCGTCGGTGACACGGTCGAGTGTCGCAACGACCTGCGGCGGCCAGTCCTTCTTGCCGAGGAGTTGTTGGAATCGTTGCCAGTAGAAGGGGTCGATGGTCGGTTTGCGCGCGAGCAGCCACGGCTTGTGTTCCGCGACGAGCGCGACCCCGAGGTCCATCGAGATGGAGACCTTCGCGTGCACGCGTCGCAGGAGCGCGCTGAACTCGTCGTCAGACAACGGGAAGGCCGCGCGCAGCTGCGTGGCCAGGACGCGCACCTCTTCCTCCGTGGGTGATCGGTCTCCGGGGAGCAGGACGATGAGTGCGCGCTCAAGGCGACCGATGTTCTCGTTATCCATTGAGGACTTCCTCTGCGATGTCTTGTGCGACGTCGGGGTTGAGGCTGAAGGGCTCGATGCTAGCAAGCGATGCGAGGAATCGCTCTCCCGCCGGGCTGTTCCTGCCAAGCGAGTTGAGGATCTGCAGTGCGAGCGCTCGGAGCGCTGCGCGCTCGTCATCGGGTGGTGTTGTAGCTGGCCGGACTTCGGACGCCATGTCGAGATAGATCGCGTCGAAGGGGACGGACTCCTCAAGCACGCGCAGACACTCGTCGATGATCCCCTGCTGGTCGCCGCCGACGCTCGCGCGGAGCGCCTCGATGACCGGGTGCGTCTGGTTGATGCGGTAGGTGACGCCGTCGCGGACGATGGTGCGGTCCCACGCGTGCACGACCTTCTCGCTCGTGGATTTCGTTCCTCGGTAGGTGTACACGCGTTTGCTGCTCTCGGTGATCCGGTTGATGATCTGCCGGAGCCCCTCCCGTAAGGCCTCGGGGGGGTACGTGGCCGACTTCTTGATATCTAGCTTCCAGAGGTGGTCGAGACGGTTTGAGATATCGACTTGGACGCGCGCAAGCTTGGTGAGCTCTTCCTGCCGCACGAGGCGGAACCAGGACCCCCACGAGATGAGCCGCCGGTTGCGGTACACGTAGAACCCCTGGTTGCGGCGTAATCCCTCCTCGCCGCCAGCAAGCGCGAGGTCTGCTGCGGAGAGTTTGGAGATGTGCGGGAGGATGAAGGGCGCGACGCGCACGCGTTCCTCTTGGACCGTGAAGTCCTCCGGCGGCAGCGCCTGGGTGGCTTTGTTCGTCGTGAGGAATGGGTCCACCGGACGGACGGGGTTTTTGTTGATCGCGATGGTAATTGCAGGGTCCGAAGCGGTGTGGGTGAGGACGCGGTGGAAGACAAGCGCCAGATGTTCCCTCGCGAGGTCCATCCGGTTCCCAAGCGCACGCTCGATGCTCGTCTCGCCAGCAGCGAGCCGGTCGAAGCCTTGCCAGACCACCAAGGTCCCACTGGTTTGGCGGTGCAGTTCCTCGATAAAGGGCAAGCGGGCGATCTCGGCGATGGATCGTTGGAGGAGCATCCAGTCTTGCCGCCGGCCGACATGGTCGAGGTCCCAGCACCGCGCGCTCACTGCGCCGTCGCGTTTGCTTGCGACGGTGAGCTGTCGACATTGTGAGAGGGATGCGGTCTTAAGCCCTAATCCGAATCGTCCAAGGTCGCCTACCGCTCGCGCAGTGTTGGGGTCTTTGCTCCCATGGCGCATGGCTGCGGTGAGGTCGTCCGGCAGCATGCCGTTGCCGTCGTCGAGGATGGCCACGTATGGGTTGTCGTGCGGGCTAAAGCGCACTTCCACACGCTTCGCGTCCGCCGAGATGCTGTTGTCGATGATGTCCGCAAGCGCCGCCTCAAACGAGTACCCGATGGCCCGCATGGATTCAAGCAAGTCCACTGCTGAAGGCGGCAGGCAGATCTCGGTACTGTCCTCAGTCACCGGCGGGGTTGCGACAAAGTCAGACACACATTATCGTATGCCGATTGCGTACTCCCGCGCACACATGCCATCCCCCATGGTCCCGGCGTAGTGTCTCTCATCAGCCGCGGCCTTCCTTGAAAATTGGGGGCTTAACGGGATTGCGTTAGTACTTGCAGCACGACGCGCGCTATCTGCTCGGCAAGGAGTGGCGGGACTGCGTTCCCGACCTGGCGGTACTGTGCAGTGCGCGTGCCGCAGAAGTAATAGTTGTCCGGGAAGGTCTGGACGCGCGCCGCCTCCCGGACGGTGAAGCTCCGGCACTGACTCGGGTCCGGATGGATATAGTAGTGCCCGTCCTTGGCGATATGGCACGTGACCGTCATCGCCGGGCGATGCGCGAGTTGCACCCGGAACCGGTCATCGAAGAACTTCGCCTTATGCGCGAGAAGCACATTCTTGTGCTTGGGCAACAAGGGCTTCGGAAAGTCCCCAAGCTCGGGCGAGCGCCTCATGACTTTCGCATAACACGCGACGAACAGGTACCGGTGCAGGTCGGACGCCATGTGGGGCCGCGACGCGTGATTGCACGCCCCAGCGAGCCGTCCGTCCACAAACCAATCCGGCCGGTACTGTATCCCGACCTGCCACGGCACGAACTCTCCCCCACGGTCAGCGCGGAAGTTCCGCATGCCCTCCACCGCTTTGCAGGCCGCATCCACCATGGCAAGCTGCGATCCATTCGGGAGATACGCGAGCACATCCGAGGTAAGGAACGAGGCCACCGCCTCCTGCCACGCTTCCTTGCTGTCGGGTTCCTTGCTTAGGCCACTGCGTAGCGGCGGGAGGCCGTGCAAGACCCACGATACGGGAATCTCTCGCTCCGCCGCCTCCAGCGCCGGCGTTTGGTCCGACGCGATGTCTTCCCTGATCCCGAGCAGGATGACGCGATGCCGTGACTGGGGAATCCCATACTTCTCGCACGGGATCACGTAATCGTTGGGGGAGAACTCCCTCGGCGCCTCACCATCCGCTGTTGTGACGCCGACGAGCGGGCAGATCCGGTAGGACGCACCGCCTTTCTTGCCGACGCAAGACCCAGGGGACTGGAGGTCCTCCAGCATCTGCGTGAAGAGCCCATTCCCCTTGACCGTGGAGGACAAGAGGCCCTTCACGTTCTCCATGATGAACACCGGCGGCTCGTGCGCGGCGAGGATCTTCAGGTACTCCCGATACAGGTACAGGCGTTGGTCCTTGAGGTTGATGCCACCGCGTCGCGAGCGGCCCACGATGGAGTACGCCTGACACGGTGGTCCACCGCAGAGGACCCACCGCTTCTGGTCACCGATCACCGCATCGATGCGACGGCGCACCTCATCCGTCGGCGTCTTGCCCAGCTCCGCGTGCCACGCGCGAGAACGAGCGATCCCCGCGGCTTCCGGGAACGCGTCGAAGAGCGACTGCCGTGATCGCTTTCCCTGGAGGTGCTCGTAATACTCGTGCGGAACCCCATCGCGCGAGAACGCGTGGAAGAAGCTGCGCAATTCCAAGGTCTCATGTGCCGCGGCATCCATTTCAATCGACAAGCGCACGCGAAACGCCCCGCTCCCATCCGCGCGCCGGTGCGCGACGAAGCCCTCGCCAAGCCCACCAGGCCCCGCGAAGAGATCAACGACGGGGATGGGAGCAGTCATGCTGCGGCGCCAGGTCCTTTCCCGATGCCGAACAATCGCCGGAGCCGACGAGTGATCTTCTCAGGATTCTCGAGTTCGCACTCCCAGACCGTCACGACCCGCCAATCAAGACGGCGCAAGGCCCGCTCGTTCTCGTGATCGCGCACAACGTTGCGACCGAGCTTCGCCGCCCAGAACTCCGGTCGCGTCTGCGGCATCACCGCAAGACGGCACGCCGGGTGCTGGTGCCAGAAGCATCCATGCACGAACACCACCGTGCTGCGCGCTGGAAGCACGATGTCCGGTTTTCCCGGCAGTCCCTTGCGTCGCAACGAGAACCGCAAGCCCAATCGGTGGAGCAATGATCGCACGACCCGCTCCGGTTCCGTATCACGGCCACGGATGCGGCTCATGTTCCAGCTGCGATGTTCAGGACTGATCCGGTCCATAAAGGAAAACAACACACCCCGGGAATGTTGCCAACTCCTTAGAGTACGCCATCAGTGCGCCAAGGTGGTCAGGCACCACGGCCGCCAGGGTCCGCACACACTCGGTAAGATGAAGACACCCCCAGGTACCACGTCCGCAAGCAGACCACGCAGGTCCGCACGCGCGTATGCAGTTCATTTCTTTTGACTTAGCACGACTCGTGGGCATAGTGTTGTCCTAGCCCCCCAAAGCACCAACGCTAAGGGGTTCCCTCACCAGGGCTCACGCTGGCAAAGCGAAGCACCTTAATGAATGGCGCTCAACAACGATCCGTGGGGCCTAGCGCTCCACTCCAAGGCGATCCGTAGCACATTCCCCCAGGGTCAAGGGAGCCCCCGAATGGGGGCCCCATCGAGGCTCACAGAAGCCGAAGTGCGCGACAATAGAAAGTCCGAAACGACAATGTACGCTCCTGGTGATTACCTCAAGGTGGAGTTCAAGGACCAGCAGTCCGGCGAGTCGGAGTGGATGTGGGTCATCGTCGACCGCGACGACCCTGAGCGCCGCGTCGTGTTCGGCTCCCTCGACAGTGAGTCTCTTGTCATGACCGACCTGCGCCTCGGCCAGGAATTGGCGGTGAGCTACGACAACATCCGCGACCATCGGACGCCGGCATCATTCAAGCCAACCTAAGAAAGCGCGTATGCCGTTCCTCTTGAAGATTCGCGAGCGCAATGACTCCTGGGCCGGCCGCAGCCCGGCGACGAGCACGCACCCCACGCGCGACAGCGCTGAGGCTGCGCTGCTCGACTACGTGCGGCGCAACTGGGACGCCGAAGTCGGGACAGAGCCGCCGAGCGACCCGGAGGACATGATACGGGAGTACTTCGATGACGTCCTCGAAGCCTACGAGATCACCGAAGCCTAGCCCGGAATTGTGCATAACGCGGGGCGGGTACTGTACTAAGTCCAGCAACTAACAGTTAGTTGTAGGGGTCGTGGTTTATAAGCCGCATTATCATAAGTAAAAACAGACCTTGCTTTGCACAAGTGTGCGCCAACATAATTGAGTTAGGTCCCTCTTCAGAATGCCGGCCAAACCCGAATGGTTACT
>Ga0075030_100003097_pt1 | contig 15165 bp, 15 predicted proteins | sample LitLauG_LLR_2012_FD_71393 | JGI IMG/M metagenome (GOLD analysis project Ga0075030, IMG submission 71393) | Freshwater sediment microbial communities from Pennsylvania, USA - Little Laurel Run_MetaG_LLR_2012 | ecosystem: Environmental > Aquatic > Freshwater > Creek > Sediment | place: USA... | reverse complement strand
GTCTTGCGCGCCAGCGCGGCAAGGCCAGCTATGCCCCCGCGCCCCGGGCAGGCAAGGCCGCGGCGGCGCTCTTGAAGCCGCTGGCGCCTAAAGGCGGCATGGGCTTCAACGAACTCAAACGCCGCTGGCCGGAGGTGGCCGGCGACAGTTTCGCGCGCGCCCAACCCGAAAAATTCGCCGCTGGCGTGCTGACTTTGCGCGCGCCCAGCGCACTCGCGCCGTTCTTACAACAACAGGCCCCGCTTTTAATCGAGCGCCTCAAAACCGCCGGCGCCTATGTCGCCAGCGTACGTATCGCCCAGCGCAGCGCCGCCACGCCCCCGTCCGGCAACCTGCGTCGCCTCTCCCAGCCGATCTCGGCGGGCGAGGAAGCCGCGTTAGCGCAAACCCTTGACCCCGTTGCCGACCCCCGCCTCAAATCGGCCCTCATGCGGCTTGGGCGCGCAGTGAAGCAGGGCTGAGGTTTTCAGCTAGTCTGAAAGTCTCTATGGCTTCCGCCAACGTTGGAGGTCGGAATATGCTCGTCATGCGTCGCCGGAATTTGCTCATCGGCGCGGCCCTGCTCGGTGTGGCGGCATGCAGCGGCGGCGCCGGCGCCACCGCCTCCTCGCCAGACGATATGAGCTACGGCCCAGACGGCGCTCCGGTCACCCTAGTTGAATATTTTTCGGTGGCCTGCCCGGTGTGCAAGCAATTCCACGAAACCGTCTTCGGCCAAATCAAAGCCAAATATGTCGACACCAACAAGATACGCTTCATTCTGCGCGAGGTCCCCACCCACAACGCCCACGTGGCGCTCGGCGGCTTCCAAATCGCCCGTTGCGGCGCCGCCACGCCCGATCAATACCTCGCCCGGGTCAGCGTCATGTTCCAACAGCAAGATATTCTCGATGGACCCTCGACCTCGCAGTCCGATGACAAATTGTTCGAGATCGGTCGCTCGGCGGGCCTCTCCGATCAGCAGATCAACGCCTGCGTGGACGACGCAGCCGGCCCGGCGCGATTGCAGCGCAACTCCGACGCGCTCTCGAACAAGTATGGCGGCAGCTGGGGCACGCCTCTGCTGGAGCTGAACGGGGAGCGCCTGCAAGACAGCGCCGATTATACGGTAGCGGGCCTCTCAGCCAAAATTGACGCGGCCCTCGCAGCGGCCGGCCATCACTGAGGTTGCACGCAGCTCATGCAAATCACTGAGCTGCGCCTGCTTGGTTTCAAAAGCTTCGTCGATCCCGCCCGCGCGCCGATCGAAGCGGGAATGACCGGCGTTGTCGGTCCAAATGGCTGCGGCAAATCCAATTTGCTGGAGAGTGTGCGTTGGGTAATGGGCGCCACCAGCGCAAAATCCATGCGCGCCAACGACATGGAAGACGTCATCTTTTCAGGCAGCGCAAGCCGCCCGGCGCGTGAGCACGCCGAGGTCACCTTGATCTTGAGCGAAGCGGCTGGCCGCGCCCCCGCGCCGTTCGACAAAGAGGACGCCTTGGAAGTGACGCGCCGCATTCGCCGCGGCGCGGGTTCCAGTTATCGCATCAACGGCAAGGAAGTGCGCGCCAAGGACGTGCAGCTTTTGTTCGCCGACGCCGCAACCGGCGCCAATTCGCCAGCTCTTGTGCGCCAAGGCCAAGTGAGCGAGCTCATCGCGGCTAAGCCAGAGAACCGACGGCGGGTGCTTGAAGACGCCGCCGGCATCGCCGGTTTGCATGCCCGCCGCCACGAGGCTGATCTGAAACTGCGGGCGGCGGAAACAAACCTGGCGCGGCTCGATGAGATCTTGGCTGAGATCGAGGGCCAGGCCCAGAGCCTGAAAAAACAGGCCCGGCAAGCCGAGCGCTATCGGGGTTTAGCCCAGCTATTGCGCGAGACCGAGGCGTTGTTGCTGCACCGCCGTTGGAGCGAAGCCCGCCAGCGTGATGCCGAGGCGCAGGCGCATTTGCGCCAAGCGGAGCGCGCGGTCGCCGCCGCCGCCGCCGAGGCAAGTGCGGCCTCCCGCACCGCCGACGCGGCGCGGGAGGCGTTAGCGCCGCTTCGCGAAGCCGAAATGGTTGCCAGCGCGGTATTGCGCCGCCTGGAGGGCGTGCGCGTTGGGCTTGAGCGAGATCTGAGCGAAGCCCAGGCGGTCATCGCCCGCAGCGATGCCGACAGCGAGCGAGCACGTTCTGAAAGCCATCGCCTGGAAGCGCTGAAGCGTGATGCAACCGAGGCGCTCGAGCGCCTCGCGGCAGAAGCAGACGCGCTTGGCCCCAGCGACGGCGCCCAAGCGCAAGCAGCGCTGAAGGCCGCTGAGGCCAGCGCGCAAACCGCCGCGGCCGCGCGCGCGGAAGCAGAAGCAAAGCTGGAAGCCCTGAGCGCCGCCGCTGCCGCCCATCGCGCGCGCGCCCAGGCGCTGGCCGCCGGCGCTGATGACGCGCGCGCACGGCTGGCGCGGTTGGCCGAGCGCAAGCAAACGCTCATCTCTCAGCTAGCCGCGCTGGGGGCGCAGCAGCTTATCGATGAGCGCCTTGAGGCGGCGAAGACAAGAGCCGATGACGCCCACAGGCAAAGTGGCGAGACCGGCGCGGCGCTAAACGCAGCCGAGGGTGCGCTCAAACAAGCTGAAGCCGCCGATGAGGCGGCTTGGTTGGCCTCACGCGATGCGGACGCGGCTTTGCATCGCCTTGAAGCGGAAGTCAAAGCCCTCGATAAGTTGGCGCCGCCGGCGCTGGCGAAATATCCCCCGGTTTTGGCCTCCATTGAAGTGGAGGAAGGCTATGAGCGTGCGCTAGCGGCGGCGTTGGGCGATGACCTTGAGGCCTCGCTCCAGCTCGAGGCGCCCGCCCATTGGGCCGGCGCTGAGGCGCCTTCGCCCGTGTTGCCGCCAAGCGCCCAATCGCTGACCCGTTTCGTGAAGGCCCCGGCGGCGCTGGCGGCGCGACTGACATTGGTCGGGGTCGTTGACGCCCGCCAAGGCGCGGCGCTGGCAAAGCAATTGTCCCTGGGCGCGCGACTGGTGTCCAAGCAGGGCGATCTTTGGCGCTGGGACGGGTTTGTCCGAAGCGCTGACGCACCCCAGCCGGCGGCGGCTCGGCTTGAGCACAAGAACCGTCTGGCGGCGGCCCGCAAGGAAATGCAGGGCGCTGAAGCCCGCGCCTTCAAAGCCAAGGCCGCGTGGGACGCCGCCAAGGCGGAACGACAAACCCGCGATGAAACGGCGCGCGCAATGCGCAAAATCGCACCCCAGCATGGCGGCGCTGCGGCTGATGCGCTGCGCCTCGTCGAGCGCCTTGAAGCCGAGCGCGCTCGCACCAGCGAGCGACGCGGCGAACTCGAGGCGCAATTGCGCGGGCTCGCCGCCGAAATCGACGAAGCCGTGGTGCTGGTTGAACGCTCCGCCGGCGCCGCCGCGCACGCCAATGAAACGCCTCCCGACGAGGCCGCGCTCGTCAATGCGCGCGCCGAAACAGAGCGTGCGCGCCACCGCGCCGCAGAGGCGGCCGCGGCGCTGCAATCGCTGGTGCAAAACCGCGCCCAGCGCGATGCGCGCCGCGCCGCGTTGGAGAGCGAGGCTACGCTATGGCGCGCGCGCCTCAGCGAAGCCGGCGCCCGGCTAGGCGCGCTTGCAACCGAGATCGACAACCTCGAACGCGCCCGCGACGCCGCCAAACTTGCTCCCCTCGCCGCGCGCGCGCGGCTCGAGGAGCTGATGGATGAAGCAAGCAGCGCCGAGGCGCGGCGCGCTGAAGCCAGCGATCGCATGGCCAAAGCAGAAGCCGCCGCGCGCGCCGATGGCGAGGCCGCGCGGGTGGCCGAGCAGGCTCATGCAAGCGCCCGCGAGCAACGCGCCGGCGCAGAGGCGCATGCGAGCGCTGCAACCGCGCGCTTGGGCGAGTTTGAAGCGCAAGCGCGCGAGCAGACCGGACGCCCGAGCGAAGATCTCGCCGATCTCGCCGGCAATCTGTTAAAGAGCGCGCTGGGGGGCGCTCAAATTGGCGAAGTCGAACGGCGTTTAGAGCGGCTGAAGTCCGAACGCGATGCCGCAGGCCCGGTCAATCTTCGCGCCAATGAGGAACTCGAAGAAGCAAATGCGCGCCTTGCGGCGCTGCAGCGGGAAAAAGATGACGTCGCACAAGCCATCGCCAAGCTGCGCCGCGCCATCACCACCCTCAACAATGAGGGGCGCACCCGGCTGTTGCGCGCCTTTGAGCAGGTCGACGCTCATTTCGCGCAATTGTTTGCGACATTGTTCGAAGGCGGCCAAGCGGCGCTGAAGCTGACCGACAGCGAGGACCCCCTGGAAGCGGGTCTCGAGATCTTCGCCCAGCCGCCGGGAAAGCGGTTGACCAACTTGAACCTGCTCTCTGGGGGCGAACAGGCGCTCACCGCCACCGCACTCATTTTCGCGGTCTTCCTGGCCAACCCCGCCCCGCTTTGCGTGCTCGACGAAATCGACGCCCCGCTCGATGACGCCAATGTCGACCGGTTCTGCAACTTGCTTGACGAAATGAAGCGCCTTACCCGCACCCGATTTATCGTCATCACCCACAATCCGGTGAGCATGTCGCGGATGGATCGGCTCTATGGGGTGACCATGCCCGAGCAAGGCGTGTCGCAACTCGTCAGCGTTGACCTGGGGCGCGCCCAGGCGCTGGCGGCGGAATGATTTTGCTAGCGCCCGGCCAAGCAAAACTTGCCCCTCACCGATGACCATCGGCGTCCTAAGGCGCCGACATCGTCAGAAAAACTGCACCTGAAGGGCGCCCTTAGGCTTGTCAGGTAATGCCTGACATGTCAGGAATTGCCTGACACTCGAGGGCGCCCATGGCCAAGACGCTGCACTGCTCATTTTGCGGCAAGTCCGACAAGGATATCGAAAAACTCGCCGCCGGCCCCGGCGGCATCCACATCTGCAACGAGTGCGTGGAAATTTGCGTGCTGGTCATGGACGGGGAAGGCAGCGCCGACATGCGACGACGCTTTGACCCCGCCACCTGGCCAACCGAACGCTTGATCGAGACGTTGGCGCCCGTCAGTCGCACGCTCGAAGGCTATCGCGAGCACCTTCACAACGTCGTCGACGCGCTCAGAAGCCGCGACGTCAGCTGGGCGCGCATCGCCGCGCCCTTGGGGATTTCGCGCCAATCTGCATGGGAGCGCTTCGGGGGCGAATAGCTGTTGACCGCTAGCCACATGGCCGAACGCGAAAATCGGCGGCCTTTGCGCAGGTTTGTCGCGCCGCCTTTGCTTGACCCTGGGCAGGCGCCCCCCTAGTTTCCGCGCGCGCTAACGGGACGCTCAATCGAGTCGCCCCCGTTTGGCGTATCGACCGTTCGATGGCTGACAAACACCCGCCCGAGGACGACCTCTCCAATCTTCGCCAGCGCGTGGCGAAGGCGCGGGGGTCTAACTCAAGCCCCCCACCCTCTGACAGCGCCGCTTCATTGGCGCTGCGGTTCGGCGGGGAGTTCGGCGCGGCCGTTATTGTTGGGGCGTTGCTCGGGTATGGGATCGGTTACTGGCTGCACGCAGAGGCGGGCGGGCTTTTGATCGGCATCGGGCTGGGCTTCGCGACGGGGGTGGTGAACGTGGTTCGCGTGGCGCGCGCCTACAACAACGCCAACCCGCCAGACCCCAACGCGCCAAAGATTCCGGACGACGACGACGATTGAGGATTTTGAGTTTTGTCGAACGACCCGATCCATCAGTTCCATATCAACCCATGGTCGCCGCCGCTGCACCTCGGCGGCATCGATGCGACCTTCACCAATGCAAGCTTCTTCATGGTCGCGGGTGCAACCATTGCTGCGGGCTATTTGGCGTGGGCGATGGCGCCCGCGGCCTTAGTGCCGGGTCGTTCGCAATCGGTCGCCGAGCTTGGCTACAATTTCATCCATGGCATGGTGAAAGACACCGCCGGCGAGGAAGGCGTGAAGCGCTTCTTCCCGCTGGTGATGACGCTCTTTCTATTCATCTTCATGGCCAACATGCTGGGCATGTTCCCGTATTGGTTCGCCCCGACCAGTCAGATCATCGTCACCGCCTCGATGGCTATTTTAGTGTTTGCGACCGTGCTCATCGTGGGCTTTGCTAAGAACGGCCCTAAATTCCTGAAGCTGTTCGTGCCGTCAGGCGTGCCTTGGTACATCTTGTGGTTCGTGATCATCATCGAGGTGATCTCGTTCTTCTCGCGGCCCCTCTCGCACGCGCTTCGTCTCTGGGCCAACGTGTTTGCGGGCCACCTGCTGTTGAAAGTCATTGCCGGCTTCGTGCCGGTTATGGTTGGCGCCGGCGCCCTGTTGGGCATTGCCTCGCTCATCCCGCTGGGCATGACCGTGGCGATCTACGCGCTCGAGTTTCTGGTCGCGTTCCTGCAAGCCTACGTGTTCGCGATGCTGACTTGCATCTATCTCAACGACGCTCTTCATCCGGGCCACTAGCAAGGCCCGCAGCTTTCAACTGGGAGAATGGACAAATGGACGCCAATGCTGCGAAACTTATCGGGGCCGGCATCGCCGCCATCGGCATGGGAGGCGCCGGGATCGGCGTCGGCATTATCTTCGGCAACTTCCTGCAAGGCGCGTTGCGCAACCCGACTGAAGCCCCAAAGCAATTCGGCAACCTGATTTTCGGGTTTGCGGTGACCGAAGCTCTCGGCATCTTCTCGCTGGCCGTCGCGCTCATCCTGCTCTACGCGAAGTAAGTAAGGGCTCAAGCCATGGCGGGCGGTTGGCTCTCCCTGATCCTAGCCGCGCAGGCGGCGGCGACAACGGCGCCAGCGCCGAGCGGAGAAAGCGCGAGCTTTCCCCCGTTCGACCCGACGCTATTTCCGTCGCAGATTGTCTGGTTCATCGTAAGCTTCGGCGCGCTCTATTATGTGTTGGCGAAGTTCGTGCTGCCAAAGATCGCCACGGTGTTGCGCCATCGCGCCGTAACGATCTCCGGGGACCTCGATGCTGCGGCGCAAAAGAGCGCCGAGGCGGAGGCCGCCAGAGCCGCGATGGAAAAGTCAGTCGCCAAAGCGCGCGCCGATGCGCGCGCGATGGTGGATGCGGCTCGAGCTGAGACGCAAGCCAAGCTCAGCGGCGAACAGGAAGCGGCGGATGCGCGGCTCAACGCCAAGATCCAGGTTGAAGAAGCTAGAATCGACTCCGCGCGACGCAAGGCTCTGGCCGAAGTGCCGGGCGAGACCGAAAAACTGGCGCGCGATATCGCCGACAAGCTGGCGCCGGTCGGCGTTAGCGCGCGCAGCGCCGTGGGAGTGGCGTGATGGCGTTCCCTCCCATCGAAATCGACGCCACCTTCATCGCGTTCGTGGCGTTTTGTCTGTTTTTCGCGCTGATCGTTTATTTAAAGGCGCCGGCGATGATCATGTCGCGGCTCGACACCCGCTCACAAGCGATCGCCAAGGAATTGCACGACGCCCGCAAATTGCGTGAGGAAGCCGAGAAACTGCTGGCCGACTATATCGCCAAACAGGCGGCGGCCGAGGCCGACGCCAAGGCCATCGTCGATCACGCCAAAGAGCAAGCTGCAGCGGTGGTGGAAGAGACCCGCGCCGCGATGGCCGAAGCTATGAAGCGGCGCGAGCAGCAAGCCGAGGATCGCATCGCCCAAGCTGGCCGAAAGGCGGTCGACGAAGTGCGCCAAGCATCGGTTGATGCAGCAATCGCGGCGGCCGAAAAGCTGATACGCGAGCGGATGAGCGCCGAGGCTCAAAGCGCGCTCGTAGCCGAGGGCGCCGCTGAGATGACCAAGCGCAAATTCGGCTAAACGCCAACGACAAATCCGCCCCTGACGGAGCACGACGACGCGCTGCAGTCGTCCTCCATGCAGCGAGAGCTAAGGCGATCCTTGCCCTGACGTCGTCGGCTATAGCGCGCTGATGGAGCGCGATGAGGCGGGGGCCTACATTCTCAGCCTCGCCTGAGATCGCCGCCTTCATGACCTACGCGCTTGGCCAGCTGGGTTTGAGGGCGCTCACAGAGCATGCGATAAGCTCAACTTATGCGCCCCAAAGAACCCAGCCGCACCGCCCTTGGCGCCGCCGCCCACCGCGCCGCTCACCAACTCGATGGCGGGGCGTTGTTTGCAGATCCGCTGGCTATAAAGATCGTCGGCGAAGCCGAAGCGGAGAAATCGCACGCCGAAGCCGATCCTGGCATGCGTGTTTTCATCGCCGCGCGCTCCCGCTTCGCGGAAGACATGTTGACGCAATCGCTGCAGCGCGGCGTGACCCAGCTGGTAGTGCTCGGCGCCGGGCTCGACACTTACGCCTATCGGGGCGGCGAGCGCGGTAAATTGCAGATCTACGAAGTAGACCATCCAGCAACGCAAACGTGGAAGCGCGAGCGGCTCGCCGAGATCGGCGCTGCATGCGAGGCCAACGTGCACTATGCGCCAGTGGACTTTGAGAGCGAGTCCCTCGCCGATGGCCTGGCCCGCGCCGGCTTCGACGCTGCGCAGCGCACGTTTTTCTTTTGGCTGGGCGTCACGCCTTATCTTACGCGCGCCGCAATCGAGGCGACCTGGGCGCTGATCGCTGGAAACGCGGGCGGCGGTGAAGTGGTGTTCGACTATGCGATCCCCTTGGAAATCGCGCCAGAAGCCCATCGCGCTTCCTATCAAGCGCTGCGGGATCGCGTTGCATCGCTGGGTGAGCCGTTTTTGAGCGCGTTCGACCCTGCGACAATCGTCGCCGATTTGCACGCGGCCGGCTTTGCTGCAGTCAACGACGTCACTCTCGCCGACATCCTCGCCCAGCATTTTTCGAACACGCCGCGTTCGCCCTCGCGTGGCCATATCCTGCACGCGATGACCGCCTGAGCCTAGGTTGCGATCGCCGCCGCTCGCCTGGCGTGGCCCCGATACGTGCTCGAGAGAAGAACCTTAAGCATCCAAAATGTGAGGAACGCAAACGGCGCAAGCGCAAGCGCGTAAAGAATTGGCGTGTGGCGCAGCCACACCGGAAAGACTTGCATCTGCCCCAAGAAGAGCGACCCGCTCGCCACAAACAAGCCAAAGCACATACGCCAGACGTGGCGCGCAATGCGTTGAGCACCCCCAATCGAGCCGCGCAACACAAGATGGAGATCGCCCACCGCGGCGATCGTCGTCACCGTGGCAAATACCCAAAATGCTTGCGGCGGCGAACCATCGAGGGTGTGCTCGTGTGTTTGCGACGCAAGCCAGGCAAGCAGGTAGCTCGTTGCGGCGCCGGTGATGGCAATTCCAAGCCCAAGCTTCTCGAGCACGCTCACAGCGCCCCTTCGCCGCGCCGTCAGCCAGGCAGTGAAGATGAGATAAAAGGTCATGAACCCGGCGAGCGTCGAGACGCGATCATGTAAAAGCGGGGCAATGACCCCGCCAATGCCCGACATCACCAACATGGCGGCGAAGAAAACGTTGCCAGCTTTGCGGTGGAGCGCCCCGCCCTTTCGCGCCAACAGCGCCACCCAGCCGCAAACCAGCCCGATGGCGCCCCCGCCAATGTGGGCATAGAGGATCGCGGCTGCGGCAAGGTTCATCCAAAGAGGCGCCGCAGGAGGCAGACGCAGGTGGTCGGCCTGGGCGGGGGCGGTCATCAGCAGTCCCAGAGCGGCGGCTAAAAACACAATAACAACAAAACGATGAGACACATCACCCTCGGATAAAGGGCAGCGGGCCCTCGACGACTGATATCGAGATACGATAAGACCTGTGTCCCAGGACATGATCCGGCGCGCCAAAAACATGACCTCTGGTGACAGTCATGGCTGAAGCAACGATTGCGGCCGGATATCCGCGCGGGCTGCTCGCCTTTGCCGCGTCACGGGGCGCCCATCCAACGCCTATGCTCGCCGCTGCGGGTCTGAGCGAAGCCGAACTCAATCATCAAGACAACAGAGTGCCGGTGGCGCGTTACGTGGCGCTGATAGAAGCGGCCCAAGAGCTCACTGGCGACCCCGCAATCGCGCTCAAATACGGCCAAGCCGTGCGCATGCAGGACATTTCGATCGTCGGTCTCATCTGCGAAGCCTGCGCCACGACAGCCGAGGTCGGGGCCGCCCTCAATCGATACGCAGCGCTCGTGCTTGACGACGATCGCGCCGAACCGCTCGCGTTGATGCGCGCAGCAGCCTCGCCGGAAGGCGTCTGGATCGAAGCCCCGCCAAGCGCGTTCGCTGACAATTCGCTGATCCTGGAAGCCGAGTTCGCGCGGCTGACCTGGAACGGGCGGGTCATGTTCGCCACATGCGAAGAGTTCAAATCCATCCGTTATCCGGCGGTGATTCATTTCACCCATTCTGACCCGGGCTATGGCGAGGAGTACCGGCGTGTGTTTGACGCGCCAGTCGTATTCAATAGTCATTGGAACGCGATGCTGGTGGATCACGCATTCGTCGCCCTGAAGCAGCCGCCGGTAAACCGCTACGTGTTCGGCATGTTGAGCGAGCGCGCCGATGCGCTCTTGAAGGAGTTGCAAGCCTCGACGTCGACGCGCGGACAGGTGGAGCGACGCCTGGCCGCCACATTGCACAACGGCGGCGCTAACATGGACACAATCGCCGACCAGATGGGCATGAGCCGGCAGACGCTCTACCGCAATTTGAGGGCCGAGGGCGCGACCTTTGAGCAGGTGCTCGACGAGTTGCGTCACAAGCTAGCGCTGAGCTTTTTGGCTGATAAGCAGGTCTCGGTTAACCAGACAGCATATCTGGTCGGCTTCTCAGAACCGGCGGCTTTCTCTCGCGCGTTCAAGCGTTGGACGGGGCAAAGCCCGAGCGCGGTTAGAGGCTAACCCATATCAACCAGCGAAAGCCGCGGCACGATCGTCCCAATATCTAGGGCAGCGCCCGGCGCGATCACCGCGTTGGCGCCGATCCGGACCCGATCGCCAACCATGGCGCCAAACTTGTCGACGCCGGTGTCGATGCGCGCGCCGCAATAGTTGAACTGGATGCGTTTATCGGGGCGCTCATTGCGATAATTGGCGATGACCGCGCCGGCTTCGAGGTTGACCCCCGCACCCAAGATGCTGTCGCCTACGAAATTGAGATGAGCCAGGCTCGATGCTAATAGCATGATCGTGCTCTTGAGTTCTCCGCCCGGCCCAACGCGACAGTCTTCATCCATAAACACCCCGCCGCGGAGATAAGCGGCGCACGCCACAAGGCATTGCGGGCCAATAATCAGCGGCCCTTTGAGCTTGGCGCCTTCTTCAATCGTCGCACTTTGGTGTACCGCCTGCAGGCCCGAGACGCGATAGCCAGGGGCCAGGCCGGCGATCGCATCGCCAATGATGGCCTCGAGCTGCGAAGTGACCTCCCAAGGCGCAAAAGTAGCGTACGCCCCAAGCAGGGTCTGGCCCATGCGCCCCGCAAAGTCGGAGATTCTCATAACGCGCACGCCTCACATCTGGCCCCCGCCCCAGGCGCCATGAACTTCCGCGACCTCGCCCGCCTCCGCTCAAGCCCCTCTCTCAGACCCAACGTTAGCTCCTTGACCTGATCTCCCCCGCCAAAGCGACGCTTGAAGCAGGCAATCACTTTCGGATGCGCCAAGGCATGCGAGGCCGCCGGCGCCGGCGCGCGTGCGTTATTCCGCAGCGATCGCAGTTTTGTTGTCGCCCCGTTTCCAGCGCAGTTTGGGCTGGCGGGCCGCGCGCGTCTCGTCGAGACGACGCATCGGGGCCAGCCGCGGCGCAGATTTGAAGTATGCGATCTCGCCGGCGTTCACTCGTTCTGCAAGCGCGATCATCACGTCGACGAAGCGATCGAGCTCGCGCTTCGGCTCGGTTTCGGTCGGCTCGATCAGCATCGCGCCGTGCACGACCAATGGGAAGTAGGTGGTGAAGGGGTGATATCCTTCGTCCAACAGCGCTTTGGCGATATCTATGGTTTCGACGCCCTTGGGCCTGATCGAACTATCGTCGAACAGCACTTCGTGCATGCACGGGCCCTCGCCGAATGGCGCATGATAGTGCTGCCTCAAACGCGACAGCAAATAATTGGCGTTGAGCACTGCGTCTTCAGCAACCTGTCGCAGGCCGTCGCTGCCGTGGCTCATCATGTAGGCGAGTGCGCGCGTGAACATGCCCATCTGGCCGTGGAAGGCGCACATGCGTCCGAAAGCCTGGGTGCCATCGGCGTGCTCGCGCAAATCGTACCCCTTTGCGCGCTTGATGATGTGCGGCGTCGGCGCAAACGGCGCGAGCGCGGCCGATAGCACCGTGGGCCCCGCGCCCGGTCCGCCGCCGCCGTGCGGGGTTGAAAAAGTTTTGTGCAGGTTGATATGCATGGCGTCGACGCCAAGATCGCCGGGGCGCACCCGGGCGACGATGGCGTTGTAATTGGCGCCGTCACAATAGAAATAACCGCCCGCTTCGTGCACGGCGTCGGCGATGTTCTTGATCTCGCGTTCAAACAACCCGCATGTGTTCGGGTTGGTGATCATGATCGCCGCCACGTCGGCGCCGAGCTTGGCCTTGACGTCGTCAATATGCACGCGCCCGTCGTCGCGGCCGGCGATTTCATCGATTGTGAAGCCCGCCGCCGCCGCAGTTGCCGGATTGGTGCCGTGCGCCGAGGACGGCACCAGCACGCGCTTGCGCTTTTCGCCTTCGCCACGCGCCCTCAACGCGGCCTTGATCGCCAGCATGCCGCACATCTCGCCATGCGCGCCGGCCTTCGGCGACAGCGCCACCGCCGGCATGCCGGTCAGCGTGCAAAGCCAATGCGCCAGCTCATCCATTACTTCTATTGCCCCTTGCACCGTAGAGGTCGGCTGCAGCGGGTGCAGATCAGCGAAGCCCTCGAAGCGGGCCACGCGCTCGTTCAAGCGCGGATTGTGCTTCATGGTGCACGAGCCAAGGGGAAAGAGGCCGAGGTCGATGGCGTAATTCTTTTGGCTGAGGCGCACATAGTGGCGCATGGTTTCCGGTTCCGAGAGCCCCGGCAAATCGAGCCCCGCTTTGCGACCCAACCCGCCAAACCTGTCGGCGCCGCCTTTGGGCGTTGCAAGATCAACGCCCGTCCCCGTTGCATGGCCGGTTTCAAAGATGAGCGGCTCGGCTTGCTGGAGACCGTGATTTCCCGAGGTGGTTTCAATTCTCATTGCAGCACCTCATGCAGCGATTTGGCGTAGAGGGCGATGTCGGCATCGGTGTTCATCTCCGTCGCGCAGGCGATAAGCACATTGTCCATGTTGGCGCGCGGGCTTAGACGGCTTACTGCGACGCCGCCGATCACGCCTTTGTTGGCCAGCGCGTCCACGACCTCTTGGGCGCGCCGCGGCAGCTTCACCGCGAGTTCGTTGAAAAAGCGCTTGGTGAGCACTTCAACGCCGGCTACTTGGCTGAGCGCATCCGCCAAGGCGATAGCCTTCTCATGATTGAGCTGCGCGAGCCGGCGCAGGCCGCCTTCGCCCAACAGCGTCATGTGCACGGTCCACGCCAGTTGGCAGAGACCAGAATTGGTGCAGATGTTGGAAGTCGCCTTCTCGCGGCGAATGTGCTGCTCGCGCGTGGATAGCGTCAACACGAAGCCGCGTTTGCCCTCGGCATCAAGCGTTTCGCCGGCCACCCGGCCCGGCATCTGACGGATCAGCTTTTCCTTCACTGCAAACAAGCCGACATAGGGCCCGCCAAAGCCGAGCGCGTTGCCGATCGATTGCCCTTCGCCGCACACGATATCGGCGCCGTAGGAACCTCCGGGCTCGATAGCGCCGAACGCGACAGCTTCCGTGAAGGTCGCCACCATGAGCGCGCCCGCGGTGCGCGCGGCTTCGGCGATTTTACGCAAGTCGGTGATGACCCCAAATACGTTGGGCGATTGCACAATCACGGCCGCGACGTTGGCGTCAAGATGCTTGGCGACAGCGGCTTCGTCATCGATCGCTGCGGGCAAGACCAGGACGTCCAGCCCAAGCGCCTCACACGCTGTGCGCGCGGTTTCAACATAGTGGGGATGCACGCCCCCAGAGAACACAATCTTTTGCCGTTTGGTTGCACGGGCCGCCATCATCGCGGCCTCCGCGCAGGCGGTGGAGCCATCGTACATGGACGCGTTTGCGACCTCCATGTCGAGAAGCATCGCGACCTGAGATTGGAATTCGTAAAGCGCCTGCAGCGTGCCTTGCGCGATTTCCGGCTGGTAGGGCGTATAGGCGGTTAAGAATTCGCTGCGCTGAATGATGTGATCGACAGTGGCCGGCACGTGATGACGATACGCGCCCGCGCCGAGAAAGAAGGCTGTGCGGCCCGCGGGCGTATTCTTTTCGGCAAGCGCTTGCATATGACGATGCACATCGATTTCCCCCTGCAGGGTCGGCAAATCGACCAGATCCTTCAATAGCGCGCTTTCAGGCACGTCGCGATATAGCGCGTCGACCGATTTGACGCCGATGACGGCGAGCATTTCTTTGCGGTCGGCATCGGTAAGCGGGAGATAACGCATCAAAGGCCCTTCACGTAGTCAGCATAAGCGCCAGCATCCATGAGCGCCTCGATTTCGGCTGGGTTCGACGGCTTGATCTTTACAAACCAACCCACGCCTTCAGGCGCTTCGTTCACGAGTTCGGGCTTGTCTGAAAGCGCCGCGTTGGCGGCCGCGATCTGGCCGCTGATCGGGGCGTACACGTCCGAGGCAGCCTTGGCGCTCTCCACCGTCGCCATGGCGGCGTGGGCGGTGAAATCTTTGCCTTCGCCCGGCAGTTCGACGAACACGACGTCGCCTAATTGCTCGACCGCATAGGTGGAAATGCCGATGACGGCGAGATCGCCCTCCATCCGCACCCATTCATGATCTTTGGTGTAACGGGTCATGGCTGGCATCCTCTCAAGCTTTCTTGGCGCGGTAATAACGATGCGGGACAAACGGCATTGGCACGATGGTCGCCGCGCGCGGCACGCCGCGCACCATCAGGTCGACCGTGTGGCCAGGCGTTGCATGGGCGGTTTCGACGTAGCCCATGGAGATCGGTCCGTTGAGGGTGGGCGAAAAGCCTCCGGAGGTCACAACCCCTACGCTCTTGCCGTCCTTCATGATCTCTACGCCCTCGCGTGCGGGGGCGCGGTCATTGGGGCGAATGCCAACCCTTTTGCGCGCGGGGCCTAAGTCCCACTCCCGCAGAATGCGCTTGGCTCCAGGAAAATCGCCGGCTTCGCGGCGACGTTTTTGAATGGTCCAAGCTAGATCGGCCTCGATGGGCGAAGTG
>Ga0075030_100003095_pt1 | contig 15170 bp, 11 predicted proteins | sample LitLauG_LLR_2012_FD_71393 | JGI IMG/M metagenome (GOLD analysis project Ga0075030, IMG submission 71393) | Freshwater sediment microbial communities from Pennsylvania, USA - Little Laurel Run_MetaG_LLR_2012 | ecosystem: Environmental > Aquatic > Freshwater > Creek > Sediment | place: USA... | reverse complement strand
AGTTCCACCAGGTACGGCTAGTGGAGAACCTGAGCGCAGCCAATCCGCAGTTTCAGTCGGCGCTGCACGGGATGACGAATACTTTCGCGGGTGGCGGCGCCGGGCCCGGCGCCGGAGCGGGCTCCGCGCAGCAGCACGCTTATGCGATGATCCAGGCGCAAGTGGTCCAACAGTCCACCATGCTGGCCTATGTCGATAATTTCTGGGTGCTCGGGGTGGCGATTTTTTGTTTGATCCCGTTTGTGTTTCTGATCAAGAAGGCGAAGCCGGGTGGGGAGATCGTGGTCCACTAGGAGTGGCCGAGCAGCCCGTCGTTCCGCCGTATAATTGAGAGGGGGAGGTTGGCATGTTTCGCATTGTCACTGTAGAACGCGAATTTGGCAGCGGCGGCGGAGGCATTGCCTGCGAACTCGCCCGCCGCCTGGGTTGGAAACTTTGGGACCAGCAACTGACCTGCGAGATCGCCAAGCGCGCGCAGGTGGAGGAATCGGCGGTGGCCTTATGCGATGAGCGCGTCGACAGCCGTCTCTACCGTTTGGCAAAGGCATTCTGGCGAGGCAGTTACGAGCGCGGCATGCCTCTGACCGCCTCTCACGCCTTTGATACGGATCGAATGATGTCCCTGGTGGAAGAGATCATGCGCACGATTGCCGCGGAAGGCAATGCCGTCATTGTCGGCCGTGGCGCTCCGTATTTCCTGCGCGACCGTGAGGACACATTCCGCGTCTTTACGTATGCCCCACATGACGAAAAGATCCGCCGCCTGCTGGCCATGGGCAAGAGCCGCGATGAAGCGGAAGATCTGGTGGAGAACGTGGACAAGGAGCGGATGGCGTACATCAAACACTACTTCAATGTCGAGTGGCCGAAGCGCTGCCTCTATCATCTGATGATCAACACCGCAGTCGGAGACGAGAACGTAATCGCCACGATTATGAACGGCATGCAGACGCTGGAATCTCATGCCGCCGAGACCGCCATCCATGGCGTTTGCTGAGTTTACGTGTGGTGGCGGGGCTCCGTCCCGCTTGGACGGGGCGAAGCCCCGTCACCACACGAGAATCTCCCGCTAGTTCGGCTTCTTCTTCCCGAACAGTCCGCCCAATCCGCCCAGAGGATTGTTCTTGCCGCCAGGGATCAGGCCCTTGAGTTGACTGTTCACTATCCCCTTCATATCCGGCAGGAAGGTTGGGTTGGAAGTTGTGCCCCCAATTGCAATCGGGATGCCGCCCGACCCCACGCCTGCGACTTTCGTGAGACCGGCCCCCACCCCGGCCAAGTTCGCGACCATTTTGAAATCAAGTGCATTATTGGGGCTTACTGTGCCCGCGCCCGTGACCGTCCCAAGCGACGGGATCACCAGGTTGATCTTGTCGAGGCGCGTGCCTTCCGGCGCGTACCGCACGTCGGAACTCAGGTTCTCGATGGTGGTGTCATTACCCGTCTGCTTACCCGTAAGGGCGGAGATGGTCGAGAGCTTGGAGCCGAGATTGAACCCGGCCAGCGCGGTATTGCTCATCTTCACCCAGCCGGTCGAAACCAGTTTGTTCAGCGGCCCCGCCGAGTCAAGCTCGATCGAAAGCGTTCCCCCCTTGAGCTTGGAGCCTGTCGGAAGAACAACGCCCAGCGCGGGCAGCATGGCTTCAAGGTCGTCCACCGGCATCGTTTGCCCGTCCAGCTTCGTGTGAATGGAAGTGTTTTCGCCGTGCATGTCGTAAGTACCAGTCAGCTTGGCCAGCGCCTTGCCGATTCCGACATCGCCCCGCAGCAGCTTTCCAGACTCGCTCTTCAGATCATGGTCGACGGCAAAGACCAACTGCACGGGTACTCCAGCAGGAGAGCCTTTGGGCACCAACTTTAACGACGTGGCCTTCAAGGTCCCGCTGGCCTTCGCCATGTGGCCGTCGGACGTCAGCGTGCCGTCGAAATCGGCCGAGCCGGCGATGCCCAACTCCGGATCGACGAGCGCCGACTGGGCCAGATCGAGTTTGTTGAGCGTCACCTTGGCCTGCACCGGAGTCAGCGAAGCGTCCGTCGAGTTGATCGGGCCGGCGCTGCCATCGATTTTCAAGCTGCCGCCCCCCGGAAGTCCGGCGGAGGCAACCACGGGAAATGCGCCGGTAAAAGAAAAATTGCGCACTTCGACGTTGACCTTGTCGTACGTGATCGGTTTGCGTTTGCCGGTTGTGGATCCAAGCGTGATGGTTCCATCGGTCAGGTCGAGCTTATCCACGTTCACGTTCGCCGGAGCGCCCGACGTCTTTCCAGCCGCCTTGGCGGGTTGCGCCGATGAATTTCCGAGAGACGAGAAGTTCCAGATTCCGTTGCGGTCGCGCAGCAGGTTGATTTCCGGATGGTCGATAACGATCCTAGTGACGTTAAGTTGCTTGCTGAAAATCAGCGGCATCAATTCGACGCCCACCTTGAGCGATTTTGCCTGGATGAACGGCGCACTGCTGAATTTGGGATCGTCGGCGATGGCCATCTGATCGGCTTCCACGCTGCCCGAAAGAATGCTGAGGCCCAAGTTGCCGACCTTTACCGGACGTCCTAGCGCCGAACTTAGGTTCGACTCAATCTCCGGACGGAAACTGTTGACGTTCACCAGGAATGGAATGGCGATGGCGGCAACGATCAAGACGACGACAACTATGACGGCAACCTTGACAATGTTCTTCACGACGATACCTCCGAAGAGCGGCTGAGAAATAAGGACAATCGAGAAGCTTGGCCAGTCTACCAAAACCGGGCGCAAACAGTTACGGCGCCTGAGTCAACCCATCTTCGTTATAAGATAGGCGCAAAGGATGGCGCCGATTCCGCAAGCAGCTTCCGAATCCTATCCCCCTATTCAGGAGGAAGTGGCGCGTCTGGCCGGCTCGCCGGAAGTGCGTGTCGCCTTCGACCGGTTTCGCTCGCAGGAATCGCAGTTTGCGCTCTGGCAGATGGAGGCGACACGGGTGGCCGCGCCTCCCTTCGGAGAGGCGGCCCGCGGCGCCTGGCTGGCTGACCGCTTTCGCGAACTCGGGCTCATCGACGTGCACGCGGATGAGGTGGGCAACGTGTTTGGCGTCCGTCCCGGCTATGGCAGCCGCTTCGTCGCCCTCAGCGCGCATATTGACACCGTGTTTCCCGCGGCAACGCCGTTGAACATCCGCCAGCAGGGCAGCCGCTTATATGGTCCGGGAGTTTCCGACAACGGCGCGGGCATTGCCGCCATGCTGGCGGTGGTCAACGTGCTCGGGAGCGCGCGAATTTCACATGCGCTGCCGTTCGTCTTCATCGGCAACGTTGGGGAAGAAGGCGAGGGCGACCTGCGCGGCATGCGCCACGTTTTCGCCACGCCGCGCTGGCGCGACGCGATTGCTTACAGCGTCGTTGTCGATGGCGCCGGTGCGGACACCGTAGTCGCGGAAGCTCTGGGCAGCCGCCGCTTCGAAGTCATCGTGCGCGGCCCCGGCGGCCACTCCTGGAGCGATTTCGGCGCGCCCAACCCGATCATCGCGCTTTCCCGCGCGATTGAAATCCTCAGCCAGACCCCGGTGCCGGTGACACCGAAAACAACCTTCAACGTCGGCGTGATTCGCGGCGGGACCTCCGTGAACTCCATTCCGGAATCCGCCAGCATGAGAGTCGATCTGCGCTCCACCTCGACCAAAGAAATCGACCGGCTGGAGCGGGCCCTGCGCGGCGCGTTGGAGCAAGCGGTCGCAGCGGAAAATCGCGCCGCCGCTCAGCACGGGACCCGCAAGCCGCAACTGGTGCAGAGCGAGGTGGTTGAGATCGGCAATCGTCCGGCGGGTGAACTGGCGCCGGACGCGCGGCTGATGAAGGTGATTCGCGCCGTCGATGCGCACCTGGGCAACACGGCGCAGGTGCAGCGGGCCTCTACCGACGCCAATATTCCGCTGTCGCTCGGCCGCGAGGCCATCGCCGTTGGCGGCGGCGGCTCCGGCGGCGGCGCGCACACGTTGCAAGAATGGTTCGACTGCAATGGACGGGAACTCGGACTAAGGCGCATCCTGCTTACAATGCTGACATTGTCGGGAGCCGGCGAATGATGAAGCCAAAGCGAATCGCTCCGATCCTGTGGTTGGCGCTGGCCGCGGCCGCTACGGCGCAGACTGACAGGCCTGCGCAGAACGCTCCGAAGCCGAAGCCGGACGCGATTTTTACCCACGGCAACATCTACACCGGAGTGGTTGACGCCGCGGCGTCCTTGGGTGGGAACAAGCGCGCCGAGGCGCTGGCCGTCGTTGGCGACCGCATCCTCGCGGTGGGCGCGCGCGACGAGATCATGAAGTTGAAGGGGCCGGACACGAAAATCGTGGACCTCGGCGGTCATTTCGTGATGCCCGGCTTCAATGACGCCCACATGCACATGGCCAGTGCCGGCCTTCAGAAGGTGAACGTAAGCCTGGTCGGGGTAAAAACGCTGGAGGAGTTCCGCGAACGCATCCTCGCCAAGGTCGAAACCGCTGCGCCCGGAGAGTGGATCGTGGGCGGCGGCTGGGACGAAACCCTGTGGCCCGTCAAAGTGTTGCCTACGCGATGGGATCTGGACGAGGTGGCCGGAGGTCATCCGATTTATCTCGACCGTGTGGACGGACACATTGGCGTGGCCAGCACCAACGCCTTGCAAAGGGCTGGTATCACCGTCGCCACTCGCGATCCCGAGGGGGGAAAGATCGATCGGGACGAATCTGGCACGCCCAACGGCATTCTTCGGGAAAAAGCGAAAGACGCGGTGCACGCGGTTATGCCGCCACCAACCCACCAGAAGCGGCGGCAGGGAATCGAGCTGGCGCTCGCCGACCTTGCCAGTCACGGCGTCACCTCCGCGCAGGATTACTCCCAGTGGGAGGATTTTCAGATTTACGAAGAACTCGAACGCGAGGGAAAGCTGACCGCCAGGATTTCGGAATGGCTGCCCTTCGACGACTCGCTCGAAACGCTGAATCGCAAGCGCGCTTCGCACCCCGCCTCCGACAACATGCTCCACACCGGCATGTTGAAAGGTTTCATGGATGGTTCGCTCGGCTCGAAGACCGCGGCGTTGCTCGCGCCCTACAGCGACGATCCAGGCAACAGCGGCCTCCCGCAGTATGAAGCCGCCAAGCTGAATGCGATGACCAAAGAGCGGGTGCTGGCGGGTTATCAGATCGGTTTCCACGCCATCGGCGACAAAGGCGTGCAGTTGGCGCTCGACGCCTTCGCCGAAGCGGAAAAGGCGGCCAAAGAAGCTAAAGGGAAAGCGGCCGCCGGGAGCGCTAACAATAGCGACGATTACCGGTTTCGCATCGAGCACGCGCAGGTCACCACGCCGCAGCAGATTCTGCGCTTCAAAGAACTCAAGGTAATCGCGTCGATGCAACCGAACCAACTGCTCACCGATATGAACTGGGCCGAGTCGCGGCTGGGTCCGGATCGCGCCGAGCATTCTTACGCCTGGGCCGAGTTCTTGCGTCACGGCGTCGTGCTGGCTCTCGGAACGGATTATCCCGTCGAACCGATAACCCCGTTTCGTGGCATCTACTCAGCGCTGACCCGTCGGAGCGAAGACGGAAACAAAGGTTACTTTCCCGAGGGCAAACTGAAGAAAAGCTTCGTTCCCGCGCAGGTGCTGACGGTGGAGCAGGCAATCGCCGCCTACACCACGGGCGCGGCTTTCGCCGAATTCGCCGAAAAGCAAAAAGGCAAGCTGGCGCCGGGCATGCTCGCCGACTTCGTCGTGCTCGATCAGGACATCACTGCCGCCCCGCCGCCGAAAATCCTGAAGACGAACGTGCTGCGCACCGTGGTCGGCGGCAAAACCGTGTACAACAATGAATCATTGAGTCATTGAGACATTGAATCATTGGGCGAACAGACGAATATGAAGTTTGACTACGGTGATGAAGTGGTATTGAGAACTAAGAACGACGCTGGAACTGTCGCCGAGAAGTGGTGTGCAGTTGTTGGCATCACGCCGGTAGAGAGCGCGGAGCAAGCGATCCTTTTCAAGTACCCCGTTGGGACGGTTCTTTATACCGTCGAGTTCGCAGATGGTTCCGACAAGCTGGTTTCTGAAAGCGATTTACGATTGCCTCAGGCGCCGCCGGAAACGTGACGACCGACGGTTCGGCTTTGTTTACCGATGGCACTTTGATTCGACTCAATGATTCAATGACCCGATGATTTAATGATTCAATGACTTTGAAAGAGCGGGAACGCGCATTTCTGATTGGCGCGCCGCTGGCCATCGTCCCGGCCTTGGTTTTCCTTCCCGGGATCATGTTCCTGATCGTCTTCCCCCAGGTGGCGCACGGTCGCGCGATTGGGATCGTCGTATTGCCCCTCTGCGCCTTGGCGAGCTGTTTCGGGCTGTGGAAGCTGGCGCTCGGCGCCGTGCAAAAGCCCTGGGGAATCTTCAATGTCCTCAGTTTCGGAGCCTTGTTGGTCTTGCTGGTCATCGCCGGCTATACAGGACTGTTCCTGGCGCTGATGACGCTGAAACTGTAGAGACGGCTGTCCATTAGCCGACCTCCTCAGGAAATCATCACTTCCGGCATGTTCAAGCGTCACTGCATAAACCGCTGACAGTGTGAGATTCGTATCAGGTCATCGCTTCAGCGATGACGCCAATGCATTCTCATAAGACGCCTTTAGGCGCTGGGGTTGAAATGTCGATTCCCATTCGGAATGCCGATCCGTCCAGAGTCATTGCCAGTGATCGCACCTTTTTCGTGACTTCCTCGACGTGGGAGAAACGAGGCCTTCTGCAATCCTCACGCGCCGCTAGCCTTTTTATCGACGTGCTGTACCACTATCGCGCGCAGCGCAAATATGTGCTCCACGAATTTGTGGTCATGCCCGACCACTTTCATGCGCTCATCACGGTAGGCGCCGGGATGACCGTGGAGAAAGCCATGCAGTTGATCAAAGGCGGTTTTGCCTTTCGGGCCGGGCGCGAACTCGGATTCCGCGCTCCCGTTTGGCAGAAGGGGTTTTCGGAAGTCCGGGTGAATGACCGTGAGGCCTACCTGGGTGTCCGGGAATATATTCATGCGAATCCGGTGAAGCGCTTCTTAGTAGCGGTGGAGGCAGATTACCCCTATTCATCGGCACATTCAGGATTTGAGCTCGACGGGCTCCCGCAGCGCCTGAATGCGCGTCCAGAAAGTACGACTTTCGTCATCGCTAGAGCGATGCCCTGATACGAATCCCTGTAGCGATCTCTTGACGCGAATCCCCGTAGCGATCCCCGGATGCAAGTCGCTCTGTTCCGGACAACCGAGATTCGTAGCGTCTTTCGTAGGGTCTAAGATTCGTATCAGGTCATCGCTTTAGCGATGACGCTAGGCCACAAAACGAACTGCGCCTTCAGGCGCTGAGGTTGGGATGTCGATTTCCACTCGCGCCGCTGGGCTCTTGACTTTCGGCATCGCTAAAGCGATGCCCTGATACGAACCATCTCGCTTAAGAGACTCCACGCCAATCAGAAACGCGAACCCCACTTTCTGCGTCTAACTGATTTGGCCCTTCGAAACCGATCCCTGCCTGGGCCGAAGGTATAATAAGAAATTAGGCAGTCTTCGTTCGTCTTAGGAGGAAGAAATGGATTCGCGCGAAAGCGCTTTTTGGGTACGTCTCAAAGCCAACCGTTGGGCGTACACGCTTACGATCCTGGCCACCCTGGCGGTTGGAATTCTCATTGGCACCATTGTTTCTTATGGAGTAAAGGGCAAGGAGGGCCAGAAGTCGTCGGACGCGACCCCCCTGACCATTCCCGCCCCACAGCAACTCTCCAACGCCTTCTCCCAGATCTCCAAACAGCTGGAGCCGAGCGTGGTGAATATCAATACCGAATCAACCATCAAGAACCCGCATCGCCGCCGCAATCCGCGCGTCGAGCCCGCTCCGGATCAGGGCGATGGCGAAGACGATAGCCCGTTCCAGGATTTCTTTGACAAGTTCTTTGGCGGCCAGGGTGGCCAAGGCGGCCCAGATGCGGGCACCATCCGCCAACGCTCGCTCGGTTCCGGCGTGATCGTCGATTCCAAAGGCTACATCGTTACCAACCGTCATGTGGTCGAGAAGGCGGACCGCATTCGCGTGAAGTTGCAGGACGAAAACCCGGCTTCTCCCGGCCATGACGCCAAACTGGTCGGCATGGACCAGGAAACGGACCTCGCAGTGATCAAGATTGATCTGGATCGTCCGCTGCCCGCCGCCAAACTCGGCAACTCCGACGGCATGGAAGTGGGCGACTGGGTGCTCGCCATCGGCAGTCCCTTCGGATTGCAGGAAACTGTGACCGCAGGCATCGTGTCGGCCAAGGGACGCAACATTGTCCCCAACCGCCAATTCCAGTCCTTCATTCAGACTGACGCCGCCATCAACCCCGGCAATTCCGGCGGGCCGCTCGTCAACATGGCGGGCGAGGTCATCGGCATCAACACCGCCATCCTCACCGAGACGAGTTCTTACGCGGGCGTTGGCTTTGCCATGCCGTCGAACACGGTGGCACAGGTTTACAACCAGTTGATCGGGCCGGACCACCGCGTTTCGCGCGGATCCATCGGCATTGAGTTCACCGCCCAGCCCAATCCGGCCATCGCGCGCATTTACGGATCGGGCGTCACCGTATCGAACGTGGTATCAGGCAGCCCCGCCGACCAGGCAGGCCTGAAGATCGGAGACACGATCACCTCCGTCGATGGCAAGGAGGTCAAGAGCGGCGACGATCTGGTGGCCGACATCGCGTCCCGCAAGCCGGGTTCGAAGGCCAAGCTGGTTTTCGTGCGCAACGGCAAGAAGGAAGACACGACCGTGACCATCGCCGATCGTTCCAAACTGTTCGCGTCGCGCTTGGGCGAAGAAGACGAGAACCAGAACGAGGAAGCCCCCAAGGCGAGCAAGTTCGGGATCACGGTTCGCGGCATTACTTCCGATCTGGCCGACCGCCTGGGCATCACCACGGGCAAGGGAGTAGTCGTGCAGGAAGTGAAGCAGGGATCGTTTGCCGAGGATCTAGGTCTGAACCGCGGTGACGTGATCCTGGAAGTGAACAAGCAGCCCGTGAACAATACCGATGACTTCATCAAGATTGAGTCGTCGCTGAAGAGCGGGCAGGATGTTGTCTTCCTGGTGCGCCCGCGAGGCTCCAGGGCCCAGGATGGAACGATTTTCCTGGCAGGCACACTTCCGTAACCGATCTATAATCCGGCGACACTGGCGCTCCTTCTCCGTTTCGGGGACGATAAGGTGGGCCGGTTTCGCCGGTTTTTGTTGAGCGGTCGTTAGTCGTTCGGGGATTTCAAAGGACTACGCATCCCGAACGACCACCGACTAACGTCCAACGACTGATTTTGATGTCGAACGGTCGCCTTTAGACATGCTATGGTCCGATCAAATTCGGCGTTGGCAACAGCTGGGCCTGTGTGCCCTGCTCTGCGTGACTGTCCATGGGCCAACCGCCGCGCAGTCCGACAGCACGACGCCCAAGCAGTCGGCCCAAACTTCCGCAAAGCAGAAATCCACCCATCACACCACCTCCCACGCGGCCACCAAGAAGACCTCCTCCAACACCACAAAAAGCTCCCACCGCAAGAAAGCTTCAAAGAAGCGTGGCCAGCAGGCAATCGACGCCACCCGCGCCCGCGAGATTCAGACGGCCCTCATCCGCGAACACTACATGCAAGGCGAGCCAACGGGCGCGTGGGATGCCGCTACCCAAGCCGCCATGCAGCGCTATCAGGCCGATCAGGGATGGCAGTCGAAGACCACTCCAGACTCCCGAGCCCTGATCAAACTCGGATTAGGCCCCAGCCACGATCACCTGCTCAATCCGGAAAGCGCCATGACTGCGCCCGCCGCGCCCACCGATCCAAAGGCAGGGAAACAGACTCCGCCGGATAACAACATTCAGCAGCAGTAACCGGTTGCCCGCGCACCTGAGCATTCAGTTCAGGCAAAATCCCCTTGCAAGCTTGTTTCAACTTACTGCTCTGGATCGGCGTGGGGCACCCCGTTCATTACGGCACGGAATACGCGCAGATGCTCTCGCAAATGCTGTCACCAGGGCTGGCAAAATACAAAATGCCGTTCGCTACCACTGGCGGCATTTCAAGCGTGCCGTGCTGCGAGGGACTACCCCAGAGCAAGGCTCCTGTGGCCGCGTTGTAAGCGGTCGTGTTAGACGCGGTGCCCATGTCATCGCCGCCATTGATGTACACCACTCCATTGGCGATCGAGGGCGACGAAACGAAAGGATGACAGCTCATGCCGACCGCATTGGGCATGTCAGCCCATAACAAACTGCCGCTTTTTTCTTTCAACGCATAGAGATTCCCGTCGATTCCCTGGAAATAGACTACGTTCTTCGCGATTGCGGGCGGTGACGGAAATGCGGCGCTGCCACACCAGGCTTCGGTGCCGTATGTATAAGACCACAGGGTCGCGCCCGTCGTTCCGTTCAACGCGTACAAAGTCGCGTTGGTGCCGGTCCACCTCGAGGAAGCGTAGACAACTCCACCGGAAACCGAGACCGCCGCGTCCCCACCGTTGATCGGCGTACTCCAAATCGGGTTGCCATCGGAGGCCGCGAGCGCATCCACGGAAAAAGACGAACCGTTGTTTTCTCCTGCATAAACGTCGCTGCCTCCGATGGCGGGCCCAAAGAAGCCGATATTGTTACTGAAGAAGTCGTAGCCCCAGAGCGACTTGCCTGTCGCCGCCTGCACTGCGAACGTGCCGGTGATTGCGGTCGTGCCGCCGACGGAATATCCGAAATACAAAACGCCGCTGTTGTAGACGAGAGGCGCGCTGACCCTGGATTCGGGAAGGCAGTTGCACGGGGAGGAGCTTTGCCACGCCATTTTTCCGGTTGACGCCTTGTAGGCACAAATGGCTCCGTAGAGGGTTCCACCTGTATCTGGGAATTCACACTCGGCGAAGACCAGACCCCCGCCAACCGCTATCGCATTGGTTCCCGTATTGCCTCCCGTATTGACGCTCCACAACTGAGCGCCCGTAGAAGCGTTAAGCGCCACCAGATTATTCGACTGCCCCGTGGCGTAGACCACGCCACCGCTGAGCGCGAAGTTGGTCACTCCTCCGGCGACGCTGCCTGCCCAGAGCAACTTTAGCGATGAGACATTACTCACCCCCAGGGTCGTTTCGCTCGCGTTGTAGCCGGTATGGGCGCCGTTGTAGTAGGTCTGTACCCAGTTTGCCGCCGCCGCCATTGGCGTGTGCCCGACCGACAAGATGGCCAAGGCACACAGAATCGTGAACGAGCGTAGCCCAAACGTATTCAGATTCCTGATTCTCATATCTAATTCTCCCAACAGGCAAACGAGAATCTTGCCTGGCCACGGGATTATGCGAGCCGCTAGTTCTTTTGGGGAGTAATTTGGGGTAAAGTCGGGGTAAACTTAGACGTTTCATTAGTTGGCTGCAGATTGTCTTCCCTCGAAAGTCGGTTGCTTTCAGGAGTATGTGGATGGCGTTACCGTCCGCCGTAAATTCGCCTCCCAACGTGCCAGAAGCAGCAGTGCGGAGCGAACTTGATCGGCTCTTGGCGAGCCCGTCGCTCCGTGACTCCGATACCTTGAAGCGCTTTCTCCGGTACATTGTGGAAAACACGCTCGCCGGAGAAGGAGATCGGCTCAAGGAGTACCGCCTTGGGGTCGAGGTATTCGGCCGCGAACCTTCCTTCGATCCGAAGCTCGATCCGGTAGTCCGGATGGCGGCGCGGCGCCTGCGAGCCAAGCTGCAGGAGCATTACGAAAATGGCGGCCGGGGTGCCGCGTTTCGCATCGAGGTCCCTAAGGGCGGCTACTCAACCTCGTTCGTCAGGGTTACGGAGTCGGAGGTCGCTGCCAGCGAGATCCCGTCCGACCGGCCCCTGCAGCAGCCCATCCCGGAATCATCCGCTGTCTCCCGTCGCCGGATGGGAAACCTCGCCGTTGCTTTCATCCTGCTCCTGGCGATTGGAGCTGTCGCCCTTTACCTTCGCCATTCCCGATTTCTGCCATTCAACGATCAGCCGCCTTCCCTTGCCGTCTTGCCCTTTCTCAACCTCACCGGAAATCCCGACAAGGAATATCTCAGCGACGGGTTCACCGATGAGATCACGGGCTCGGTGGCGCATACGGCGGGTTTGCGGGTGGTGGCGCGTACTTCGGCCTTCAAGTTCAAAGGCAAATCCGAAGACGTGCGGGAAATTGGCAAGCAATTGAATGTCTCCTCGATCCTGGAAGGAAGCATACAGACCCAGGGCGAGCGCCTGCGTATTACCGCCCAGCTCATCCGCACCGCCGACGGATATCACATGTGGTCGGAAACCTACGAGCGCGAATTCAAAGACACCTTTGCGGTCGAAGATGAGATTTCCCGCGCTTTAGCGACTGCCTTGAGCACCAGGTTTTTGCCGGCCGCCGAAAGCAATACAAAACCGCACACCCCCGATCCGGTTGCCCATGAGCTTTGCCTGCGCGGGCGATACTTCGGCCAACGTCTCTCTTTCGACGATCTGAAGAGCGCAACCAGCTATTTCAATCAGGCCCTCGATCGCGACCCCCTTTATGCCGAAGCTTACGCGGGATTGGCGGCCGCCTATGCCACCGAAGGCGCAAATACTATGGTGCCGGCGGCGGAGATCTATCCCAAAGCGCGGGCGGCTGCCGAGCGCGCCATCGAACTGGATCCGAATCAGTCGGACGCGCATGCCATTCTCGCCAACGTAACTTTTTTTTACGATTGGGATCTTCCCGACGCCGAACGGGAGTTGAAGCGGGCTATCGAGCTTGATCCCAATAGCGCTCGGGCTCACCAGTGGTACGGCATCCTGCTCTACTATTCCCGGCGATTTGACGAAGCGAGGGAGCAATTTCGCCGGGCGAAGGAAGTGAACCCGCTCGCTATACAAATCGATCTCACCATGGCCATGCTCGCCGAAGCCGAGCGCAACTACGACCAAGCCATCGAATTAGACCGCAAAATCTTGAGCGAGCACGATCACTTCGTCGGGCGCATGTTGTTGGCCCTTCTCTATGCCGACAAGAAGCAATACCCGGACGCCATCAGTGAGGCCCAGAAGGCGGTTGCGCTGGCCAAGGACGATCCGGACGCAAACCTGGTACTTGCCAATATCTACGCGCAATCCGGCCAGCGCGATAAAGCCCTGGCTATCGTGCGCGAGTTTGTAAGCAACAAGAAAGCCTTTCTGGTTCCTTACACCGTGGCAGGAGTGTACGCCGAGCTTGGCGACCGGGAACAGATGTATCAATGGCTGGACAGAGGAATCGAGTTGCGCACGGCTGCCATGTTAAAGCTGAACATCTCTGAAGTTTTCGCTCCTTACCGCTCCGAGCCGCGCTTTCAGGAAATCCTGCGCAAAGCGGGCCTCGCTCGCTGATCCCTGAACGCGGCTGGGCCTTTGGGCCTCCCTGCTACAATCCCCCATGCGAGGACTCACCCAACCGCAATCCAGCGCGTGAACACCCATGGGGCTATCGTTGACTGTTCCGTGCATCCCGCCTACGATCTCATGATTGACGAATCATGATTGGCCAAACCATCTCCCACTATCGCATCCTCGAGAAACTTGGCGGTGGCGGCATGGGCGTCGTCTACAAGGCCGAGGACACGCGTCTGCATCGCTTTGTCGCCCTCAAGTTCCTGCCCGAGGATGTAGCGCGTGATCCGCAGGCGCTGGCTCGCTTTCAACGCGAAGCCCAAGCCGCATCTGCCCTGAACCACCCAAACATCTGCACCATTTACGACATCGGCGAGCAGGATGGGCAGGCGTTCATCGCCATGGAGTTTCTGGAAGGCGCGACGCTCAAGCATCGCATCGCGGGAAGACCCCTGGACACGGATGTATCGCTCGGTCTCGCGATCGAGATCGCCGATGCCCTCGACGCTGCCCACACCGAAGGCATTGTTCACCGCGACATCAAGCCCGCCAACATCTTTGTGACCAAGCGCGGCCACGCCAAGATCCTCGACTTCGGACTGGCCAAGGTGACCGCAGCCGCGGCCAAGACCCTATCCGACGCCACCGAGACCGGTATGATAGAAACCCACCTGACCAGTCCCGGCATGGCAGTGGGCACGGTAGCGTATATGTCGCCCGAACAGGTGCGCGCCAAGGACCTGGACGCACGCACCGACCTGTTCTCATTCGGCGCCGTGCTCTATGAGATGGCGACGGGCACGCTGCCCTTCCGAGGCGAAAGCTCGGGAGTGATCCAGCGCGAGATTCTCGATCGCGCCCCCGTGCCCGCAATCCGGCTGAATCCCGATCTGCCAGCCGAACTCGAGCGCATCATCGGCAAAGCTCTGGAGAAGGATCTCGACCTGCGTTACCAGCACGCCGCCGATATGCGTGCCGATCTGAAACGTCTCAAACGAGAGACTGATTCCAGCCGCACCGCCGCGTCCAGCGCGATGGGGTCTGGCTCGGTTGCCAGTGCGGCATCCAGTGGGCAACACGCTTCTTTGCCACTGAGCGGGGCAACGCCCGCTCTCGGGAGCGGACCAGCCCAGCCCGCGCATAGCAGCAGTTCAGCCGTGGTTGCCGCCGTCAAACAGCATAAGTTCGGCTTCGTCGGAGGAGCGCTCGCCGCCCTGGCCGTCCTGGCGGCGGCCGGCTTTGGCGTTTACTCGATGTTGCATCACGCTGCGCCCACTCCCTTCCAGAACTTCAGCATTGCGCAGGTCACCAATTCCAGCAAAGCAGTGGTCACCGCCATATCCGCTGACGGTAAATACTTGCTCACGGTGATGGATGACAAGGGGCTGAACAGTCTATGGCTGCGCAACGTGGCGACGGGAAGCGACACGCAAATCGTCCCACCCTCGGCCAATATTCCGAGTGTCGCGTTCTCGCCCGACGGAAACTACGTTTATTTCCGCAAAGCCGAAAACAACATCAACAGCGATTTCAGTATCTATCGCACGCCCGTGTTGGGCGGGACACCGCGAAAAGTAGTCAACGACGTGGATAGCTCCGTCACCTTCTCCCCGGACGCTACCCGTATGGCGTATTTCCGCGCCAACGATCCGGAGACGGGCAAAGTCCAGCTGCTCAGCGCAAAATTAGATGGCAGCGATGAGAAGATGTTGCACGTTGAACCTCTGGTATTCCTCCCGCGCTGGCTGGCATGGTCACCCGACGGCAA
>Ga0075030_100003092_pt1 | contig 15177 bp, 7 predicted proteins | sample LitLauG_LLR_2012_FD_71393 | JGI IMG/M metagenome (GOLD analysis project Ga0075030, IMG submission 71393) | Freshwater sediment microbial communities from Pennsylvania, USA - Little Laurel Run_MetaG_LLR_2012 | ecosystem: Environmental > Aquatic > Freshwater > Creek > Sediment | place: USA... | reverse complement strand
GAGCTTCATCATCGCTTAGGCCGCGGGGATCGGCGAGGCGAGCGGTGATTTCTTTGTAGCGATCAAGTTTCGCGAGATTGGATTCGTCGGAAACTGCGGCGACGAGCATCTCGCGGCCTTCTTCGGAAGTGCCAATGCTCCAGACTTTGACGCGAGGGCTCTTGCTGGCGAGGAGGCGGAGATAAGCGTTGATGTCCTTGGTGTAATCGAGAACATCGGGAGCGCCCACGATGTGATGAAGAAAGGTATCTGGCGCGGGAACGCAAGAGCTGAGCGGAAGATGGTCGACGAGTTCTGTACTGAAGAAGGATTCCGTCGTGAATTCCTTGATCTGCTTGGTGTACTCGGTGTGGTCGGTGAGGGAGCAGGGGCTGGGCTTAGCTGAACTGGCCGCCTCAAGAAAACACAAAGAGAGCAAAACAGCGAGCAAGCTGCGAATCATGGGACACCTCAAGGCAAAACGATCGCGGAGGATTATATAGGCTATTCGGCACACCGACGCAACCCGATGGTCGACGATTCGAGGGCATTTGGCCTATGATTGGCCGCCGGCGGTTCAGGGAATCGAGGAGAGGGCAGGATGGAAGAACAACTTAGCCTGGATTTTTTGCGTGTGGTGGAAAACGCGGCGATTGCGGCAGCGCGCACGATGGGTTTCGGGGATCGGCACCACGCCGATGAAGTGGCCGTGGAAGCAATGCGCAAGACGATGGACTCGGTAGAGATTGACGGAACGATCGTGATCGGCGAAGGCGAGCGGGATGAGGCACCGATGCTGTACATTGGGGAAAAAGTGGGGCTGGCTACGCACGCCCCGAAGGCGTTGTTTCCGCAAGTGGACATCGCGGTGGATCCGCTGGAGGGAACAAACCTTTGCGCGACGGGCGCGGCGAATGCCATTGCGGTGCTGGCGGCGAGCGAGCGCGGCGGATTGCTGCACGCGCCGGACTTGTACATGGAGAAACTGGTGGTGGGGCCGGCTTGCAAAGGCGCGGTGGACCTGGATGCGCCGGTGGCCGACAACTTGAAGGCGATTGCGAAGCGGTTGGAGCGCGACGTCGAGGATCTGGTGGTGATCGTGCTGGACCGGCCGCGGCACGAAAAACTGATTGAAGAGATACGCGCGGCTGGCGCGCGTATTCGTTTGATTGGCGATGGGGACCTCTCGGCGGGAATTTCCGCGGCGGTTGCAGGCACGAGCGTGCACGCAGTGATGGGCACAGGCGGCGCGCCGGAAGGCGTGTTGACGGCGGCGGCGCTGCGCTGCTTGAACGGGCAGATCCTGGCGCGGCTGGTGGTGAGCAAGCCAGAGCACGCGGAACGGCTGGCCAAGATGGGCGTGACGGATCTGAAGCGGATTTACGACACGGAAGACCTGGCTCCGGGGAAGAAAATGATTTTCGCGTGCACGGGCGTGACGGATGGAAATTTGCTGAAGGGCGTGCGGTTTTTCGGAGAAGGCGTGCGCACCAGCTCGATGATTCTGACGCTGGACGAACGGCAGGTGCGATTCATTGATTCAGTGCATCTGGAGAAGCGGCCAGATATTCGAGTGCGGTTCAACTAAGCGCGGCGCAATCAAGACAAAATTGAAGCCGAGTAACAGGACGGGCGAGCACCTGACCTGAATCTGGACGTGTGGCCAGTAGTTCGAAACAGTCAACCTCCGTAGGATTCTCAAACCAGTCCCGCCGCAGGAAACATTTTGCCGGAAGCAACCCGCCAGACGGGTGTACGCAAAGGCGATTGCTGGTGCGGTGAGCGAGAACGGGGGGAACAGCTGTGAAACGCGCCGCAATCATCCTGGTATCCGCGCTGGCGGTATTTCTGAGCGGTTGCTCTCAATTCACAGCTGGCGGTGGCAATGGAGGCGGAGGCGGACCGCTGCCGTTCACGATCACGGTTGCACCGACGAACCCAACGGTTGCGGGACTGACTCAACAGCAATTCACGGCGAAAACGAGCGATGGCTCAAAGCCAACGCTAACGTGGTCGGTGAACGGAGCCGCGGGAGGCAGCGCGACACTGGGCACAATCAGTGCCACGGGCCTGTATACCGCGCCGGAATTTCCACCCACGCCAAATGCCGTCACGATTAGCGCTGTAGAAACTGCCGACAGCAGCAAGTCGGGGAAAACGGCAGTGACACTGGCAAATCCGACGCCGGAACTGGACGCAGTTCTGCCGATTTCCATCCCGGTCGGCGCCTTCTCTCTGACATTGAGCGGCAAGCATTTTGCCCCGGGCGCGACGGTCTACCTGGGAACAACCGCGCTGGCGACGACACTGGATTCCTCAACGCAATTGACGGTGACCGGAATGGCCACCACGGCCCAAGTGGGAACGGTGGCGGTTTCAGTGACGAATCCCCAACCCGGCCCAGCAACATCTGGAAAAATCAACATTCAAATCCTGCAGCCGAACTCGAACATCCAGATCTCCGTGACACCGCCAACGGCGACGGTCGGGACGGGAAACCAAACGCAATTTGTGGCCACTATTACGGGAACGATGAACACCCAGGCGACCTGGGCGGTGAACGGAGTGCCCTACGGCAATGACACCGTGGGGACTATGGACGGCAACGGAAATTATACGGCGCCAGCTACTCTAGGCAATCTGACGACGGTAACTATCACGGCGACGAGCCAGGCAGATACCACCAAGCAGGCGAGCGCCATGGTGACGTTTCAGAATCCGTCGCCCACGCTGACGTCGATAACGCCCGGGACAATAGCGCCGGGGGCGTTCCAGCTGACATTGTACGGCACCGGTTTCGTCAGCACTTCGGTGGTCAATTTTGGCGGGCAAACACTGAAGACCACCTACGCAACGGCAACGATGATCACGGCGGTCGGGACGGTCTCGAATACGGGGCAAGTGAGCGTGTCGGTGACAAACCCTGCGCCCGGCGGCGGCACCTCCAATAGTTTGAGCGTGACGGTGACGACAGCGGGAACACCGGTGTCTTCCGCGGCGGCGGTGCGCTTCCTGGAACAATCTTCCTTTGGGCCGGACACGGAAACAGTGAATCAGCTGCAGCAGCTAGGTTTTGACACTTACCTCCAGAACCAGTTCGCAGCGACCGTCACGCCGTATGCGGATCCGCGATTGAAAGACGGCGTGTTCGACGTGGGGCAGAGGTTCTACCTAAATGCAGTTGCCGGTGGCGACCAAGTGCGCGAGCGCGCGACCTTTGCACTGAACGAGATGTGGGTAGTCGCGGGAGACAAGATCAGCGACCCGCTGGGGTATACGAACTATCTGCGAACGCTGGGGAAAGACTCACTGGGGAATTATCACGACGTAATGACGGACATCACGCTGACACCGGCGATGGGACATTACCTGGACATGGTGGACAACGACGCTCCCCCTGTGGGCCAACACGCCAACGAAAATTACGCCAGAGAGATCATGCAGTTGTTCTGCCTGGGATTGAATCAATTGAACCCGGATGGGACGCCAGTGCTGGACAGCTCCGGAAATCCGGTACCGACTTATACGCAGAACGACGTAATGGACATGGGCCGGGCGTTTACCGGATGGACCTATCCGGTGCAAATGGGCAAGACACAACAGAACCACAACCCGGAATACTACGGTGGGCCGATGGTTCCGGTAGAGTCGCTGCACGACACGGGGTCGAAAACCATTCTGGGTCAAACCATCCCGGCGGGGCAAAGCGCGGAAGCGGACCTTGCGGCGGCGTTGAACATCATTTTCAATCACCCAAACGTCGGTCCCTTCGTGGCCAGACAATTGATCGAGCACCTGGTCACGAGCAACCCAAGCCCTGCCTATGTGCAGCGAGTTGCGCAGGCATTCAAGTCCGGAAGCTTCAACAGTTACGGAGCGGGGAAGCGCGGTGACTTGCAAGCAACGGTCGCGGCAATCCTGCTGGATCCGGAAGCGCGGCGCGGCGACGTAGCGGCTACCGCGGTGGCCACGGACGGGAAATTGCGAGAACCCGTGGTGATGATCGTAAGCCTGGCGAGAGCATTTCATGCGCAGACGGATGGAGGAGGATTGACCTATGAAGGCGGGTCGATGAACCAAGAGATTTTCTACCCCCCGACGGTATTCAATTTCTTCCCCCCGGTGAGCCCGATTGCGGCGACGACCTTGAATGGTCCGGAGTTCGCGATCTTCAACACGGTGACGAGCCTGGCGCGAGCCAATTTCATCAACAACGTGGTTTATGGATCGCTCGGGTCAAGCACGCGGCTGGATTTCAGCCCGGTGGTGAATGCCGGAACCCCCGATCAGATGGTGGCGTGGCTGGACACGCTGTTCATGCACAGCTCCACGCCAGACTCAATGAAGCAAACGATATTGACAGCACTGGGCGCGGTCGATCCAAACGATAAGAACGGACAGGCACAAGCAGCAATGTACCTGTTCCTCTCATCGTCCATGTACCAGGTGCAGCACTAGACGCGAAGGAGCAAGAGATGACGCGACACACGCGGAGAGACATGCTGAGGCTGTCCTGCTGCTCAGCGGCAGGAGCGGCGATGCTCGGCGGACTAAGCAAATTTGGATTGGTGAGCGCGTTTGCCCAAGGCACGACGGACTACAAAGCGCTGGTGTGTATCTTCCTGTTTGGCGGAAATGACGGGAATAACATGGTCGTGCCGATTGACTCGCGGTATGCCGGGTATCAGAGCGTCCGGGGAGGAATTGCTATTCCTCAGGGGCAGTTGTTGCCGTTACAAAGCGGAGGTCAAGCAATTTATGGATTGCACGCGAGCATGCCGGAGCTGCAGGGCTATTTCAACAACCAGAAGAACCTGGCGATCGTAGCGAACGTGGGAACCCTGGTGCAGCCAACCACTCAGACAATGTACAAGTCTTATCAGAATTTGCCACAGAACCTCTTCTCGCACTCGGACCAGCAGGATCAATGGCAGAGCGCTCAGTTGACGGGTGTTCCCCTCTCCGGGTGGGCTGGGAAGGTAGCAGATTCTCTGCAGAGCGCGTACAACGGCGCCGCAAAGTTTCCGCCAATCCTTTCGGTGAGCGGCAATGCTATTTTCTGCACGGGAATCAACTCGCAGCCTTTCACGATGGATCCGGGATCAACGCCCGGGCTTCAAGGCTTCGATCAATCCGCAGCATCACAGGCCCGGTTCGTCGCGACACAACAACTTCTGACGTTCGACAGCGGGCTTTCCCTGGTGCAAGCGGCCAACGCCGTGACCGGTCAGGCAGTGCAGTACAGCGTAGTGCTGTCGAATGCGCTGAAAAACATTCCGCCTTTGCAGACGGTGTTCCCGAAGAACTACCTCGCGGATCAGTTAAAGCAAGTAGCCCAGGTGATCGCGGCGCAGGGCAGCCTTGGAGTGCGCCGGCAGATCTTTTTCTGCTCGTACGGAGGCTTCGACACGCATGGAGACCAGCTGGTGCAACATGTGCAGCTGTTGAGCGAGTTGAGCCAGAGCATGTCGGCGTTTTATCAAGCGACGCAGGAATTGGGTGTGGCAAACCAGGTCACCACGTTTACGACGTCTGAGTTTGGCCGGACCCTGGAGCCGGGATCCAACGGCGGCACCGACCATGCCTGGGGCAGCCATCAAATGGCTCTGGGCGGGGCGGTGAAAGGCAACACACTTTACGGAACATTCCCCACGCTGGCTTTGGGTGGCCCCGACGACGCGGACCAGAATGGGCGGTGGATTCCAACCACAGCACTAGATCAATACGGCGCGACACTGGCAACATGGTTCGGAGTTGGCGCGGCGGATTTGCCGTCGGTGTTCCCGAATCTGGCGAATTTCTCTACGAAGAATCTGGGCTTTCTCGGCTAAGCAGATTCATCCAGTTTGTTCCGTGGGCCACGGCACCGGGCTCCCTGAGATTTTTGGGGAGCCCGTCCCCTTTTAGGGAGTGAAGTTCGCCAAGACGTTGACCAAATTGTCGCAAACTTCAGCGATTTGATTTTCGGTGAGTTGGTTGAAAAACGGGAGCGCGAGAGTGCGCGGAGCGATGGACTCCGTATGCATGAGGGTCATGCAGCGATACGGCTGGGCCCGATAGGCGGGCTGCAAATGAATAGGCGCGAAATACTTGCCGCAGGCGATGCCACGCGAGGCCATTTCCTGAACGATACGATCGCGGTGAGGAGCAGCCAATCGCTTGTTCAGGCGAACGACGTAAACGAACCAACTGATCCGGCGGCACGGCAATTCGATGGTGGGCAATTCCAGGCCCGTCTGGTTTTGCAGCCGGCGATGGTATTCGCGCGCGACTGTTTCGCGTCGTTCGAGAATGCTTTCGACGCGCTGGAGTTGTTCGGCGCCGAGAGCGCAATTCAATTCGGAGATGCGGTAGTTGTAGCCCAATTCCTCGTGCTGGAGCCATTCGCCGGATTCGCTGCGCCCCTGATTGCGAAGTTTCCTGGCGAGCGCGGCGACATTCGAATCGTTTGTGACGAGCATGCCACCTTCGCCGGTGGTGATCTGTTTATTGGGATAGAAGCCGAAGACGGCGGCGTCTCCGAATGATCCCACTTTGCGGCCGTCGAATTGCGCGCCGATGGCTTCGCAAGCATCTTCGATGACGAAGAGTCCATGGCGGCGCGCGATATCTAGAATCTCGTCGAGTGCCGCGGGAGTTCCGAAAGTGTGGACCACGATGATGGCGCGAGTGCGCGGAGTGATGGCTTCTTCGATGCGCGCGGGATCGAGATTCAAGGTTTGAGGATCGATATCGACGAAGACAGGGACGGCGCGCTCGTAACGGAGCACGTTGGCGACGGCGATAAAGGCGAACGAGGGGACGATGACTTCATCGCCCTCCGAGATGCCCAGCGCGCGAATGCTGAGATGGAGAGCGCTTGTTCCGGAATTCACGGCGACAGCGTGAGTGGCACCAACATAGCGGGCGATGGACTGCTCAAACTCTTCCGTTTTAGGACCGAGGCTCAGGCGAGAAGTACGGAGCACCGCGGCGACGGCAGCGATGTCTGCTTCGGTGATATCGGGAGCAGAGAGAGGAATTCTCATTGCGGGATCTTCGATGGATTGGCGGTTTCCGGGGCGAGGACGGAGGCGTGGCGCTTCATCAAGAGTTCCTGGGAAAGGGGGACAGCGGTCAGGACTTGGACGATTTTTTCGGAGGCTGAGCCGTCGCCATAGGGATTGATCATGCCGCGCAAGGATTCGCGGAATGCCGAGCTCTGGGCGGCGCGGAGGGCGTGAAGGATGGCGTCAACCTCAGGCGCGGCATTGAGAATATTGCGCGCACGTTCTCTTCCATGCTGACGGAGGCCGACGTTGACGGTGGGCAAAGCGAGAGAAGGCGTTTCCATGATGCCGCTGCTGGAGTTTCCGAGGCAAACATCCACTTGGCGGAGAAGGCTCCAGTAGGTGAGCGCATCGAGGTTGACGAAAACGTGTGAATTCTTGCGGGAAGCGGAAAATGCGCGGGCACGCGCGATAAGATCGCGGCTGCCGGCGTCGGCATTGGGATAGCAGAAAAGAATCTGGTCGGGCAAAGAAGCGAGAGCCTCGAAAAGCGGAGCGGCTTCTTGGACGGTGTCACGCGCAATCGTGACGGGATGAAAGGCGACGAGGATTGACGGCCTCTCGAGATGGATCTTCAGCCGGGATTCAAGTTCTTCCCGCGTTTGCAGCGTGCTGCGCCGTAAGTGGTCCAGCGAAGGGGCGCCGGCGCGATGGACGCGCCATTCTTCTTCGTCCATGGCGATGATGCGGCGCCGCGCTTCGAATGTGGATGTGAAATGGATGTGGCTCATCTTGGTGAGGGCGTTGCGCACGGCGTCATCGACGGCTCCTTCGCTGATTTCGCCGCCTTCAATGTGCGCGATGGGAATTCGCAGGGCCAGAGCAACAGAGGCCGGAGCGAGCATTTCGTAGCGATCGGCGATTAAGAGAAGAATGTCCGGGCGCATCTGGCCGAGGCAATCCGCAAGGCTCAGCGTGGCCACACCAATGGTCTTGGCCATTCCCACGTCGGAGTCGGAACTCAAAAGACATTCGAGCTTCGCAGCAATGGCGAATCCGTCTTTTTCGATTTCGCGGACGGTCTGGCCGAATTCGGGAGAAAGGTGCGAGCCGAGGACAATGAGTTGGAGAACGACTTCAGGATGCGCGGAAAGCTCGCGGAGCGGCCAGTACAGGTGACTGTAGTCGGCGCGGGAAGTGGTGATGACGGCGATTTTGCGTTTCAAGGTATTCTCACGCGAGCGAGGCATTCAGGAGTGCTAGGAGCGTTTCGCTCGGTTGGTATTCGGGAACGAGGTTGGTGAGCACTCCCAGTATTGCCGTGAGATTTCGCTCGTTGACACTCTTTGAGATATTTTGCAGCGCCGCATCCAGAACCTGGGCGTCAAATGGCGGGCCAACGGCGCGGTAAAGCCGCTCGTCGGCGGATGGCTTCAGCACTTCATTCGCGGAAGCGAGCTCTTCTTCCAGTTTGTCGCCTGGGCGCAAGCCCGTGAGAACAACTTCAATATCGCGAGGATTCTCGAAGCCGGCTTCTCGAATCATTCGCGCAGCTAAATCCATGATTTTGACGGGTTCGCACATTTTGGGAATGAAAATGCTGCCGGAATCCTCGGTGGCAGCGGCGGCCATGATCAGTTCTACGGTTTCGCTGAGCATGAGGAAATACCGGGTGGCTTCGGGACGCGTCACCGTGACGGGTCCGCCGCGCTGAATTTGCTGACGAAACAGTGGGCCAACGCTTCCCTGCGAACCCAACACATTTCCGAGGCGCACGGCGTTCATCCTGGTGTTTGCATCGCTCAGGCGGAGCACCGCCAGCTCGGCAATGCGCTTGGAGACTCCCATGATGCTGCGAGGGTTGACGGCTTTGTCGGTGGAGATCAAGAGCAAGCGCTCGGCTCCGAAGCGGGATGCCATTTTTGCCAATTCCCAGGTGCCGAGAGCGTTGTTGCGAACCACCGCGATGGGATTCGATTCCATCAGAGGGACATGCTTGAAGGCGGCAGCGTGATAGATCGTATGGGGGCGATAGCGGTCAAAAATCTCGGACATCAACGCGCGATCTAGAATATCTCCGAGAATGGCGGCGAAGGCGGATTTGCCGGCCGCGGCAAGTTGCAGGTTGATTTCGTGAAGATTCTGCTCGGAATGGTCGAGAAGAATCAGAAAACGCTGGTTCGTGCAAATGAGCGAATGCACAAGAGCGGAGCCGATGCAGCCTCCGGCTCCGGTGACGAGGATGGTCTTGCCGGTGTTCCTTGTGCCGAGCAAAGGGGCGTCCACGGTGAAAGTTCAGATTGCTACGGAATTGCAGGCGCGCACAGCGAACTCAGTGTACCAAGTTCAGCGCTGCTGATTCGCAATCGCCAGAAATACACGATCGTCCACCGCAACCGAGCGAGTGAAGAGCGTGGCTGTGCCGGCGCCCGCGATGGCCACGTGCCGGGCATTGCCGCTCAAAGCCGGGCCTACAGGCGGTGAAGCGGAGCCCGTACCATCACCCGGCTGAAGCGAAATGCGCGTCGTCTTCGGAGTGCAGTTCGTTGCGCCCAGACAGGTATCATGGATGAAGACCTGGCGGAAGCCGCTGTTGTTGCTGCTTGCGGACGTCTTTGACTGGGCGGAAACCGGAGTTGAAGCGTGGCTGGTCGTGATGGCCAGAAACGCGACGAAGCGTCCCGAAGAGCTGACCGAAGGAAGAATGCTTTCCGCCCCGACCAGCGCCCCGTTCGGATCGGTCGAGATTAAGTGCGTCGCGGCCTTGCAGGAGTCGTGCGCGCCCGCGCAAGTGTCCTGCAAATAGACTTGGCGCCCCGGCGGCGCATTCTCGACAAGATTGGTGGCGGCCGAACTGAAAGCGATATACCGCCCATCGGAACTCATCGAAGGCGCGTGACTGTCTTCATTCGCAGGCGTGCCATCCGCTGCCACGGAGAGCATCGTTGTGCGCGGCAGGCATCCCGTGGCAACGCCTTCGCAGGTATCGCGAAGAAAAATCTGTGCGTGCTCTTCCTGCACAGCAGTGTAAGCAACATAGCGCCCATCGAGACTGACCGCAGGAATTTCTTCGGCGACAGTGGCCGACGCTTCAGCGTTTGCCGGGGCTTTCGCAGCCACCGGGCATGGGGCGGACTGGATGGTCACGGTAGTCGCCGATGAAGTCCCGCCCCCGGAGCCGGTGCTGCCGGAAACATTGGGAAGCGGCAGCGAAGGCGGATTGTAAACGGTGACGCTGGCATTGCCAGTAGCAATGATGTCGGCCTTGGGAATCGTGACTGTGATTTGCGTGGCGGTTACGGTAGCGGCGGGAGCGGTAAATTGAAATTGCGATCCACCGAAACTCCAGTTGAGAGTGGAGATTTGGGAACTGCTGGCGCTAGTGAGGAAATTCGTGCCCGTGACCGTGAGCGGGAGATCGGCTCCGGGTGCGGCGCAAGTTGGAGAAACGGAAGAGACTGCGGGAGGGGGATTCTTGGGATTGTCGATGATGAAGTTGATCGTTTGCGAGAGTCCGTTGTTCCCGGCGCCGGAGGCCGGGTTCACCGTGAGAACGGTCGCCGTGCCAGGCTTTGTCAACATCGCCGCGGGGACGGTCGCCGTGACGACGTTCCCGAGGGCCGCTCCCGTGCTGTCCACTGACACGGTTGTCATAAGCGGCTTGCCATTCCATTGGACTATCGTCTTTAGCACGAAGCCGGAGCCCGTCACCGTCAAGGTGAGATCCGAACAGGTTATGCCTTGCGCCGGGACGCAAGCGGGGATTTGCGAGGGCGACAGAAAGGACAGCACCGCACCCGTATTGTTCTGAAACGTGTTGCCGTAGTCGTTGCAACCCGCGCCGCCGACAAACCCAACCAGTGCGACAGCCAACGCTGTCCAAGACCGCTTCATTGAGACTCCTTCATTTTTTCCGGCGGCCCCAGCCGTGCCGAGGCCAACTTGCCTGCGCGAACAGGGAGAACCCGCGTCGCCAGCGTGCTTTGGGGTTGAGATGCCAAATTTGTGCTGCGCGTTTGCCGCGACAAGGCCGGGTTCCGGGGAATGCCGCCCAGCCCTTACTCCACCCCTGCGTGTGACCGCACTTTGCCTCGAATCCGACGACTCGGGCAACCCTACATCATTACCATTTGCAAGGGGATAAGGTCAATGCGCATTCCGATGGCGCGAGAATCTCTCTTGCCTGCTGCGCCTCTGCCCGTCATCTCGAACGTATGTGAGCCCTCTGCCTCTCCGCGTGTCGTGTGCGGAGAAATCTCTCCTTTTTTCCCCTCGCCACTTTCCCAACTAGAAGCCATCTCATAAATGGTTTGGCCGTCTCGGAATTGCTGTCTTTTCAATGGTTTGGGACGCCCAAAAGCTATTTATGAGATAAGTTCTAGTTGTTGACTCTCGCGTTCTTACCGCGTATAAAATCGACCCAACCCGCCAATCGACCGGTGGTCCAATTTTCCCGCGTCCCCGCCGTTCTCTCCCAAACGGCCTGTGGACAAACCGGAGGCCTCATGCGAGTGGCTCGGTTCGTCTCTTCGTACGGCTGTTTGCTCTTCATTGTCCTCGTCTGCGCTTCGTCAGCGTTTGCCCAATCTGGCCCGGTCACGCCCGATGCCGAAGAAGGCATGAAGCCATACGGCTCGTACCACGGCGGCGATATCGACCACGTATCACTCGACAGCGGTAAGCTCGTCCTCAACATCCCGCTGATCTCCTACCCTCAACGCGGTGGGAAAATAAACATGTCCTTTGGGATTCGTTGGCAGAACATCATTCCCTACGTTAAGGAAACCTGTCGCATCAACGGGTGCGCTTACATCAAACGGCGAGACAATCTGACCTACAATCCCGGCCAGCTCGATTTTGTTGACCATTTGGGATGGAACACCAGCGGCGTTCAGAACCCCGGGGGAGGGGCATCCCCCTGGGTAACATCTTTGGCACCTGACGGCGCAATTCACTCCATGGTAGACATGGGCGACGGCATCTCGTTCAGGACCGCCGACGGCGGCACTTCCCTTGCCTATAGCTTCGCCACAACAACTCTTCAGCAACCCGATGGACTTCGGTATGTGTATGCCAACGCCAACGGCGGCGTGCCTACTAAAGTCGAGGACCCCAACGGCAACTACGTTAGTTGGACTGGTACCGGATGGACAGATACCCTCGGTCGCTCAATCCCAGAGACTTTTGCCCCGACGACCGACTATTCGCATTGTACGGGAACCGCCACGACTACGGGTGCCTCCACCTGGACCGTTCCCGCACCGAACGGTGTCAACGAAACCTTTAAGTTTTGCTCCGCCAGCTTTCCGTACTCTTTCACTATCTATGGTGTTTTTCAAAACGACATCACCATCTCGGGCACCATGTCAATGCTGCAGAGCATCGTCCTCCCCAACAACACATCGTGGACCTTCGGCTACGATCCCGCATACGCCTCGCTCTCTCAAATTACTCTGCCCACCGGTGGCACCATCGCCTATACATGGTCGGCGTTAGCTGCTCCATGCACGTACAGCCAGACCATTAACAATCTGACGGAAACTACGATCACCACTTACCAGTTTTATCTGGCCGTAACCTCCCGCACTGTTAACGCGAACGACGGCACTGGCGCGCACACCTGGACCTACTCGGGCGGAAGCTTCAACGGCGGAGCCAATGGCGGGACGACAAAGATCACTGACCCTCTGCTCAATGATTCGCTCCACATCCTAACTGGCCTCGCTGGTACTGGCTCCATTTATGAAACCCAGGCCCAGTATTTCAAGGGCTCAAGCACTTCAGGCACGCTTTTAAAGACGGTGACGACTGACTACAGCTGGGCCCCCGGCCTTTCCGGTAGCCCCAACGGGCCTACTTGCAACAACGTTTCGAACGTAGTGCCGATTCGTGTTACCACCGCCTGGCCAAACGGACAAACCACAAAGCAGGAAACGGATTACGATTCTGGTTTTTCATACAAAGGCGGAGGAACCGCCCTCTACGGCCTTCCGATCGCCCAACGCAGCTACGATTACGCCAGCGGTGCGCCCGGCCCGTTGCTCAGGCAAACCAAAACTGCATACATGGCTCTCAGCGGCCCGAATTCTTCCTCTTATCTCGCAAATAACATGCTTTCCCTTCCGTACACCGTTCAGACACTCAACGGCTCGGGCACGCAGGTTGCCCTTGCGACCTACAGTTATGACGCCACTTCACTCACATCTTCCGGGGTAACCACGCAGCACGACTCCGCGCCACCAACTGGCACTTATCGCGGCAATCAAACCTCGGTCAGCAGGTGGCTGAACACCACGGGCACCAGCGTGACGAGCAACGCCACGTTTTACGACACTGGAACGGTGCCCAATGCAACCGATCCTTTGAGCCACGCCGTGACGCGCGCTTATTCCGCTTCTTTCGCGGGGGCCTTCCCCACCACCACTACAAACGCCCTAAACCAGTCGGCCAGCCACAACTACGATTTCAACACCGGCCTGCTCACTTCCGCCACGGACCTCAATAACCTGACCACTTCCCTTAGCTACGACAACATGTGGCGCGTTTCGCAAGTCACTCATCCGGACGGTGGCACTGAAACTATCTTGCACCAGGAAACGACTATCCCCTTCTCCGCCACGCTCACAAAGCAGATCAACACCACACAAAGCGAAATCACCACAAACATTTTCGACGGCCTCGGACGCCTCACTCAGTCCCAGCTCACTTCGGACCCTCAGGGCACCGTCTTCACGGACACGGCGTATGATGCGCTTGGCCGCGTCGTCACCGTCTCTAATCCCTATCGCAAAGGCACTGACATTACAACGACACTGGGCACGACCACATATTTCTACGACGCGCTTGGTCGTAAATGCCTCGAAGTTCCTCCAGATGGCACTTTGCCCACCGGCGGCGTTTGCTCTGCCACGCAGCCTGCGAACGACCTCATCACCGCCTACTGCGGCCCCTCAACTCTGGTAACGGACCCGACGGGCAAATGGCGCCGCAGTCGCGTTGACGGTCTCGGGCGCCTCGTCGAAGTCGACGAGCCTAACGCCCCAGGTGCCTCGGTCAACTCCAACGGCTGCCCCGGCACAGGCGAGCCAATCTGGGTAACCACCTATGGCTATGACACACTCGGAAATCTTACCAGCGTTCTCCAGAACGGCTCGCATCAGCGCAGCTTTACGTATGATTCGCTTTCCCGGCTCCTAACCGCCACAAATCCCGAGACCGGCACGATCACCTATGCGTACAACAACGACGGCGCCCTCATTTCCAAAACCGACGCGCGAAACATCACCACCAACTACAGCCCTTCGGACAGCCCTATCGACGTGCTTCACCGCGTCACAAAAGTTACTTATTCCAATGGCGATCCCGCCGTCACGCTTACCTATGACCAAGCAGCTTGCCTGGGTCTCTCCACTTGTCAAAATATCGGCCACCGCACCAGCATGACCGACGCCGCTGGCTCGGAGGCTTGGAGCTATCAAGTGGACGCCACCAATCACCGCAGCGTCCATGTCGATCAGCGAACCACGAATAGCTCGCCCAGCAATATCACAAAAACTTCCACGTATTATCTCGATCTCGCGGGAAACGTGACTCAGGCGGTCTATCCCACAAGGCGTGTCGTCAATTACACCTTCGATTCCGCCGACCGCCCGAGCGCCGCCATTGACGGCTCGAACGGGATCACCTATGCCGCAGGCCCGGACACCACGCCGGGCGGCACCTGTTTGGCCGATGTCACCTGTTACACCCCGCAGGGCACCTTCTACGCGCTGTCCATCGGGGAGACTGCGTCGTTTACCGGGCTCAACCTGACTCACATTTATAACAGCCGCCTCCAACCACAGGAATTCACAGCCTCTTCCCCGGGTGGCAACGCTATCGACATCACTTACAATTTCGTCGATCCCGTCACCGGCAAGAACGCCGGCCACGTCTACGGAATCACCAACAATCTCGATTCCACCCGTTCCCAAAACTTTACGTATGATCAGCTCAACCGGATTTCCTCCGCCCTAACCACTTCCACGCACGCCACCAGTCCTGCCCACTGCTGGGGCGAAACCTACTCGCTAGATGCTTGGGGCAACCTCAACAGCATCGCCGCCACCACCAATTCCAATTACACAGGCTGCACCGAAGAAAGCGGCTTCTCTGCAACGGCGGATGGCAACAACCACCTTCCTATCTTTTCTTACGACCTCTCTGGCAA
>Ga0075030_100003091_pt1 | contig 15178 bp, 11 predicted proteins | sample LitLauG_LLR_2012_FD_71393 | JGI IMG/M metagenome (GOLD analysis project Ga0075030, IMG submission 71393) | Freshwater sediment microbial communities from Pennsylvania, USA - Little Laurel Run_MetaG_LLR_2012 | ecosystem: Environmental > Aquatic > Freshwater > Creek > Sediment | place: USA... | reverse complement strand
ACTAGGATCCGGTGAGCGACGCTGCGCCATGCGCAGATGCCTAAAGGGTCTCGGCGGGCGCCCAACGTCTACCGACGGGTTCATTCTCGGCCCCGTCACACGGCACAGTGGGTCGGCTTGTTTTTTGCATTCTGTAATGCTCATGTAGGGACGACCGCCTTCGGCCGTCCGGTCGAGCGAAGCTCGACGGCCCCTCGACAGCCGCTGGTCGTGAGCGCAGCGTCCCCCGTATTCCTGCTAGACTCATCCAGTAGCAATTCCATTTTCCCTGCATCTAATCACCAGTGTTTCCCCAACTCTTCCATCTCGGAAACTTCTTTCTCCCGACCTACGGCTTCCTCGTCGCCCTCGGGGTCCTGCTCGGCCTATGGATCAGCGTGCGCAATTCCGAGCGCCTCGGCTATGACGGCGACAATGCCTGGAACCTCGGCATTGTTGTGGTACTTTGCGGAATTCTAGGCGCCAAGATTCTCTATGTGATCAATGAGTGGAGCTACTACTCCGCCCACAAGAGCGAGATCTTCAGCATCAACACGCTGCAAGCCGGTGGAGTTTTCTCTGGCGGCCTGCTTGCCGCCTTGGTTGCCGCGGCATGGTATGTCCGAAGGAATCACATGCCAGCGCTCGGCACCTGCGACGCTTTTGCGCCCGGACTTGCGTTCGGCCACGCTCTCGGCCGCATCGGCTGCTTCGCCGCCGGATGTTGCTATGGCAAGCCCACGCATCACTGGTGGGGCGTCACCTTCCACGATAAGCGGGCATACGAGATCACCGGCACGCCTCTTGGCGTTCCGCTCGAGCCGACGCAACTCTTCGAATTTGCAGTCGAACTCGCGAACTTCTTCTTCCTGATGTGGTTGTTGAAGCGCAGAAAATTCGATGGCCAAATTTTCGGAGCTTTTCTGTTCATCTACGGCGTCGCCCGTTTCTTCCTCGAGTACCTGCGCGACGACCCCGGCCGCGGTTCCGTCTTCGGCGGCGCCATGACCGGAACCCAACTCATCGCCATCGGCTTGGTCCTAGGCGGCGGCCTGATTTGGTGGCTCCGCCCGGGCTCGAAGCAAGTCGCAACTCAACCCGTAAGCGCCGCTCGATAGAACGTGTCGTCCAAGTCCGCCGACATAGCGATAGGCGACACTTGAGGTCCGGGTGGCGCAGCGCTGCAGCGCTGCGATTAAGGCTGCTGGAAAGCTGCGGCTTTTAGCCGCCGAGGTGGATACAGTTTTCGCCCTCGAGGAAAGCCGCCCATTTTGCTGCTCCAGCGATACAGCCTGTCGAAGGCCGTTGTAGTATCGTCCACAGGGAATGTCAGAAGCCCCGCCACGGCCGATTTCCGTTCTCCCCGAAGATGCCGGCAAACGGCTCGATCAATTCTTGGCCCCTCACCTCGATGTAAGCCGCGCCCGCGTCCAGCAGCTTATTTCCCAAGAGAAGATTCTGGTGAATGCCGCTCCCGCCCGAGCCTCTCTCAAGCTTCGCGGCGGCGAGGTCATCACGACTCTTGGCCCGGCCGAACGCCCGCCACTGCGGGCCATCGCGGAAGAGATCCCTCTCGAAATCCTTTACGAAGACGACGACCTCGCCATCATCAACAAACCCGCGGGCATGATGGTCCACGCAGGCGCCGGCGCCACTGACGACCAGCGCAATCGCGGAACCCTAGTCAATGCCCTGCTGCATCATTTCGCGAGTCTGTCGGCCGTAGGCGGAGAGATGCGTCCAGGCATCGTTCACCGACTCGACAAGGAAACCAGCGGGCTGATTGTAGTGGCCAAAAATGACAACTCGCACCGCAAGTTGGGCACACAGTTCGCCCGGCGCGAAGTGCACAAAAAATATCTGGCTCTGGTCCACGGATGGATGAAAAAAGATACTGGCACGGTCTCTGCCGCCATCAGCCGCGATCAGGTCCGCCGCACCCGGATGACAACCCGCGGTTCCGGCGGCCGCGAGGCCATCTCGCATTACAAACTCCTGCGCCGCATCGACTCGCCCTTTGGAAAATTCACCTTGGTGGAAGTCAAGATCGACACCGGACGCACCCACCAGATCCGCGTTCATCTGGCCTCTCTCGGTCACCCGGTTGTGGGCGACACGCTGTATGGAGCACCCGCGGAGATTCTCCGCAATCGCAATGCCCGAACACCCGGAACCAAAGCCGCGGTCTCGCTACCGCGTAACTTCCTGCACGCGGCCCAATTGGACTTAGCCCATCCCGCAACCGGCGCCAGGATCAGCCTCACAAGCTCCCTTCCTCCCGAACTGCAGGTTTTCTTGGACTCCCTCGCCCCACCCGATGTACCCTGAAACGCAATTGCCTGGGCGGCTATAATATTGCTATCCATCATGGACACCTTGGGGACGAAACTCATTCTGGCAGCCACCGTTTTCCTGACAGCGATCGTTACGCTCGGCGCTCTGGCACAATCGCCCCAGAATGCGCCCGCTCAGGTCAATGCGCCCGCATCCCAACCGCAGGCGAATACCGCGACGACCGGTCAGAAACCGGCCGAGGCGACCGATCCCAACGACGAATCGCTCCCAAAATTCGTATCTCGCAGCGACGAAGTGAACGTGGTGTTTACGGTGATGGATAAAAAGGGCCGTCGCATCACCGATCTCAAGCAAAAAGACTTCAGCGTAGTGGACGACAACAAGCCTCCTGAGCACGTTCGCAGCTTCCAGGCGGAGACCAATCTTCCGCTCCAGGTCGGGCTTCTCATCGACGCCAGCAACTCCGTGCGCGATCGATTCAAGTTCGAGCAGGAATCTGCCATCGAGTTTCTGAACCAGATCATCCATCCCCAAAGGGATCAGGCTTTCATTATCGGATTCGACGTGACTCCCGAGGTAACGCAGGACTTCACCGACAACACCGAAGCCCTCGCCCACGGGGTTCATGAACTGCGCCCGGGCGGCGGCACGGCTCTTTACGACGCCCTGTATTACGCTTGCCGAGACAAACTTCTTAAGACCGCTAAAGGATTGACGGTTCGTCGCGCCATCATTCTGCTCAGCGACGGCGACGACAACCAGAGCCACGTGACCCGCGAAGAGGCGATCGAAATGGCGCAACGTGCCGAAGCCATCATCTACGCCATCAGCACCAATGTCAGCGGCACCAAGGGCCAAGGCGACAAGGTCCTGGAACGGATCGCCGACGCGACCGGCGGCCGCGCGTTCTTCCCTTTTCAGATCCGCGACGTCGCCAATGACTTCGCCGAAATTCAGGACGAACTCCGCAGCCAGTACGCGATCTCCTACAAGCCAGCCGATTTCAAATCCGACGGCCACTACCGCACCATTGAGATCGTAGCCAACGACCGCAAGACCTTCCGCGTCCGTTCCCGCCGTGGCTACTACGCCCCGGCACAATAGGACTCAGGACCGCAGGTACTTCGAGGCAAGACTTCTGTCCTGCTGAGCGAAGAACGAGGTCGTGCAACGAACTCGTTCGCAGTCGAAGCATCCCTACCCGAGCGGTAGTGCCGAAGGTAGGGATTCCTCGCTACGCTCGGAATGACATACCAATACAGTAGTAGGTTTAGGCAGATTCAGGATTAGCGCGACGCCCCTTCCTTCGTGTACCTTCGTGTCCTTAGTGGTGAATGCTTTTCTGGATGTGAGCAACCATGCCCGGATATTCAGGCACTCCTCTTCCCAAGAAACTGGGGATCAAAGATGGCTTCCAGGTCCGTCTGATCGACGCACCCCCGGAGGTCGTTGCCGAGCTGACACCCTCCCTGGACAAGTGCCGATTTGTTAGCGACGCCAAAACCGCAATCGATTTCGCCATGCTCTTCACGAAATCCGCGGCCTCTCTAAAGAAAGAATTCTCCCGCGTCGCGAAAGCTCTCACCCCAGCCGGCATGATCTGGGTCAGTTGGCCGAAGAAAAGCTCCGGCGTCCCCACGGACCTCAACGAAAACATCGTCCGCGAAATTGGCCTTGCCGCCGGACTAGTCGACGTCAAGGTCTGCGCCGTCACGGAAGTCTGGTCTGGATTAAAATTTGTCCGTCGCCTAAAAGACCGCTAAACAGGAAGAGACAATGATTCGAGTAGGCCTGATCGGATTCGGCTTGGCAGGACAGGCGTTCCACGCCCCCATGATTCGCGGGGTGGAACGTATGGAACTCGCCTGCGTCCTCGAGCGTCACACCAATAACGCGAAAGTCCGCTACCCCGAAGTTCGCATCGCAAGGACGCTCGACGAAATGCTCTCCGACAAGTCGATCAACCTGGTAGTCGTCGCGACTCCAAATGACACGCACTACTCCTACACGAAAGCCTGCCTCGAGGCCGGCCGCCACGTAGTCATCGACAAACCGATGACGCCAACGATGGCTGAGGCCGAAGATTTGGTCCGCCTCGCCATGGCGAAGAACTTGCTGATCACCGTGTATCAGGATCGCCGCTGGGACGGCGCCTTCCGCACCATCCGCAAGCTCGTTCAGTCCGGCGCGCTCGGGGAAGTCGCGGAGTACGAAGCCCGCTTCGACCGCTTCCGCCTCGAAAACAAAACGGGAGCGTGGCGCGAGCAGCCCAATTTCCCCGCCGCCGGAGTCCTCTGGGACCTCGGCCCTCACCTGATCGACGGCGCCCTGGTCCTGTTCGGCGAACCAAAATCCATCTGGGCCACCGCCCTCTCCCAACGCAAGGGCGCGCAGATCGATGACGCCTTCGACGTCTATCTGGAATATCCCACATTGCGCGCCACGCTCCGCGCCCGCATCATCGCCTACGCTCCCAGCCATCACCTGCTGTTACACGGAAGCCAAGGGTCTTTCGTGAAATACGGGATGGATCCGCAGGAGGAAATACTGCGCAGCCCGAACTATCCCGACGGCATCGATTGGGGCAAAGACTGGGGACTCGAAAAACCTGAACACTGGGGCACGCTGAGTCGAGTCGGCGAAACGCCGCGCAAAATAGAAACCGAGCGTGGCGACTATCGCGGCTTCTATGCCAACGTCCGCGACGCGATGGAAAAAACAGCCGAGCTCGATGTCCCGCCGGACCAATTCCTGCGCACCCAGCGCGCTTTGCTTCTATCCCATAAGAGCAGCCGCGAACGCCGCGTCGTTCGCTGGGATGAGGCACCCGACTAAACTGGCGCAGACGAATCAAAAAACCGATGGTAACAATACAAATTCTTCACAGAATCTTTACGGTATCTTTATGACCTGCCCCCTAGGCTCAGTGAATGTCGCTGCATTCAAGACTGGGCTCAGTTCTCTTCGCGTTCGGATTCATTTTGCTGAGCTGCGGCAGTGATGCCTTCTGTCAATCGCCACTAGCCGACGAAACCGGTGCTAACAGCCCCGCCTCACCCGCGGCAAACGGTGGAGCGGCCATCGTGGCCCCATCGTCCTCCACAGCCGCAAACTTTTTCCAGCGATTCACCAAAGCCTACGCCGACGATTGGAAGCAACTCCCCTCCAGCGACGCTGCTCCCGCTTTTCGTGGAAGTCCCTCTCCCGTCGATGGTCCCCCATTTCCTTTTTCTGATTGGCCGTACGGGGGTTCCGTCGTCGTCAGCAAACCCTGGACCCAATCGGGCCCCCTGATGCAAGCGCTCTGGTCAGGGCCCAACGGCGAAGGATGGAAAAAAAGCGGTGTCCAGATCTACGGTTGGGCCAATTTCGGATTCAACATCAGTTCCTCCAATAAGCCCGGCTATGCCAATCTTCCCGCTGCGTACGCCGAACGGCCCAACACCATCGAACCCGATCAGCAAGTCGTCTACGTCGAGCGCCAGCCCAATACCGTCCAGACGGATCATTTTGACTGGGGATTTCGAGTCGCCGCTCTCTATGGCATGGATTACCGCTTTACTACGGCCAAGGGTGTTTTCAGCGAACAGTTGCTCAAGCACAATCGGGAATACGGCTTCGATCCCGTGATGGTCTACGCCGACTTGTACTTCCCGCACGTCGCTCAGGGCATGGACGTCCGCATCGGCCGCTATATTTCTCTTCCCGATATCGAAGCCCAACTCGCTCCCAACAACTACACCTACAGTCATTCGCTGACCTACACGTACGATTGCTACACGCAGAGCGGGATCAACACCACCACCAGGTTGAATGATCACTGGATGTTTCAAGCCGGAATCTCAGCCGGATGCGAAGCTGTGCCGTGGACGCGCCCCGATTCCAGGCCAACGTTCAACACCTGTCTGGGCTATACGTGGAAAGCCGGTGCCGACAACCTCTACCTCTGCGCGAACTCCATCAACGACGGCAAGTATGCCTACAACAACCTCGCCGCTTACTACCTCACCTGGTATCACAGGATCAACGGCTCGTGGCACACCTCGACGGAAAGCTGGTACCAGTATGAAAGACAAACTCCAAACGTGCTGAATCCCGCCGCAGGCTCACTGATTGAAACCAACGCGAACGGCGCCTTCTGCGCCACGGCAGCTCAACTCACATGCTTTGCTCCCGAATGGGCGGCGGTGAACTACGTGGAAAAGCAGTTCTCCAAGCACGACTACCTCACCATTCGGAACGAATACATGGACGACATGCGCGGCCAGCGTACCGGCTTCAAAACAAAATACACCGAGCACCTGATCGGATGGGGACACTGGGTCGGAACAACGGTTCTGTTCCGTCCTGAGTTGCGCTTTGAGCGTTCCTACGACGTTCCGGCTTACGATAACGGAACCAAGAAGAACCAGCTCATGCTTGCCGGAGACGTGATTTTCTTCTTCTAGCTAGCGGCACCCAGATCACACCTCACCACACCTCGCACCGCTTCCCCTCCGGCCTCACCATTGGCGCATCCGCCTTGCAACTGAACGCCTTCTGAAATTCCGGCAGGTTCGACACCGGCCCGATCACGCGGTACTTCGCAATCGGGTGCGGATCGCTCTGCGCCATCAACCGCGCGGCCTCGGGACGAATCTCATCCCCGCGGAACTGGCCCCAGGCAATGAAGAACTGCTGCTCCGTCGTAAATCCATCGATGTCGGCCGGCCTAGGCTTCCCCTCGAGCGACTTCTGATACGCCAGATACGCAATCTTCGCTCCACCCAGATCGCCAATGCTCTCCCCCAGCACCAGTTTCCCGTTGTGATGAATATCTTTCTCGATAAAGTAGTGCTCGAACTGATCGGCCACGCAGGCTCCGCGGGCCTGGAAGTCTTTCAGATCCTTTTCAGTCCACCAATTCCGCAGCCGCCCCATGAAATCAAACTGCGCACCCTCATCGTCGAACCCGTGCGAGATCTCGTGCCCGATGACGACTCCAATCGCTCCGTAGTTCACCGCATCGACAGCGTTCATATCAAATGCCGGAGGCTGCAGAATCCCCGCCGGAAACACGATCTCATTCAACAGAGGATTGTAGTAAGCGTCCGAAGTTGGAGGCGTCATGCCCCAGCGTGCGCGATCCACAGGCTTGCCAATCAGTTCGCGATCGTCTTTTTCCACAAACTTCCGGCCCGCAATCGTGTCCTCAAAGTACGCATCGCGGCGAATGTCGACGTGGCTATAGTCCTTCCACTTATCCGGATACCCGATCTTCGGATTAAACGTGGCGATCTTCGCCATCGCCTTCTCTTTCGTGTCATCGCTCATCCAGGGCCGGCTCAGGATGTCTTCTCGCATCGCCGCCAGAAGATTCCGCACCATGTCCTGCATCCGCGCTTTCGCCTCGGGCGGGAAGTATTTCTCCACGTACTTCTTCCCCAGAGCTTCACCGAGGAGTCGATCTTCCTGCTCCGCGCACCGCTTCCAGCGCGGCTTCATCTCCTTTGTGCCTTCCAGGTACGCCCCATAGAACGCAAAGTCCTGTTCCACAAACGGCTGCGAAAGCGAACCCGCCGCAGAATTCAGCAGTTGCCATTTCAGATAGACCTTCCAGTCAGCCAGTGAAGCCTGCTGCATTTGCCGGTCGACTTCCTGCATGAACTTCGGCTGATCGACGTTCATATCGACGTCGGTTGGAATCCCCTTGTGCCTGAAATAGCCTTCCCAATTCACATGCGGAGCCATCTCTTTCAACTGCGCGAAAGTCGTGTTGTGATCCGTGCTCGCCGGATCCCGCAGCTGCACGTTGTCCAGCGACGCTTCCGCCAACTTCGTCTCCATGCCCATGATCGTTTGCGACCCAGCCTCCGCCGATTTCGGATCCCAGCCCGCCAGCTTCAGCATCGCCGTCACATGCGCCACATATTTCTCGCGCGCCTCTTTGAATCGGGGTTCGGTCTTCAGGTAGTAGTCTCGATCCGGGAGGCTCAGCCCGCTCGCGACCACATCCGCCAGGACCCATGCCGGCCTATGCGCGTCTGGCTGGCTGCCAAACGCAAACGGAGCATTCACGATAATGTCGTGCAGTTCCACCATGACTTCCTGCAGGGACGCCATGTCGCGCGCCGCATCGATCTTGGCGAAATACGGCTTGATCGGATCCATCCCCTGCGCGTTCACCCGCGCCTCGTCCATGCACGCGCCGTAGTAGTCGCCTATGATTTGATCCGGGCTGCCTTTGGCAGCATTTTTCTCGGCAGCCGCTGCCTCGAGAATTTCCTTCAGCCGGTCCTTCGCATTTTCGCCGGCCTGCCAGCGCCGGCTCCATCGCGGCATCGACGCCGGAATCGGATTGTTCGCCCGCCACGTGCCATTGGCATAGTCATAAAAGTCATCGCAAGGTTGAACCCTGCGATCCATATCATTCACATCAACTCCGTGAAGCGAGGGGTTCTGTGTAAAAGCGAAGGGAACAGCAGCCATCACGGCAAGCAGCAACACTGAACCGCGCAGAGTACGCATCAATGTCTCCAGGAAAGAGAGTAAATTTTGGCGGACAGCCATTGTAGATCGAACAGAGACGGAAAGTCGCCCGAAGTTAGACGGACAGCGAAACACAAGAGGAGCAACTCGGAAAGGAATAAATTGAACCAAGAGAAGAAGAGAAGCCTGATGCCTGATGCCTGAAACCTGACGCCTACCCGCCCGCCTTCAACTCCGTCAATACCTGCTTCGCAATCTCCTTGAGCGTCTCAAAAACACCGACACCCTGAAAAGCAACCGCTTCCACGATCGGCTCATTCTTCTTGCGCAGTTCGGTCGATAGCAGATCCACGGGGAGAATATTCGGCAGGTCGCGCTTGTTCAACTGCAGCACGTACGGAATTTTTTTGAAGTCGTACCCATGCTCTTTCAGATTTGACATCAGATTCTCAAGCGCCTCGACGTTCGCGTCCATGCGCTGTTCCTGCGAATCGGCCACGAACACGATCCCATCCACACCCCGCAGGATCAGCTTGCGGCTGGCATCGTAGAAAACCTGTCCGGGAACGGTATAGAGGTGAATTCGCGTCTTGAATCCACGCACTGAGCCCAGGTCGAGAGGAAGAAAATCGAAGAATAATGTTCGCTCCGTTTCCGTCGCCAGCGAGATCATTTTGCCCTTCTGCTGGTCCGCCGTCTTCTGATAAATCACCTGCAGATTCGTGGTCTTGCCGCCAAGCCCGGCGCCATAGTACACGATCTTGCAATTGATTTCCCGGGCTGCGAAGTTGATGAAACTCAAAGGCTTTCCTCGAAATGCGGACACCCCTCCAGGGGGCTGCCGCCTTGCACTTCTGTCCTTTTGGAGGCTCGGGGTCTTTATATCATACGGGGGGTAGGGGCCGCAGGTTACTCAGGTGACCCCGGTGTCCGCCCGGGCACAAATCCGGCATTGGGATTGCCGGATCCGGCCTACCGCTTGGCCGGGATCGGGTAATATCCGGCCTTCGAGTAAACGTCCAAATCTTTGTGGTGCACAAGAACCTCGATGCTGCGATAGGCCGAACTGCCCGCCACCGCTTTCGGTACATATCCCAGCGTGTACTGGTTCCGGGCTTCCGAGGCGACCTGCGCGTACGCCGTTTCTATCGCATTGCGCGAGAGTTCCGTAAAGACGTTTCCCCCGCCCGTGGCGTTGGTGTATTTCGGCAGGATGTCGGCATATCCCTGGTGAAATACGTGCGGCAGTTTCTCCACTTGCTTGTAGACGGGCAGCGCCCCCATATCGAGCACCACGGCCTTCACCTGAATACCTTGGGTCTCGAGCACGTGCAGAACATCTGTGTAACTGGACCGGCTGCCTCGTTCTCGGCCGTCGCTGATCACGAAAATGACTTTCCGCCGCGTGCGATCGCGCTTGCTCAGGTCCAGCGCCGCTTTCAGGATCGCATCGTTCAACACGTGCGCCTCTTTGGGAGGTGTATACACCGGCGGCGGTCCCGACGTACCCACAGGAATCCCGTTCGCCATCGGGCCTTGCGGTCCCAACGGCCCACCCAGCACCGGAGGCCCATTGTTATGTCCCCGCACCAGCTTCATCGACTCCAGTACCGCCGAAAGCTTCTCCGGCTTCCGCGTGAAGTCTGCCACCTGGCTCACGGTGCTGCTGTAGGTATAGAGCCCAACTTCATCGTAAGGACTGAACGCCCCCACCAGCGCTGAGTACGTCTGATTCACCTTCTGCACCGAGACATCCGCCATTCCCAGATCGATCAGCACCGCCGCCGAAAGCAGAAATGGATCGCTGGTGAAATAACTCAGCTTCTGCGGTTTCCCATTTTCGAGAACGGTGAAATCCTGCGGCAGCAAGCCATCCACTCTCCGGCCTTGCCTGTCTTTCACCATTACGGGAATCTGTACGAAGTTCGTTGTGACCGAGATGGTGTAAAGGTCTTCCTTCGGATTGATCTGGTTTCTCGGCCCGGGTCCTTGAGCGCTGTCATCTATCGTGCTTCCGGGCGGAATGGTCTCGATCGGCGGCATCGGTGGCGGCGCCGGCTTCTCACCCTGATCCTGCCGCGCGGACCTGCTTGAAGCAGGCTGCCCGGAATCCGGACTGGGCTTGGGAAGTTCCGGTGGCTTCGGTGCAGGCGGCTGCACAGCCGACGGCGTGTCGGGAATGTCATGGGAAGGCTGCGAGTTCGCCGGAGGCTGTTGGTTCTGGCTGGTACCCGATTGCGACTGTCCCTGCGCCTGGGTGCCGCTCGACTGCGACGGGGCAACAGCGACAGTAGTCAGCCCCACAATCGCGACCATCACAAGCCGCGAAGCGGCGTAAGAGTACAGCCCACAGCGCAAGCCGTGGGTGCCCTGCCCACCGGCGTTCGAGCCCCGAAGGGGCGCAAGAAACCCGGTTTTCCACCGTCTCAACGTTTGGATCCCATCCGCCATCATCGCCGCCCACCACAAAATTTACACTTCCACACCCCTTGGGATGCCAATTCGATCCCATTTGGTGCATCTAACGTACAGGATTAGACTAACAAAAACGCTCACCGAGAATCCCCGGATGCCCTATCGATTCGATTTTCGTAAATTCCTGCCCGGTCTGGTTTTGGCCGCGCTCGCTCCTTTTACCTTTGCCCAGCAGTCTTCCCAGCCAGTGCAGTCTCAGCCCTCCGACCAGAGCCCCTCCGAGACTCTGAAGATCAACGTCAACGTCGTCCAGCTGTTCTTCAACGTCAAAGACAAACGCGGCGCCCTCATCCCCAACCTCACGAAGAATGACTTCGAGATCGCCGAAGACGGCAAGCCTCAGACCATCAAATATTTCACCGCCGAGACCAACCTGCCCCTGACCATCGGCATGATGATCGACTCCAGCGGCAGCCAGCGCAATGTCATTGATATGGAGAAGGAAGTCGGCGGCGCCTTCCTCAGGCAGATCCTCACCGATAAGGACGAAGCCTTCGTCATCAGCTTCGATATCACCGTCGACCTGTTGCAGGACTTCACCCGGGATCCCAAACGTCTGCAGACTGCGCTGAACAAGGCGAAGGTCAACGTCGACTACACCAGCGGCGGAATCCCCGGCATGGGCGGCGGTCCCGTTCCTACCCGCAACGCTCCCGGCACTCTGCTCTACGACGCTGTTTATCTTTCCGCCCACGACATGCTGGCCAAAGAAGTCGGCCGCAAAGCGATGATCCTTCTCACGGACGGCCAGGACGAAGGCAGCCGTCTCAAAATCCAGGACGCCGTCGAAGCCGCGCAGAAAGCCGACGCCATCGTCTACGTCCTGCTCTGTGCCGATCGCGGATTCTACGGTAGCATCGGTTATTCCGGCGAATACGACATGCGCAAACTCACCGAGCAAACCGGCGGACGCGTCATCAACGTCGGCAATAAGTTCGACAAGCTCCGCGAGGCCTTCGACCAGATCGCTCAGGAACTCCGCAGCCAGTACAACGTCGGCTACGTCCCCACGAATCTGAAACTGGACGGCACCTACCGCAAGCTCGAAATCAAAAACAAGCAGAGCTACAAGATTCAAGCCCGCGCCGGCTACTACGCCTCCAAAAAGGAAGACTAGCGCCGGCACAAAGTAGCGCTGTTTTAAGGTAGCGCCAGCTGAAAGTAGCGCCGGCTACCCGCCGGCTGTCGCGGCGCAAGCTAGTGCATCTCTTGTCCCAATTGCATTTCTGACTCGCGGCCTCGGAAATCCGCGGAGGCTCTCAAAACCGCATGTCACTCACGCCCGAAGCGATGCACACCCGTCGGATCATCCGTCGGAAACTGTGGTCGAGGCGGTTCCGTACCGCCCATCTTCCGACGTACACGTTCCATCACGAACCCGACATCGGTGATGTAACTCCTCATCGCCGACGTGGTCCACCCATGCCGTCTCAGCACTTCCAGAATTTGCTCTCCTTCGAGCGCATCAGAAGCCTGTACGTGGCGGATAGCCTGCATCGCGTTCGCCCCGCCGAGCGCATTCCTGAAACCGGTGGTCGAGATATCGCTGATCCAATGGGCGACTCCGCTCTGCTTCCAGCATTCGGCGGCCAGAGCGTCGACAGTGCCGGCTGGTAAGTACATGAGCAAGCCTTCGGTGATCATCAGCGCAGGCTCGGTCCCCGCGAGTTGGTAGAGCGTAGCCCGCTGTAATGGATCGTTCAGGTCAGCCGTCAGACGCTCGCGGTGGCAGCGAGCCGCCTCGCCCACCATGATCCTATCCTTGTAGTCGAGCACTTCCGCGAAATCGACTTCGACCCACCGCACGCTGGACGGAACATCCAGCCGCCACGGCCGCGTATCCAGACCGCAACCGACGCTCAACACGGTGGTGAGGCCGTATGCCGCCACCGCCTCCATCAGCAACTCATCGACAAAGCGCGTACGAATCGCAAGTCCCATACGCAGAATGTTGGCATGGGGCATCTGATTGAGGATCGCCTTCCCGCGCTCCCCAGCGAGCCGCGCCGCAAACGGATCGCTGACAAATGCGTCTTCCAACTCAGTTTCATGCGCGCGACAGGCGGCCACCATGAGGGCCGTATCGCTGACGTGTGTGATTTCACCTTCAGCCGGAGACATACGATTCGTTATGCGGCAGAGTTGAAAAGAACAACGCAACAGTCTTCCAGATGTTTTTCAGCAGGCTCGGCTTTGCCGGTGACCGCAGGTCTGCCACGCCGTCAACGATCACTTTCTACTGCGCGCGAATCCCTATCGCAGGATAGAGTTCCCTCGGATACAGGACTGCTCCACCTTTGATGACCTCTTCGACTTTCCTTATGTCACTGATGTTCGTCGTCGGATCGCCGTTCACCAGAATCATGTCCGCCAGTTTGCCGGGCGCAATGGAGCCCAATTCCTTATCGCCTTTCATCACTTGGGCGGCCGTTAGAGTGGCCATGCGGAGTACTTCGGGGGCCGGAATGCCTGCCTGGTTGTAAATCTCCAGCTCCCGGTCCAGCGCATACCCAGAACCTTGATCGGTGCCCGCAACAACGGTGATGCCACTCTCGTACAGCTTCTTCAACATCCGCACAAAGGTGGCATACGAAGCGCGATAGAGCTGGTCCGTGGCCGTATCCGGTACCGGCAGCGCCTGGCCCGCCGTTTTCAAGCCACGCTGAATCTGCAATGGAAGCCGGTCGAACATATATTCATCGATCACCGGAATCTTGCCGGGTCGGTCGGTGTACGTCGCTTCCCAAATCGCCATGGTGGGATCAATCACTGTGTGATGCTCCTTGAGCAGCGCGATAAACTGACCCACCTGCGCAGAATTCAGATCGAGACTGGCAGCGCGCCTTCCCGGCTCGGTGAAGCGAGCGGGTGTGCGCGTCTCCGTTACGTCAGGCAGGAAGTTCAGCATGATGAAATTCATGTGCTGGATTTCGTCCGCTCCATCCCGCACGAACTGCTCCGCGATCATCCCCGAGGGCACGTGCCCGCTCACCCTCAGCCCACGTCTGTGGGCTTCCTGAACGATGACGGGAACCAGTTCCGGCTTGACCGAACTGTAGATCTTGATTTGTACGTAACCGAGGTCGGCGTAACGGTCCACGCGTTCCCGCGCTTCCTCCGGCGTGGCGGCCAGGATCTTCACCGGACCCTCAAAGGGGCCTGGGCCATCGATGAACCCGGCGAGGACGATGCGGGGCCCGATCTGCTCACCTTCCTCGATGTGCTTTTTCAACTTGCCAAGCTCGTCGATTGAGTTGGCAAGGTCTCGCGCCGTCGTGATCCCGCATGCAATATCAAGGAAGGCAAGGTCCGGGAACATGTGCTGGTGCATGTCCCACAAACCGGGAAGCAGCATCTTGCCACTGCCGTCAACGATCTGTGCGTCCGCGGCGGTCGCCTGTCCGCTCTCAGCCTCGACGCTGACGATGTGTTCCCCATGAACTGTCACGCGCTGCGACGGAACCTTTCTCGCGTTCACGGCATCGAAAAGCGTCACATTCTCGATGACCAGATCGCCTTTCGGATGATGCGTAAGTTGCTTTGCGAGTTCGGAAGCTCGATTCGATTCCACCTGCTCTTGCACTTTATATAAGTCGCCGATCGATTCCTGGTAACCCTCGCGTACCAGCCCGGAGAAGCCATACACCGATGCAAAAAAGTTCTGCTCCTGGTCCAGCCAGACATAGGCGGGAGCGAGCGAGAGGCCGTCCACCGCGTAGAGCGTTACGCTGACTTTCTTGCCGGCATTCTCCACGGCAACCGTCTTGAGTTCCCTGAGACTGGCCTCTCCACCTGGTAACAGCGATAACTTCCGGCCGTTCCTCAGCAGGGCCTTCGTCAGCAGGGTGAAACTCGTCGGGCCCCCGTCCAGATCGACGAAATATCGCCCGTCAGAATTCTCCTGATGCCCTTCCTCGGCCTGGTTCTTCCAGGTCACTGTTTTGTCCTTCATGGAGAAAGT
>Ga0075030_100003087_pt1 | contig 15189 bp, 15 predicted proteins | sample LitLauG_LLR_2012_FD_71393 | JGI IMG/M metagenome (GOLD analysis project Ga0075030, IMG submission 71393) | Freshwater sediment microbial communities from Pennsylvania, USA - Little Laurel Run_MetaG_LLR_2012 | ecosystem: Environmental > Aquatic > Freshwater > Creek > Sediment | place: USA... | reverse complement strand
CCGGACGGGCGAGGCGCCCGTCTCCACACGGTGCGGACAGACGCCGGTGACCGTCGCCACATGAGTGGTTGTGTTATCCGGCGGCGCCGGCGGATTGCGCGGAGATTTCGGTAACAGCGGGCAGCTTTAGAACAAACAGCGCGCCGCCTTCGGGCTTGTTGCGGCAGGTAATCTGTCCGCCATGGTCCTCAACGACACCGTAGACGGCGCTCAGGCCGAGGCCTGTACCCTTGCCCACCGGCTTGGTCGTATAGAACGGGTCAAAGACGCGCTGCGGATCGCGGATGCCCGGGCCCGAGTCAGAGAATTGCAGCACGACATCTCCGCCCTCGCGTTGCGCGGAGATCGCAAGCACGCCACCGCCGGATTCATCCACGGCATCCATCGCGTTTTCGATGATCTCGACGCAGACCTGGAAGAGTTGGTTGACGTTGCCGCGCACCCGGGGAAGATCCGGCGCGACGGACATCTGCAGCTTGATTTTGCCGGACTGGCGCCTGGGTTCCATCAACTGCGCGGCGCGATTCAGGAGAAGAGCCAGATCGACGACGATCTTTTCGCCCGGCGCCTGCCGCGCGAAGCTGAGGAGATCTGCCACCAGGTCACGGGTGCGGCGAGCCTGGTTCACGATCTTGCGCAGCAAGACGTTCTGCGCGTCGCTGAGCTTCTCCTTGGACCAGAGCTGTTCCGAGTAGCTCATGACCGCTGTCAGAGGATGGTCGATTTCATGCGCAGCACCGGCAATCAGGTTGCCGAGAGAGGCGAGCTTCTCTTTCTGCACGAGCTGATTCTGGAGTTGCATCTGGCTTTCGTAGGCGCGGCGCGACTCGCGAAGCAGGGACATCAGGGTCTGGTCCTGCAGATACTGACGAAGGAATACGAAGGATCCCAGCAGCAGCATGGCGCCAAGTACGGTGAAGATGCGGAAGCTTTTTGAAGCGACGGGAGAGTGGTCGAAAAGGACAGTCCATAGCCCGAGCACGGGTAAGGAAAGGATGGCCAGCATGGCGAGCTGGGGTACGAGGTTCTTCCAGCGGCGGTCCGGATGGAACTCGACAGATTTTAATTCCCAATCGCGGGCCGAAAGGGCTGCAGCGGCGATCCAAGCCACGGTTCCGATGAGAGGGACGTCGTAGAGACTGCCTGAGTAGTAAGTACTGTCGGCTGCGGCGCGGTCGAGAAACTGCGAGTTGACACCGTACAGCACAGACGCGGCCAGGAGGTGCAGGTAAAGACGACGCCACCCTCCGGAACTGGTCAGGCTGGCGAGAACAAGAACGCCGGTGAGGAGCGCGTTTTCAACGGCGTAAAGCCCGTCGTAGTAGACGTTGTATTTGCTGACATCGAGCACGACATACTCGTGCGGGAACACGATGAAAGCGTAGAGAAACACCCACCATCCGCACAGCATGAGGAAATTCAGAAGGCTGAAGAGAATCCTTTCACGCTTGGCGAGGAGGTCCGGGCGCCAGGCAACGGCGGCGATCATCGGCACGGTGTGGAAGAAAAGGACAATGTCAAAGACAAAAGGATCGGGAATGGGACGGCGAAAGACGATTTCCCAGAGATTCCAAGCGAACTGATTGCTGGTCCACAGCAGGAGGGCGAGGACCATGAGCGCCCAGAAGCTGCGTTCCTGGCGTGGGCGTGCCAAAGCGTTGGCGGCACAGACTCCGAGCGCGGCGAGCATCAAGGCCAAGCCGGTAAGATCGGCGAACGCGGTGAGAGCCGGACTGGGTCGATGAGCAAAAAGGCTCACCGCGGCAAAGGCCAGAGTGATTCCGGCCGCTGCGAAGAACCAGCGGTGACGTCGCAAGAGACCCATTTTGCATCATTCTATGGGAGTTGGTTACGAAAGCCGAGGACCGTTGGGAATGACGGAGGTTACTTCGGTCACGCGTCAGCTCTAAGTACTCAGCTCTTAGCTCGGAACCTTCTAGGCTTAGACTACCGGTCTCCGAAATGCAACTTCTTTGCCCAGGAAAGCGGCGGCGGGAATGGGCTAGAATCGGATAGGAAGGGTGTTGTATCCGCCCTCAGGGTGAGTTGCCATGGCATTTCCTGTCACGCGTCTTCGCCGCTTACGCCGCACTGCTGAACTACGCAACATGGTCGCTGAGACACGATTGACGCCGGATGCGTTCGTCTATCCCATGTTCGTATGCCCAGGGGAAGGGGTGCGTAAGGAAGTACGGTCGATGCCGGGAGTATTCAACCTGTCGGTGGACGAAGCGGTGAAAGAGGCGCGGGAGGCGCATTCTCTGGGTGTCCCGTCGGTGATTCTGTTTGGGCTGCCGGACAAAAAAGATGAAGTTGCGACGGGAGCGTGGGCGGAAAACGGGATCGTGCAACAGGCGACGCGGGCGATCAAGCGGGAGGTTCCCGGACTCATTCTGATGGGTGACGTTTGTCTGTGCGAATACATGTCGCACGGACACTGCGGGATCGTTCAAGGTACGCCCCTTGCGAAATCTCTGGGCGCCGCGGCGCGAGATACGTTGAAATCAGCTCGAGTGGTGGTCGTCCGAAGCGACGAGGAAAAAGAACAGGCGATTGAGAAGGTCGCGTCACAGATGGCGGATTATGCTCGTCGCGTCGACTACGAAATCGTAAACGACCCCTCGCTAGACTTGCTGGCCCGCACGTCGGTTTCGCTGGCCAAAGCGGGGATCGACATCATTGCTCCGTCCGACATGATGGATGGGCGGGTGGCGGCGATCCGGCGCGCGCTCGATGAAGCTGGGTTCATCAACACTCCGATTCTTTCCTATGCGGCGAAGTTCGCGTCGGGATTTTACGGGCCGTTCCGCGAAGCGGCGGATTCGGCGCCGCAGTTCGGCGACCGGCGGTCGTATCAGATGGATGGGGCAAATGTGCGCGAGGCGATGCGGGAGATTGAGGCGGACATTGAAGAAGGCGCGGACATGATCATGGTGAAGCCGGCGATGCCGTATCTGGATGTGATCGCGGCGGCGCACGACAGGTTCGATCTGCCGCTCGCGGCATACCAGGTGTCGGGCGAATACGCGATGATTGAGGCGGCCGCGCGGAATGGGTGGATCGAGCGTGAACGAGTGATGATGGAATCGCTGCTCAGCATTCGGCGCGCTGGGGCGAGCATTATTCTGACGTATTACGCCAAGGATGCGGCTAGGGTGTTGGCGTAGGGCAGGATGATTGGGATCGGAGAGACGATCTGCAGGGGGCGATCTTCTCACCAATCGCTGGGCTAAATCCCTATCAAGTAGGACCATCTAGTGCGGCGCTGAAGCGCCGCGTTTCCACGGTTGTCCCGGCAGTCTAACGCGGGCTTCGCCCGCGGAACGGACCCTTCGACTGCGCTCAGGGCAGGCTGCGTCGGTTCTTACATCAGCGATCGGCTTCGCCTTCGCTGGACAGCCGAAGGCGGCTGTTCCCACATGTGTGAATTCGCGGACGATTCAAGCTATGAACCTGACTATAATGTCGTGCCCAAATTGCCTTAATTCGAATCGCTTTCGAGTTCGAGGGAGCGGATGACACAGACGCTTGCCATTGTGGAACGGCTTCCGGGTCACACAGAAGTGATGGGGGGCTTTGCCGCGTTGGCGCTCGAACTCGGTCTTGACGTTCACCTGCTCTTCAATCACAGCGACAAGTTTCATATGGTGGAGTATCTCGGGACCCGGCTGGCAATCGGAGCCGATCGTATCCATGAGTGGTCGTACATCAACGATCACGACTTTGATGTGATCCTGCTGAATACTTCCTGCGTGTGGCTGGATTACGGATTCCAGTTACGGCAGTGGGATTCGAATCGACGTCTGATCGTGGTGCATCACCTGCCGCAAGATATCAAGCTCAATCCGCATGGAGCGTCGCTGTACTTGACTCCGGCGGTGGACAAAGAGAAATGGATCTTTCCGTTGTATGGCAAGCCGCCGGCTGCAGAGTTTGTGCTCCGGGAGTTGCCGGGGAGAAATGATGGGCCGGACCTTCCAACTCTGATCACGATCGGGGCGCTGGATCTGAAGGATATTGGTGACGTTTCGGCTTATCTGAAAGCCGGCGGCAGGGTGGTGCATTACGACCGGCACAAGTGCCGCTTTTTCCTGGACCAAGGCCTCTACACGCAGCACGTGGGCCTGAGTGGCACAGAATTCATGAGCTCTCTTGCCGAGCAGACACAACCGATTTTTTTATGGTTTCCGATTGTTCCAGAATCCCTTTACATGATCTACAGGTTTACCGGGGCGCTGATCATGGGTGTCGATCTGAAATGCATCATGGTGATGCCGGAGCACTTTCGGCAACTGTATGGGTTTCCGAAAGAGGCAGTGATTACCTATGACTCCTCTGTCATGGAGGCGGAGTGCGTGGGGAAACTTCGCGAGTCTCCTCGAGAACAACTGGAACGCCGGAAGCGGCTGGGGATGTGGGCTACCGAGCGATGGGATAAGAATGTGGAGATCTTTCAAGGGATGGTGCGACCGCAGAGTGAGTGAGCAATGCAGTCTCCTCTGGGGCTTCACCTTCGCGGGACAGCCGCTTCGGCTGCGCTCAGGGCAGGCTGAGGCGGTTGTCCCTACGTGGGCATTGGTAATTCAGAGCAGGATCAGTCTTTGCTTGGCTTCTTTGGCGCCAGGTCGCAGGCTTTGCGAACCTGGTCGACATTCAAACCGTCGGGTTGGAATTCGGCGATCTGGCGGCCGCTGCGAGTGGGGATGGCGACGTTGAAAACGTGCGCCTGCATCAAGCCGCGAGTGGTGCCTTTGTCCATGGAAAGGAAGCGGCCGCGTCCTTCCCAGTTCCAGCCCTTGAAGTAGTGAACGTCATCGACACGGATTTCCGCTTCCAGTTGCGGCTGGCCCCAAAATCCCGGGCGATTGGGCGGGACTTTGACGGCGGGATTGAAGCTGGCCAGCTTGTATTTCCCGTCTTCACAGACCAGCTCGACTCTGGGCTTGTAGTCAGGATCTTCACGGAAGTAATTTTCGGCCAGGAGTTCGAAGCGGACGCGCTTGGCACCTGTCATTTTGTCTTCGCTTTGAAACATCATCCACTTGCCGCCGGCGCTGACGCCATCTTTTTCGCCCTGATACGGGCTCATGGAGCCGCCTTGCGCGAATCCCAACGCGGTCCAGAAAAGAACGACAAAGGCCAGAAGTACTTTATGAGAAGTGCGCGATCGGTTCACATTGCCCTCCAGACAGATATCCGTATTATGTAGAACCCGTATGCGGGGGGAAAAGTTGCACGAAAAGGTGGGGGCTTTACACAGGGGCTAAAGCCCAACCTTTATTGGATCTGACGCGGCGCTAAAGCGCCGCTCTTCCACGAAACCCTTTCCACGTCGGGGCGCCACAGCGCAGTTGTCGGTCGTATGGCTTGAACCCGCGCCCTCGCAAAGCCTAGTCCGGCTTCGACGCACCCGCTCGCAAGAGTCAAAACCCCCACCCTGTCTCCGCAAAAGACACGGAGACAAGGGTGGGGCACCCGGGGCACCCCTAACGTTTTGTCCGCTCGACGGCATGTCAGACGAGCTCTAGCGAGTGTTGATCTTGAGGACGAGGTAGACCTGGGAACGGTCGTCGAACTGGCTTACCGACTTGGTCTCGCTCTTGTGGCTGTTGAACTGGGCGTAGACCTCGTAGTCGACGGCGGTGGTGAGCGCGGGGAAGCGGTAGGCGCCATCTTTGCCGACGATGTAAGTCTTGACGGCGCGCGTGCGGGTGTTGGTCACGTAGACGACGGCGTCAGGAAGGGGATTGTCGTCAGTGTCGAGGACTTTGCCGAACAGCAGCCTGCCGACAGACTTTTCCGCCTTCTTGTCGGGGGAAGCGCAGAGTGTGGCGCAGAAGGAGATAAGAACCAGACAGCAGACCGTAGCAGCCTTCATCACTGGGAGGTGGTGATTCATGCTGTAATTATTGTCTCACGGCGGTCGGGAAAGTGGTTCAGTGTGCCAGATGGAGTCCGACGTCCTGGCGCTCGTCGTTGTAGATGTGGATGGTGACTTCCTGCACCAGGTGAAGCGGTTTGCCATCGGCGGGTTTCAAGCTTTTCAGGTCGGCCCAGAGAATGTAGTCAGACTCGCCGGCGGGAACGCGCTGGGCGAATTCGCCCATGTGATCGGAGTAGACCTCCCAACGGACTTTCTTCGGTTTATCGCTGCCCTTGCGAATTTTCACCGCGACGCCGTACACGGGGTGATCATCCGGTCCCCAGACGGTCCCGGCGATTAAAGCGTAGGGCTTGCCTCGGGATTTTTGTGCAGTGAGCAGCCCACTCTGAGAGCCGAGCAGCGGCAGGAGAAACAAAGCGGCGATTCCAAACAACCACAGCTTACGAAAGAGCTGAGCCAGCCGGAGTTTAGGAGTAGTCACCGTCTTCGTTCTCCTCCTCCTCGTCGTCGTCATCCTCTTCGTAACCTTCTTCGACAGCCTTCAACTCGAGCGGACTTGTCGTAACGACTTCGAAGTCGGTGCCGCATTCAGGGCAGGAGATGACTTCGCCCTCGTCGACTTCTTCCTCTTCGAAGTCAAGATTGTTTTCGCATTCCGGACAGAGCACCATAAGGCCTCCCTTGCCTATTAGAGCCTCCTGATAATATTTAGATTCTCCCCGGCAGTTGGTCAAGTGGGGGTAGGATGTGGGGCGGGAATTTTCCGGCCGGGGCGCGTATCCCTACTGTTTTCGGGATGAAGTTCTGATTGCCATGAATCAGCGGGACCGAAAATGGACGATTGGCAGGCTCGCTCTGGTTGTCGTGGCGAGCCTTGTGACGCAAAATGCCGCAGCTCAGGATGCTCCGAAATCGGTGCAAGATCCCCAGATCGCCGCGGCTTTGCAGCAGATTTCAGCGCAGCGCATTCAGGCGGACATCGAGAAGCTGGTAAGCTTTGGGACCCGTTTGACTTTGTCAGCGCAGGATCCGGCGTCGATTGCAGCGGGACGAGGGATCGGGGCTGCGCGGGAGTGGATCAAAGCGGAGTTCGAGCGATATTCGAAAGATTGCGGCGGGTGCCTGGAGGTGAAGACTGACAGCTTCACCGAACAGCCGGCGGACCGCATTCCTACGGCAACAGAGATCACCAATGTTTATGCGGTGCTGAAGGGGACGGATCCAGCGCAGATGAAGCGGATTGTGCTGGTGACGGGGCATTACGATTCGCGCAACAGCGACACGCTGGATGTAAAGGGCGACGCTCCGGGAGCGAATGATGATGCCAGCGGAACGGCGGTGAGCCTGGAGTGCGCGCGCGTTCTGAGCAAGATGAAGTTTCCTGCGACGATTGTTTTTCTGACGGTGGCGGGCGAGGAGCAGGGGCTGAACGGCAGCCGCCATTTCGCGAAGATGGCGAAGGACGAGGGATGGGAACTGGAAGCCGTGCTCAACAACGACATCGTTGGCGGAGACAAGAGCGCGGAACAGGATCATTCGGTGGTGCGCGTGTTTTCCGAAGGCGTGCCGGTAGCGGCTTCTGAGCAGGATGTGCGGCGGATTCGCGGGCTGGGTGGAGAAAGTGACTCGGGATCACGGCAACTGGCGCGCTATATCGCTGATGTGGGGCGGACGTATGAAGCCGGAGTAAAGCCGATGCTGGTGTTCCGGTTGGATCGTTATTTGCGCGGCGGGGATCATTATTCCTTTAACCAGCAGGGATTCTCGGCGGTGCGGATGACGGAGTACCGCGAGGACTTTCATCACCAGCATCAGAATGTGCGGAATGAGAACGGGATCGAGTATGGCGATCTGCCGAAGTTTGTGGATTACGAATACGTGGCACATGTGGCGCGGCTGAATGCGGCGACGCTGGCATCATTGGCGGCGGCGCCGGCCCCTCCGGCGAATGTGCATATCCTGGTCAAAGATCTGGAGAATGATTCCACGCTGACGTGGGATGCTTCGCCTGGGGCGGCTGCGTATGAAGTGCTGTGGCGGGCGACGAACAGTCCGGAGTGGGAGCACGCGCAGAACTTCGGTGAGGCAACTCGGGCCACGTTGAAGCTTTCGAAAGACAATGTGATCTTCGCGGTGCGGGCGGTCGACTGGGCGGGACATCGCAGTCTGCCGGTGGTGCCGGTTCCGGAACGTTAACGTCAATGGCCCGCTGTCAGATTCTCTCAGTGTCCGAAACGGAAAACTACGCCGGTGGAGATCCGGAAGTCGGCATGGCTCGGCCCAAGCACATTGTTGTTGTTGTGGATGTAGTCGGCCTGCAATACCTGCACACCAATGTGGCGGCTGAACCAATAGTCGGCACCACCGCCCACCGCCACCGCAAGGGACGTACTGGAGATGGCGCCTGGGCTTGTGAACGTCATCCCTCCAAAGAGAGCATGCGCATAATAACGCGCTTTCCCACTGTCCACAAAAACACGGGGACCGCCCATGTATGAGTAGATTGCGCTCGTGCCGGTCGTCCCGTAGCTGCCGCTGAAGCCGCCTCCGAAGTCTGCTTCGAGGCCCAGGTGGGGTGCGACTCTGCCCATAAAGGAAGCGTCCCATCCATTGAACTTGTAGAACGTCGTGGGGCCGCTGTAGCGTTGGAAGACGGAATAGTCGACAAGCGAGTATCCACCGAATACCTGGATGCGGCCTGAGTCCTGGGCATTAGCACAAATGGACATCGGGACAGCAGAAAGCACCAGCAGAAATCTGGCTTTCATCACTGGCTCCTTGCCTTCTAATTCGGTTAGGTAATTCTTGAATTCTGGTGAGCCCCGAGCACTAGGGTGATTGGACCTTGTGGCTCGCGGCGCCCCTCCGCAGCCTTTTAAGCTCAGAAGCGGTGAACCTGTTGGCGGGTTGCCCCGGTAAGGTGCAACTTTTCGAAGGACAATGTGATCTTCGCGGTGAGGGCTGTGGATGGAGCGGGACATCGGAGCCTCGCCATGGTGCCTACGCCCGAGCGGTAGGACTCAACGGGTCGCAACCTGATAAGATGGCAAGGAGCCACGGCGTCAGTTCCCCATTTAAGACCACGCGCTGAACTCCATGTATCGCGGCCGCACCATGACGTTGAGTTTGCCTCCATTCACCCGTGCGGTGAAATGGCTGGTGCTGATCAACGCGGCAGTCTTCTTCCTGCAGGCGTTACTGGCCTGGCTTACTCCGGCTTTCGCGGACGCGGCTTCTTATGATCTGGCGTTGGTACCCGCCATGGTCGTGCGAGGCGCGCTATGGCAGCTGATCACCTACTCCTTCCTGCACGTCGGCATATCCCACATCCTGTTCAACATGCTGTGGCTGTGGTGGTTCGGAGCACAGCTGGAGATGGACTGGGGGGAGAGGAAGTTTCTGGAGTTCTATTTCTTCTGCGTCGTGGGCGCTGCGCTGGTCACGGTCGCGATTTCGTACACTCGGGTGGCGGGCGTGCAGCCTTCCGCGCCGACGGAAGGCGCATCGGGAGGCATATTTGGAATCCTGATGGCCTTCGCCATGCTGTATGGCGAGCAGGAAATCTGGCTGTTTCCGATTCCATTCTCGATCAAGGCAAAATATTTTGTGGCAGGCATCGCCTTCATCACGCTGGTTGGGGCGATCATGGCCGCACGACCGAGACATGGACAGTCCGTAGCCTACGTCGCTCATCTGGGCGGACTATTGTTTGGGTTCCTTTACGTGAAGTTCCTGCCGCGACGAGGACTCAGCCAATCGGCTTCGGAGCGGTACTTCGGCATCCGCAACGCCTACTATCGCTGGAAGCGACGGCGGGCGGCGAGGAAATTTGAAGTGTACATGCGCCAGCACGATCAGGAAGTGCACTTCGACGAGCACGGGAATTACGTTCCTCCCGAGGATTCGGGCAAAGGAAATGGCGGGGGGAAGTCGGGATGGGTGAATTAGAGGTTTCAAGGTTGCAAGGTTTCAGAGTTTCATGGTTCTAGCCGTTAAGCTCGAAACCGGTGTCATCCTGCGCGGTAGCGAAGGATCCCACGCCGCCTCTGGAGTGGCAGCGGGCCTGTCCTGGAGTTCGAACTGCGCACTCAAGGGAGAATGCCTTTGTGAGCCTGTTGGCCGCTTTGGGGTGAAAGGGATCCTTCGACTGCGGGACTGCTTCGCTTCGCGAACCAGTCACTTCGCTCAGGATGACAGGGTTGAAGGGTCTGCGAAGAATGGGGTGAATTCTGACACAATCTGTTTTGGTAGTTCTTCGTTCTTTCCTTTCCCTTTGAATCCCAGGTCGTGACCGCCGCCTTCGACTGTCAGTAGCCTCGTCTTCGCCGGAATCATTCTAATCGCGCGCTGCAGTTCCTCAATCGAGCCGAAAGGATCGCGCGTGCCGTGGACAAACAGCGTCGGCGTGCGCAGGTCGGGGAGGTGTTGCGTGCGCTGCTGTTCGGGGCGGCGCGGGGGATGGAGCGGGTAGGAGAGCAGCAGAAGGGCTGAGACAAGATCGGGCTCTTCCGCGCAGAGCATGCTGGACTGACGTCCTCCGTAAGAGTGGCCGCCGAGGAAGGTCTTCCCCGAACTTGGATTCGGAAAATCCCCACTTCTCCCAACGTCAGGGAGAAGTGGTGCACCCATCGATTTCTGCAGTGCGGCTACGGCGTTCTTGAGCCCGGCGCGGTCGCGGGCGGCGTCGCCGGGGCCGGGCGGGCCGAAGGATCTGGCTTGCCGGTACGGCAGGTCGCAGCGCAGCACGGTAAATCCGGCGGCGGCATATGTGTCGGCGAGGGCGCGCAGCAGCGGGGCTTGCGCGTTCGAGCCGGCACCATGTGTGAGAACCAGACCGTTCTGATCGGGAGCATCAGGTACGTGCAGGAACCCGCGGACGTGGGGCTCAACGTTGTCGCTTACGAACTCGCGGATGGAGGAAGAAGGCAACGCATCATTTTATCGTGGCAGCTGCGAATCTCGGCTGCGCGGGCCGGAGCACCATTTCGCTTTCGCCGCCCGTCAGTTACCAAAGGTCATGCCCAGTACTGTACTAACGGACACGCCGGCCTCGTCCTTTCGACTTTTTGGTTATAGAGCCATCTGGAGTTATGGTGGGGATTACGTGGTGCTTGCACTGGCCGACTGGCACCTAAAACTTCGGAATACACAAGGCAGAGTGCCATGCACAACGGAAACGCCTCCACTACACTCCGGCGCAGCTCGAGAGTGCCGACCGCAGTCCCAATCCTAGTTACCAGTCTGGAAGGAAAACATTTCTCGGATGTGTGTGAAACCGAAGTGGTCAACGCACATGGCTGCGCGATTTTGACACGGGTCAGGATTGAGCGCGGCGTTCCTCTGCACTTTCACAACAAAGACGGCCGCGAGACCACTGCTCGAGTAGTCAGTTGCCAACCAATTGGCTCGGATCAGCGGAGCTGGAGACTGGGAGCGAAGCTCGACCGACCTGAGAACTTCTGGGGATTGAGAGACTGTCCTCAAGATTGGGCACTCCCAGCGACGGTGGTGCTGCCCAAGCTACTCCAGACTCCCGCATCCACGACCACTCCAGCCTCACATCAGGCGCCTGGCCAGCTAAACCAACCCTCGGAAACCGTGTTCGACCGCGTGGCCCGGCAATTAGACGCGCAGGTGAAGAGGGCGATCACGGAATCGTTACGCCCGCTCCAGGCAGAGATCGAGGCGCTCAAGGAACGTCTGGCGCGCCGAGAAGCAAATCCCAGCCGCTTTGAAGTGTCACTCTCCAGTATCCCTCCTGAGGTCGAACAAAAGATCGAGTCACGTTTGCAAAAGGATCTCGGACCGCGAGTGCTGGACGAGGCGCGTCAACAGTCTGCCCATTTGCTGGCATCAGCCAAGGCGATGATTGACCAGCGAACCAACGAAGCGCACGAAACTTTTCTACGCGGGGTTGCGAACGAGCTTAGAGTCGTAGAAAAACGTGCGCAGGAAATTTCCGTTTCTATCTCTGAGAACGCCAAAGAGCATTTGCGTTGCGGTCTGGAGCAATTCCAACGGGAATTGTTGGACGGGGGCAACTCTCTCAAACGTTTGAGCGAAGAGCTTCTGGAGTTCCTCCAATATAAGTTGACTGCCGAGCATGATGCGCGCCGTGGAGACCTGGAACAACTCCAGGCGGCGGTTGCGTCAGAATCAGCCCGTTTGCAACAGCAGATTGAAGATCTGGACGCTCGCATCGCGAAATTGGACGAATCTGCGCGTTGCCTGGAGTCAGGCTTGGACCAGCGCCTGAGCCGGATTTCCAGCGATACGGTACGGGATACACGCAGCCAATTCGAGAGTGCGGCGAGTGAAATTCTGCACGAACTGGCAGTACGCAGCGTTCGAGTACTGGGCGATCAACTGGAAGAGACCAGCGGAAATATGAAGGTTATCCAGGAAGGAATCGTCGCCTCGGTTTCCGAGTCGTTGAAGGGCCAGGGCGCCAATGCTTTGCAGGCCTTCGAGCAGTCCATGGACCGTCTGGCGAGACTTTCTGTCGAAAGCTGGCGGCTCAAGCTGGAAGGAGGCTTGAATGCTCTGACAAAGAGTCTTAATGAACAATTCCGGACCGGAGCCGGCGAAGAAGGAAAGTAGGGAGTTATGGCAGGTAGATTCCTCAGGCGAATTCTCGAAATACTCTGTCGTCATGAATTCTCTTGGCCTCATAGCGGCATTTACGGGCAGGACTATCAGGTGTGCATGCGCTGTGGAACGGTCTACGAATATGACTGGGTTAAAATGCGTCGCACTCGCCGGCTGGTGTCTGGGCTAGACGGTCAAGTAGAATTCAAAACCTAAGATAGGCAGGGGCCAAGCACAAGGTCGGCAACTCCGGCCCAAAGTTCTTTTCAAGTTATTGCCGCGCGACTGGAGCTATTTCTTCGCCCCAGTAGGATTCCCTCGGAATGCTAATCGCGACTCGGTTGGCAGATCACCGCTGCAACAGCTCCATGGCTGCAGCGATTCGCGCCCTCTCACTGGCTACAGAACCGCGAAGCACGACTGCGGCATCAACATGGTCCGGCAAGGAGCCCTTGCGGGCAGATATCCAACCCAATGCAGAAAGCAAGCTGCAAGTACCGCCAAAAATGCGGAGTAGCCACAGCTTCCAGTACGACCGTTGGCTTAGCGTTGAGAGAGGGACGGAGCTGAGACGTTTTCAAAGCAAAGCTGCAGTAAACTATTTCGCTTTGTCTACTGGCACTTGGCTGAGCGTTTCGTAAACCTTTACGATTTGGATTTCATTTCCCAGCTTGGCCCAGCAGCGGAGCATGTCGGGGTCTTCCTGGGCGGCCCTGCGGGCCTCGGCGGACTTCCAGTAGCGCAGGAACACATAGTGGTGTTCGCGGTCAAGGTAGAGCAGGTCACGGCCGTACCCCTTGGAGGCCACGATCGACGACAGTTCACGTAGGGTTTCGAGAGATGAGACTTCTTGCTCGGGGAGAGGTTCCCAGATGGCTACTGAGAGAATCTCTTGTGCCATAAGCGGGAATTATATCTTGCCGGAGGGCTGTCGAGCTTCGCTCGACCGGCCGAGGGCGGCTGTCACTGGTTCTTATTAGCTCTTCTTTGAGGATTTACTTTTAGGCGACCTCTTCGGATGAACAATATTTTCCGCTTCCTGCTCGGTGACGATGTGCAGGCGCATCAGGTTGGTTGAGCCCGAGGCCTGGCGGGTGCCGGCGACCACACCCAGTACATCCTTGGGCCGCAGCACGCCACGGCGGACCAGATCCTGCTCGGCCATGACTACCATCTGCTCGGCGGAGCGGGCCTGGCGGCAACGCACGGGGTGGACGCCCCAGTAGAGATTCATGCGCTGGACCACGGGATCGACGTGGGTAAAGGCATAGATCGGGGCGGGCGGACGGTACTTAGAGATCATGCGGGCGGTGTTGCCGGTTTCAGTAAAGATGGCGATGGCACCCATGGGCAGATCTTCGGCGGCGTGCGCGATGGATTCGCAGATGGTTTCGGCGACGGAGAGTCCGCGGCGCTCGCGGCGGCGGCGCATCTGACCAAGGTCGGCGACATTGCTTTCGGCTTCGACCACGATGCGCGACATGATCTCGACGGACTCGCGCGGGTACTTGCCGTTGGCGGTTTCAGCGGAGAGCATGACCGCGTCGGTGCCGTCGAAGATGGCATTGGCGACGTCGCTGGCCTCGGCGCGCGTGGGACGCGGGTTTTCGATCATCGATTCGAGCATCTGGGTGGCGGTGATGACCGGCTTGCGCCAGGTGGCGGCGCGGCGGATCACGTGCTTCTGGATCACCGGGACTTTTTCCGGAGCCATTTCGACGCCGAGATCGCCGCGGGCGATCATGACTCCGTCGGCAGCTTCCAGGATTTCTTCCAGATGATCGATGGCTTGCGGCTTTTCGAGCTTGGCGATGACCGGGACATCGCTCTTGTGCGAGGTGATGATCCGCTTGACTGCGGTGACGTCGGCCGCGGTGCGGACGAAGGAAAGAGCGACGGCATCGACGCCGTGCTTCAGGCCGAAGTCCAGGTCCTTTCGATCTTTTGGCGTCAGCGCCGGGATCGAGAGGGCGACGCCAGGAAGATTGATGCCTTTATGTTCGCCGAGCAGGCCGCCGTTGATGACATCGCAGAGGACATCTTTGCCGCGGATCCCGCGCACACGCAGTTCGATCAGGCCGTCGCTGAGCAGGACGCGCGCGCCGGGTGAGAGTTCGCGGGCGAGATCAGGGAAGGTGGTGGAGATGCGACTCGCATTGCCGGGGACTTCTTCGGGGGTGATGGTGACGATCGAGCCGGTCTTCAGAAAGACGGGCTTGCCCTGGTCCAGTAGGCCGGTGCGGATTTTGGGGCCTTGCAAGTCTTGCAGGATGCAGACGGTGCGCGATTCGCGTTGAGCGGCGCGGCGCAGGCGCTGGATGTTGTGGGCGTGATCTTCGTGGGTGCCGTGGGAGAAGTTGAGGCGAGCGATGTCCATGCCGAGGCGAAGCAGGTCGCGCATGGCGGCTTCGGTGCAGCAGGCGGGACCGATGGTGCAGATGATTTTGGCGCGGCGGGAGACGGAGTTGCTCGGCTGGATAGGGCTCTCCTCGGGCTTGTTGGCGGCTGCTTTCAAATGATTCCCTGACAGGAACTCTTCCCCTTAGTAGAGACGTAGCTTGCTACGTCTTCCTTGCAGCATTTCCCAACATGGTAAGAGAGACGTTGCCAGCAACGTCTCTACGATTTGGAGCTATTGATCGCGGTCAGTTCTTTCCCCAGCATGGCGCGAGGAAATAGTAGCGCATTGAACTCGGCGCCGACCAGCACCACTAGGG
>Ga0075030_100003084_pt1 | contig 15197 bp, 17 predicted proteins | sample LitLauG_LLR_2012_FD_71393 | JGI IMG/M metagenome (GOLD analysis project Ga0075030, IMG submission 71393) | Freshwater sediment microbial communities from Pennsylvania, USA - Little Laurel Run_MetaG_LLR_2012 | ecosystem: Environmental > Aquatic > Freshwater > Creek > Sediment | place: USA... | reverse complement strand
CCCAGATTGTACAGATGGTGACCAAGGCGCAGCGCAGTCGCGCGCCGATCCAGAGCGTCGCGGACCGGGTTGCGGGTTGGTTTGTCCCAGGCGTCGTGGCATGTGCTGTTGCTGCCTTTGCGGCTTGGTTTTGGCTGGGGCCGCAGCCGAGACTTGCACATGCGCTGGTGAACTCCGTGGCGGTGCTCATCATCGCGTGTCCGTGTGCGCTGGGCCTGGCGACGCCGATGGCGGTGATGGTCGGCGTTGGCCGCGGCGCGCGCGCGGGAGTGCTGGTGAAAAATGCGGAAGCGCTGGAAGTCCTGGAAAAGGTTGACACACTGGTGCTGGACAAGACAGGGACGCTCACGGAAGGCAGGCCAACCGTCACAAGCTATTCCCAAGCGCTAGGGGATGAACCTGAACTGCTGCGCCTGGCTGCGAGCCTTGAGCGTGCCAGTGAACATCCGCTGGCGGCGGCAGTGGTGGAGGCTGCCGCGAAGCGCGGCCTTCAGCTTTCGCCGCCGGAACAATTCAACTCGAACACGGGCAAGGGCATCGTTGGCGTCGTGGATGGAAGGAAGGTGGCGGTCGGCAGTCCCGCGCTGATGGTAGAGGTTGGAGCCCTGCGGGAGCCTTCTGTCTTGGCAATATCACAGCCGGGCGGGACAACTTTGTGTATTGCCATTGACGGCAAGTATGTCGGCAATCTCGGCGTTGCCGACCAGATCAAGGCTTCTACCCCGCAAGCTCTTCGTGATCTCAAAACGCAGGGCCTTCGCATCGTGATGTTGACCGGCGACAATTCGGCGACCGCGGCAGTCATCGCGAAGCAGTTAGGCATCTCCGAATTCGAAGCGGAAATGTCGCCCGAGAGCAAATTGAACGTCATCCGCAGGTTGCAGCAGCAGGGAAGAGTGGTCGCGATGGCGGGTGACGGCATCAACGACGGGCCCGCGCTGGCGCAGGCCGATGTTGGCATCGCAATGGGCGGCGGTTCCGATGTGGCGATCGAGAGCGGCGGCATTACCCTGGTGAAGGGCGATCTGGCCGCCATTGTGCGCGCCCGGAACTTGAGCCGGCTCACAATGCGCAATATCCGGCAGAACTTGTTCTTCGCTTTTGTCTACAACATGGTTGGAGTCCCGATTGCAGCGGGCGTTCTATATCCCGTGTTCGGATGGGTGCTGACTCCAGTGCTGGCGGCCGCGGCCATGAGCCTCAATTCGGTTTCCGTGATCGCCAATGCGCTGCGATTGAGGAGCGCAAAGTTGTAAGAAACGGCCTTCGTGGCTTCACCAGCACTGCACGTCGGGATGACAGTCCCGGTGCGTGGTGAAGGTTCCTTTCTCGACCGAGCCATCGGCGAACTGCAGCTCATACGTCGGCAAGTGGCCCTTTAGACCAGCCTCGCTAAAATTAATTGTGCCGCCAGTTGCTTTGTCGCAATCCTCGCGGCCCTCCAGGCAACGGGTGGCCCAGGCAGTCTGCTTGGATCCACTCCACAGGACCTTGACTGGAGCTGTCGTGCCTCCCGTTTCAAACATGACGCCGATATACGGGCGGACCGGCGCGTCGTAACTCTTTGTGCATCGCGTCAAGACCGTCGTCAGCGTGATTCCCGACTCAGGCTGATCGACTGGTCCGCAGCCGCGCCAGGGCCGTTCGTAGGAAAATTTCAGATGTTCTGCGTGGTTCGCCTGCGGTCCCGGCCTGCCTTGCTGCGCTGCGGCAGCGAATGACGTTGCGATCAGCATTAGGCCAAGCGAGCGCGTCATTCCTGCTCCTACAGCTTGCTTAAGAAGTCTGTGATTTCGGGCTCTGTCCAATCCACCTGGCCGATAAATTTTCTCCGTACCACGCCGTTCCGGTCGATCACATAAGTTTCGGGATATCGAAACGTGCCATAGAGCGCATTGCTTTTGTGCTCGGCGTCGCGGACCGTGAGGAAGTCGATGTGATGGACTGCGAGAAAGTGATGATAAGCGTCGTCATCGTCATCGATGCTGACGGCGAGCACGGTAACGCCTTTGGCCTTCATCCGTTGCTGCATGAGTTGCAGAGAGGGAGTCTCTTCGATGCAGGGGCCGCACCAACTGGCCCAGAAATTGAGCACGACAACCTGCCCGCGCAACTGGCTGAGGGTGACGCTACGGTCGGCATCTCTCACCGTGAAATCGGGGGCGGGCTTGTCGATCTGGCTCGGCCGCGAACTACATGCTGCCGCAAAGCCGAGCACGGCAACGACCGCAATCGTTGAGACGAACAAGGAAATCCGACGCACCCCTCTATAATAGAGCATCCTGTTTATGCCTGCGATTCCAGCCTCGGTGCCGCCGTTTCTTTCGGTCATCATTCCTGCGCGCAATGAGGAACTTAACCTGGGCGCGTGCCTGCAGTCGCTGGTTTCGCAGACCGGCGTGGCCTTCGAAATTATCGTAGTGGACGACCACTCGAGCGACCGCACCGCCGGGATCGCGGAGTCGTTTTCCGGAGTGCGGGTCCTTGCCGCGCCGCCGCTTCCGCCTGGATGGACAGGCAAGAATAACGCCCTCACCGCGGGCGCCGCTGCAGCTTGCGGCGCTTGGCTGCTGTTTACCGACGCTGACACGACACATCTACCGGACTCTTTGCGAGCGAGCTTAGAAGAATCCCAACGGGAACAGGCATCGCTTGTTTCCTATTCGCCAGGGCAAATCGTTGAGACGCTGTGGGAAAAGCTGGTGATGCCGGTGATTTTTGCAGAACTCGCCGGGTCTTTCCGTCCCGCGGACGTCAGCGATCCCAAATCTCCAGTCGCCGCGGCCAACGGCCAGTTCATCCTGGTGCGGAAAGAGGTCTACACCGCCGTGGGAGGCCACGCCGCCATCGCGCACGAGTTGCTGGAGGATGTGGCCCTGGCTCGGGCGGTGAAAACGGCCGGCTACAGGATATTTTTCCGCTATGGAGGGGACCGCCTGCGGACCCGCATGTATCGAAGCTTTGAACAACTGCGCGAGGGCTGGACCAAGAACCTGGTGCTGCTGTTTCCTTCGGCGCGCAGGCTGGCCGTCTTGCGGCTGGCAGAATTTCTGATCGTGCTGGCCGGGCTCGGGCTTCTGGTCTTCGGCTTCATCCATGCCCATCCGGTGCTGGCCCTGGCCGGGATTCTGCCTGGAATCGCGGCGTTTGGCCGTCTTCGCCGAGCTCACTTCTCTACCGGGACGACTGTATTGTCGATCCTGGGCCTGCCCGTGTTCTCTTACCTACTACTCCGCTCACAACGTCTTCACACAAACAGCCGCGTCACGTGGAAGGGCAGGGAATACGCCGGCCGCGCAACAGAAGTGAATCCGGGCCAAAGGCTGGGCGTCTAATGATCGTGCGCTTATGGTTTATCTGACCCGAAGAGCGGAATTTTCCGCCTCCCATCTCTATCACAATCCGGCGTTCAGCGCCGAGGAGAACCGCCGTGTTTTCGGCAAGTGCAATAATCCGAATGGCCATGGGCATAACTACACGTTGGAAGTGACCGTGAAAGGCGAAGTCGACCCCAGGTCAGGTTTTGTCGTCGACCTGAAGCAGTTGAAAGAAGTGATGCAGCGCGAAGTGCTCGACGCCATGGACCACAGATTTCTGAACAAAGAAGTGCCCGAGTTCATGACAATGATTCCGACCACGGAAAATCTGTCGATTGTGATCTGGCAGCGCCTGGCTGCAAAACTGAACCATGCCCGGCTGCATCGGGTCCGCGTCTATGAGACGCCGGATCTGTTCGCCGACTTCTACGGAGAAGCATGAAAGCCTATCTGACCCGGCGTTATCGGTTTTCCTCCTCGCATCGGCTGCATAGCGAGGCTATGACCGCCGGCGAAAATCGAACTACGTATGGCAAATGCAATAATCAGCACGGGCACGGGCACAACTATTTTCTTGAAGTCACGATGAGCGGCAAGGTGGACCCTGCGACCGGGATGGTGTGCAACCCGGCGGATCTGGATGGATTTGTAAATCGTGAAATCGTCGAACGCTACGATCTAAATAATCTGAACGCGGCCGAAGAGTTCCAGAACACCGTGCCGACCACGGAGAACCTGTGCATCGCAATCTTTGACGCGGTCCGCGGTGGCTTCGACAAGGCGCACCTGGAGAGAGTCCGGATCGAGGAAACGTTAATGAATTCGTTCGAGTATGCGGGGGACGCAGCGCCGCGCTGCTGATCGATGCAGGGAGGAGTTGTATGAAGGTGGTGAGCATGAAAGCCAATCGCAAATCGCCGACGGTCGAGCAGGCAAGTTTTGAAGACCTGGCGCGGGAAATGATCGCGCGCCTGGGCGAAGACCCGTCGCGCGAGGGCTTGCTGGAGACCCCCGAACGCCTGCACAAGGCGTTGAAGTTTCTCACCAAGGGCTACGCGGAATCGCCGGAAGATGTCCTGAAGAAGGCCTTATTCACTGTGAATTACGACGAGATGGTGATCGTGAAAGATATTGAAATGTTCAGCTTGTGCGAGCACCACATGCTGCCATTCTTCGGCAAGGTACACGTCGCTTACGTGCCGAACGGCAAGGTGCTGGGCTTGAGCAAGATTCCGCGCCTGGTGGAGTTGTTCGCGCGCAGGCTGCAGATACAGGAGCGCCTCACAACGGAGATCGCGGAAACCATCCAGAAAGTGATTGAGCCGCAGGGCGTCGGCGTGGTCATCGAAGCGCGCCATCTGTGCATGATGATGCGCGGAGTCGAGAAGCAGCACTCCGCCGCAGTGACTTCGTCGATGCTGGGATGCTTCCGCACCGAAGAGGAAACGCGCACCGAGTTCCTGTCGCTGATCCGCCAGCGGGCAAACGGGACCTAGCGAGCAAAGGGACCCCGGACGCCCCGTCCGGCTGACGCCGTATCTATCGCTGCGGGACTTGGGCGAACGGCAGGAATTCAGCTAGTATAGGCACGCCTTAAAAATCAATCTGGAGAGAATTCTATGAAGGCAGCCATTCGTTTTGTGGCGGTAATGTTGTTTTGCGCGGTCTGTGTCGCGTCGCTTCGTGCGCAGGACGCGAAGACGGCCCCTAAACCGGCAGACAGCCCGTCCAAGACACTGCTCGGGGCGTGGAACGACATCGGGCGCAAGCTCACAGCCATGGCCGAGGATTTCCCGGAAGACAAGTACGACTACAAGCCGACGCCGGCGCAGCGTTCCTTTGCCGAGCAGTTGCTGCATGCGGCCGGCTCGAACTACTTCTTCACCAACCCGGCAACCGGCAAGCCCATGCCGGCCGGCGAAGACCCGAAGCGCAGCGACTTCAAGACCAAGGCGGACATCGTCGCTTTCGTGAAGAAATCTTTCGCCGACGGCGCTGCCGCGATCGAGGCCAAGGGAGACAAAGGCATGTCCGATATTCTGGTCGACCCTTTCGCGAACCAGCAGGTAAGGGTGGTGGACATGGCCTACGGCCTGATCGAGCACGACGGTGAGCACTATGGCCAACTGGTCGGATACTATCGGTCGTCGGGGCTGGTGCCGCCGGAATCGCGGCCTAAAAAGTAAGCGGGTCTAGTAGGCGCCGTAAGGAGAGCGGCGGCTGCGCTGGGGCAGAAGTTTAATCAGGATTGCGCCAAATAGAAATCCTCCCACGTGTGCCCAGAAGGCAACGCCGCCGCCCGCGCTCCGTCCTTCATACACCAGCGAAGTTGCCGCGCCGCTGAAAAACTGCACCACAAACCAGTACCCCAGCGTGATCCAGGCGGGCAGATAGAAAATGAAGAAAATCGGAAACCAGATCAGCACCCGCGCTTTTGGGTAGAGAACGAAATAGGCGCCCAGCACGCCGGCAATCGCCCCGCTGGCGCCAAGCGCAGGCACAGTGGAATGGGGATCGAAGCCGACCTGGGTCATCATGGCCAGCAGCCCGGCCACCAGATAAAACAGCAGATATCGGAAGTGTCCCAGATAGTCTTCGATGTTGTCTCCGAAGATGTAGAGAAACCACATGTTGCCGATCACGTGCATCCAGCTGCCGTGCAGAAACATGGAAGTCAGAAACGGCAGCGCCACCGCAACCAGCGAGTAGCGGGGAGAGCCGGACACAAATGCCAGAACGTGAGAGGGAACTACCCCCAGTTGAGATACCAGCAGTCCTAGGCCGCGGGGCGTCAGAGACGCTTCAAAAACAAATATGAGCAGATTGACGCCAATTAGGAAGCTGTTGACGATCGGAGTGCTGTAGCGCGGCTGATCGTCGCGAATCGGAAGCATTGTGTCATCCTGACGGTGCCGTCCATGTCAGGGGTCCTTACACGGTATCAAATATCCTCATGAATGGTGTGTTGGTGATCGACAAGCCGCCGGGGATCACGTCGCACGACGTCGTGAACCAAGTGCGCCGCATTCTTGGCCAGAAGGCGGTCGGACACATGGGCACGCTTGACCCCATGGCGTCCGGAGTATTGCCGCTGGTGGCCGGCAGCCTGACGCGGCTGGCCCAGTTTTATGTGAAAGCCGAAAAGACGTATGAGGGTGAGATGGGGTTCGGCTTTGCCACCGACACGTACGACGCCGAGGGTGAACCGGCCACCGCTCCTGTGCCAGTGAGTCTCGATCGCGGGCGGGTAGAGGCCGTTGCGGCTGATTTTCGCGGGTTGATCGAGCAGACGCCGCCACCTTTCTCTGCCAAAAAGATTCATGGCGTTCCCGCCTACAAGCTTGCCCGTGGCCAGAAAGAAGTGAAACTCGATCCGGTAAGCGTGGAAATAAAGGAACTCGAAATCCTTGAAGTGCAGGCAGACCGGGCGCGGTTCCGGGCCCGGGTGAGCTCAGGGACCTACTTGCGGTCGATTGCGCATGACATGGGCCGACGGCTGGGCTGTGGGGCCCACTTGTCGTCCCTGCGCCGCACAGCAGTTGGCGAGTTTACTCAGGCGGACGCGCTAACGCTTGACCGATTGGCGGAGCAGGCCCAGGCGGGCGAGCTGGCTGGCTGCTTCATTCACCCAAGAAAGCTGTTGCCGCAGTTTCCCGCGGTCACGGCAGATGACGCTGCGGCTGCCATGATTCGCTCTGGCCGCAGCGTGAATCTGCCAGAGTTCTCATCCGCCAGAATGGTGAAGGTCTTCCTAGGTCAGGGGGAACTGATCGCCATGGCAACCCGTGTAGCCGGGACCCTGTTTCATGCCCGCATCGTGCTGCAGGGTTGACAGGGGTCGCGGTCCTGAACAACGTCCGATAACAGGTATTATGTAAATACAATAACGGCTGTTGCTACTTTCCCCGCCTCAACGCATTAGCCTCGGATCATTCTGGTCTGTCTTCCCATTCCTGTTCCTCAGCCGATCTGGCCCGCCGCCTCAGCCGCTGTTTCGGTCGTCTTAGGCGTTGGATTGGCCGAAGTGTTTCCTGTATGAGGGACGCACTGCTCTACGCGGTCATCGCGGTTCTGTCCAGTTCAGGACTCCCCGCGCATGCTGGCGATATCACCGGCAAAATCGCGGGTTGGAGACCCGCTGGATCGGGATCGCTGCGGCGTGGCGTGGTTTGGCTGGAAGGTGGTCAGGAATTGTTGGCTGTCCCCACAAAGAAGCGACCGCCGGCAGTGATGAGCCAAATCAAGGGTCGGTTTGTTCCTTCCTTTCTTGTGGTAACGGCCGGACAGATAGTGGACATGCCTAACGAGGACGACATTGCCCATAACGTCTACTCCGACTCGCCAGCTAAGACTTTTGACTTGGGTTTCTATGCTAGAGGAACGCCGCGGTCGGTTGTTTTTGACGCGCCTGGCGTGGTTCAGGTGGCGTGCTCGATCCACCACCTGATGCGCGCCACCGTTGTAGTGGTCCCCAACTCTTACTACGCCCTGGTGAACGATGATGGAACTTTTAGATTACGTAACACTCCTAAGGGCAAATATTCACTGAAGTTGTGGGGTGAGGGACTAGCAACTAGCGGTTTGCAGGTGAACGTTCCCGGCACCGGCACGCTTCGAGTTCAGTTGCCGGCTGCCAGTAGCGCGCCAGTCGGGCCATAAGCCGAGAAGGGCGAGCCAGTGATCACCCGAGCCTCGACATCCGCACTAAAGCTGGCGCTGTGCGCCATGCTTGCGACGCTCGCCTTTGCCCAGGAGCAGCCTGCAACTCGCCCAGGGCACGGCCTCACCGTCGACGCCTTGGACAACATGTCGAGCCTGCCGGGAAATTTGTCGGCGCTGCCCACGGGGCCGCCCGTTGCGGCCGATAATCCACAAACGCCTGAAAAAGTTGCATTAGGCAGGGCGCTGTTTTTCGAACGCCAGCTCTCGCGGGGCCTTGTGATGCGGTGCGCCACCTGCCACGATCCGGCCAAAGGTTTTTCCGACGGAATGCCGCGCGCCATGGGAAGCTCCGGACACCTGCTACCTCGCCGCTCTCCGGGCCTGCTCAACGCCGCCTACAACTCCTTGCAGTTCTGGGACGGCCGAGCGCGCACGCTGGAGGAGCAGGCGGAGATGCCGATGCTCTCACCTACAGAAATGGCAATGCCCAGCCGCGAGATGGCGGTCAGACGGTTGCTTCAGAGTCCCGGCTATCGGGACCTGTTTTTTCGCGCCTTTGCGGCCCCGATCAGTTTTCAGAGGATCGTGCAAGCCTTGGCGGCTTTCGAGCGTACTTTGATCACACCTGGCTCCGCTTTTGACCGCTATTCCCTCGGAGACAAAAAGGCGCTGACGCCGGAGCAGAAGCGCGGTCTCCTCCTGTTCATCGGCAAAGCGTCCTGCAGCCAGTGCCACAACGGCCCGAACTTTACCGACAACAAATTTCACAACCTGGGCCATTTTCCGGGCGAGGAAGGTGATCTTGACCCGGGCCGCTTTGCCATTACCAGAAACCCGGCAGACCGGAGCGCCTTCAAGACTCCAGGCCTGCGCAACAATCTTCGCGGGCCTTACATGCACAATGGGGCCCTGTCGAGCCTGCCCGAAGTCATCGCGTTTTACAACCGAGGCGGGGGCACCGGCAGAAAATCCGATCTCATTCGTCCGCTTGAGCTAAGTCCGCCAGAGCATGCGGACTTGCTGAGTTTCCTGGAGAGCCTCACCGGCACCGAGCCGCGGGTGGAGGAGCCAATCGATGCACCCGATGCGGGCGCACAAAGATAACCATTCGGTAGCTCAGTTGCTCCCCAAGCCCACCAACAGACCCGACTGAGACGAGGCAAGTAGCCCGCCTACATCTTGTACTTGCCCAGGTCCTCGTCGTTCAGGCCTTCCAGGTAGCGGCGCAGGTCTTCGGCGCTGATCTTCTCCAGCGGGTTTGCGGCAATCTTAGAGTTCTTCAACACCATCTCATCCACGAAAATTGGGCAGTCCATGCGCAAGGCCACGGCCAGCGCATCCGATGGTCGAGCATCGATGCTGTACATCTCGCCGCCGCGCTCCAACCAGATCACCGCGAAAAAAGTATCGTCGCGGAGATCGGTGACTACCACCCGCCGGACGTTAGTTTCCAGTCCAGTCAGCACGTTGCGAATCAGGTCGTGGGTCATGGGCCGCGGCGTAGTGACTTTCTCGATTTCAAGCGCAATCGCCTGCGCTTCGTAAGCTCCCACCCAGATCGGCAAAACGGTGTCGCTGGAGACATCCTTGAGAATCACAATCGGCATGTTGGTGACCGGATCCATCATCAGGCCGCGAATTGTCATCTCCAGTTCCATAATCCCCCCTGCAACCGCCAACTTGCCGCTATTGTAGGACCCATTCGCCGATCAGGCTATTAGGAAAGCTATCGGTGACCCGCACGCTGGCATAGCCCCCGACCTTGACCTCGGCCGATTCCGGCGCGGTGAAGTTCAGCGTCTTGTTCTGGGAAGTGCGGCCGATGTGCTGATGGCGCGCTTCATTCTTCCCTTCAACCATTACTTCCAGTATTGCTCCGATGTATTTCTTGTTTTGCTCGATCTGGATTGCGCGCTGGCGTTGATTGAGAACGTCGAGGCGGCGAACCTTCTCCTCGTCTGGAATCGCGTCGTCGAGCGCGATGGCAGGAGTGTTGGGACGGGGCGAGTACTTGAAGGCAAAGATGCCGTCGTAGCCCACTTCGTCGACCAGCGTGAGTGAGTCCTCCAGGTCTGCTTCGGTCTCGCCCGGAAACCCCACGATGATGTCGCTCGTGATGACCAGCTTACGCCGGGCCGATTTGATCCAAGAGATGCGCTCAAGGTAATCCTCGCGCGTGTAGAGCCGCTGCATGGCCGCGAGCACGCGGTTCGATCCGCTTTGTACCGGCAGATGAACGTGGTCGCACAGCGTCGGCACGGCATCCATCGCTTCAACAATATCGCGGGTAAAGTCCCGAGGATGCGAGGTGGTAAACCGCACTCGGCGGATACCCGGCACTTCGCCCACCGCCGCCAGCAAATCGGCGAACGAGCGCTTCCCTTCCGGATCGCGGTAGGAATTCACGTTCTGGCCAAGCAACTGAATTTCGCTATATCCCAGGTCGGCAAGCTGGCGAGCTTCGGCCAGAACTGATGCAGCCGTTCTACTGCGCTCTTTGCCGCGCGTGTAAGGCACTACGCAATACGCACAGAATTTGTCGCACCCTTCGATGATCGTGATGTAGCCGCGGTGCGGATTGGTGCGCGCGGTGAACTCGGTCTCGAAGCACTCGTCGGTCTCGCGATCGTCCAACCCGGTGGCCCGCTGTCCCGATTCGATCTGGACCAGCAGTTGGGGCAGATTGCGGTAAGATGCCGAGCCGCACACCAGCGAAACATGGGGAGCGCGCTCGAATATCTTTTCGCCTTCCTGCTGCGCCACGCATCCCAACACGGCAAACTTCTTCCCTTGCTTTTGCAGCTTCTTGTAGTCGGCGAGGCGGTGGAAGACCTTCTGCTCGGCCTTGTCGCGTATCGAACAGGTGTTGTAGAGAATCAGGTCGGCCTGCTCCACGGTCTCGACGCGCCGGTATCCCTGTTGCACGAGCGTCCCAATGACTTTTTCCGAGTCATGGGCGTTCATCTGGCAGCCGAAGGTCTCAATGTAGAAGGCCTTTTGAGCGTCAGCAGGCATACCGCTAGTATAGCTTGCGAGCCTGACGAACTAAACCCGCGAAGGCGACTCTTGGCGCATTTCCTTCGTCTTCCCTCGTGCCCTTCGTGGTTAATCCCCAATCATCCCTCTCATCGCCTCCTGCTACAATTCCCAGTCGCCATGAAATGCCCTTTTTGCGCACATGCGGAAGACAAAGTCGTGGACTCGCGGGAGAGCAAAGAGGCGGAATCGATCCGCCGCCGGCGTGAGTGCCTGAAATGCGGCAAGCGCTTCACCACCTATGAGCGCATCGACGAAATCCCTTACATGGTGGTCAAGAAAGACGGACGGCGAGAAAAATTCGACCGTCAGAAACTGCTGAACGGCCTGCTGCGCGCCTGCGAGAAGCGCCCGGTACCGATCGGGAAACTCGAACAGATCGTCAACGAAGCTGAGTCGTTTGTCATCGAGTCGGCCGAGCGGGAGCGCAAGACCAGCGAAATCGGCGAGCTGATCATGAACCGCCTGCGCCGTTATGACAAGGTCGCCTACGTTCGTTTCGCCTCGGTCTATCTCGACTTCAAAGACGTCAAGGAGTTCATGGACGAGTTAAAAGACCTGGTCAAGACCAAGGAAGTGCCCGTATCTGAGCCCAGGGCGAGGAAGACGGCGCCATAAAGTTCAGATGGACGCAGCCGATGCCTCAAGTAGTTGCCAAAGGTTTTGGGAAGGGCACGGCTTCAGCCGTGCCGATACTGTGCCGGATTTTTAATGCGGCTTTAGCCGCTGAGGAACAAGCGAAAGGATTTGCATGTCGCATAAAGTGACGTTGATTGCCGGTGACGGCATTGGTCCTGAGGTCACGCGGGCAACCGTACGCATCCTCGAAGCAACCGGTGTAAAGTTCGACTGGGAGCCGTTCGACGTAGGCGCGGACGCCTTCGAAAAACACGGCGACTACATTCCAAAGGAAGCGCTGGAGTCAATCGAGCGCACCGGAGTTGGACTGAAAGGGCCGGTGACAACGCCCGTCGGTGGCGGATTTTCAAGCATCAACGTCGCCCTCCGCCAGAAGTTCGAGCTTTACGCAAACTTTCGCCCCATCAAAAACCTGCCGCACGTCCCCACCCGTTATCCCGATGTGGACCTGATCATCGTCCGCGAAAATACCGAGAGCCTTTACTCCGGCCTGGAGCATGAAGTGGTGCCGGGGGTCGTGGAGAGTCTGAAGATCATCACCGAAAAGGCATCGACCCGCATCGCGAAATTCGCCTTCGAATATGCCCGCAAAAACCAGCGGAAGAAAATCCACGCCATTCATAAAGCCAACATCATGAAACTGTCCGACGGGCTGTTTCTGCGCTGCTGCCGCAACGTCGCCAAGGGCTTTCCCGAAGTCACCTACGCCGAGCACATTGTCGACAACACCTGCATGCAGTTGGTCATGAACCCCTACCAGTACGACATGCTGGTCATGGAAAATCTTTACGGCGATATTATTTCCGACCTGTGCGCCGCGTTCGTAGGCGGACTCGGCTTTGTTCCAAGCGCCAACCTGGGCGATCAGTGTGCGATTTTTGAAGCTGTACACGGCTCCGCGCCAGACATTGCGGGCAAGAACCTGGCCAACCCTACTGCCCTGCTCCGCTCGGCGCTTCTGATGCTTCGCCATCTCGGAGAGTCTGACGCCGCCACCAGAATCGAAAGCGGGCTGGAGCAGGTCTACCGGCACCCCGAAAAACTTACTCGCGACATTGGTGGCAAAGCCGGCACCAGCGAGTTTGCCGATTCCGTCATCGAAGCCATGTCGTTGAGTCCAACGCCTGCATCGCGATAAGATTCAAGCGATGGCATCTGACCGATCCGCTGCGTCCTACAATCCCTTGCATCATTCCTTCGCGATTTTCGTGGCTTGCGCCACGCTCGTCGTCATCACTGCCGGCGCGCTGGTCACCAGCAACGATGCCGGCCTTTCCGTTCCCGACTGGCCGACTTCGTTCGGATATCTGGTGAAGGTGCCCTCTTTCGTAGGAGGCATTCGCTTCGAGTGGACCCACCGCATGCTGGCCGGAACCACCGCCTGCCTCACCCTGGCCATTGCCCTATGGACCTGGTTCGCAGAGAAGCGGCGTTGGCTGCGCTGGCTGGCCGCTGCTGCATTCTGCAGTATTGTTCTGCAGGCGACGCTGGGCGGTATGACGGTCCTGTTTTTTCAGCCGCCCTGGCTCTCTACCGCTCACGCCGCCGTGGCACAGACTTTCTTCTGCATCGCCGTTTCGATCGCTCTGTTCACCGGCCGCAAATGGGTGGAACAGGCGCCGCAGGTCGAAACCGACGTCCGCACGCCGAGCCTGCTCACGCTGTGCAAGCTCTCCATCGCCATCTTGTACGTGCAACTCATTCTCGGCGGCATGTTTCGCCATCACGGCATGAGCTGGTGGCCGCACGTCGCCAACGCGTCGCTGGTGAGCGTGATTCTCGGCTGGACTGCGGTGCGCGCTATCTCGCGGCACTCGAATATCGACGCAGTGCGACGGCCTGCCACGGCGATGCTGGCACTGCTCATCGTGCAGTTGGGCCTGGGGTTTGCTGCCTTTGTGACCCGCGTGGCCTGGGGCCGCGATGCGGCACAGCCCGAAACTCCCATGGTGATCTCAACCGTCGTCCACGTCGCGGTCGGCGCGCTGCTGCTCGCCACCACGGTTGTGCTGACGATCCAGGTGTGGCGCCACCTCAGACCTGTGCGCGAAGCCAGTCCCGCGACGGTCAGCCAGGTTGCATAAGGGGTGCTGCAAGCCTGAACTGGCCCGCTGTCCTGCATCTTCCGGCGTTCTCGTCGTACACTGGTGATGATCTTATAGACTTTATTTCCGGAAAGAGCTTGTGGTCTCACCCTCGTCATTGGCGGAATCGCCCGCATTCACTGGCACGACGACCGACACCGTCATTTCGGTCGACAACCTCATTCACCGTTACGAACAGCGAAACGCGCTCAACGGTGTGAGCTTCGCGGTGCGGCGCGCGGAGTTGTTCGGCCTGCTGGGGCCAAACGGCAGCGGCAAGACCACGCTGTTCCGCATTCTTTCCACCCTGATGCTGCCGACGGCAGGCAGCGCGGTCATTCTCGGTTGCGATGCGGTCCGCGACGCTGCAGGGCTGCGACGAAAGATCGGCGTTGTGTTTCAGGCCCAAAGCGTCGACCCCAAACTCACCGCCTACGAGAATCTCTGGCACCAAGGACACCTCTACGGCATGCGTGGAGATGCGCTGAAAAATCGCGTGCACGAGATGCTCGGGAGGGTCGCACTGGCCGACCGCGCCGATGAGATTGTGGAAACGTTTTCCGGCGGCATGCAGCGCCGCGTCGAGCTGGCCAAGGGACTGCTGCACGACCCGGGAGTGCTCCTGCTCGATGAGCCCACCACGGGCCTCGATCCAGGCGCACGGCGCGACCTGTGGCAATACCTGCGAGCCCTGCGCGACGAAGAAAAGGTTTCAGTGCTGGTCACCACCCACCTGATGGAAGAAGCCGAACACTGCGACCGGCTGGCCATCCTGAGCGAGGGCAATCTGGTCGCACTGGGAACCCCAGCGGAGCTGAAGAGTGAGATCGGCGGCGACATTATCCAACTCGAAGCCACGCGCGATGCCGAAGAGCTTGCCGCCGGCCTCCGCGCCCGCTTCCGCGTAGAGCCCTCGGTTCTCGGCAAATCTGTGCGAATGGAGCGTGCGGCCGGGCACCGCTTCGTCACCGAAATCGTGGAAGCGTTCCCCGGCCTCATCCAGTCCATCTCGGTCAGCAAGCCATCACTGGAAGACGTCTTCATTCAGCGCACGGGACACCGGTTCTGGAGCGAGGTGCCGGAAGAAGATCCAGCGGCCCTCAAGACTAAGAAAAAGAAGGGGAAGTGACCGGCCAATGTCCGCGACAGCGCTAGCCCGTCCAACGATCCAGCCAGCAACCACCGGCGTGTGGCTGCCCGCGTTCACCTTGTGGTGGCGGGAAATCGTCCGCTTCTACCGGCAAAAGGCCCGTGTGGTGGGCGTTCTGGCGTCGCCGCTGCTTTTCTGGGTAGTCATCGGATCAGGTTTCGGCAGCAGCTTCCGCTCTGGCCCAGGCGCCAACCAGCAATACTATCTCGACTATTTTTATCCCGGCGCGCTCATTCTGATCGTTCTGTTCACGGCGATTTTCGCCATGATGTCGGTCATTGACGACCGCAAGGAAGGGTTTCTGCTTTC
>Ga0075030_100003079_pt1 | contig 15205 bp, 12 predicted proteins | sample LitLauG_LLR_2012_FD_71393 | JGI IMG/M metagenome (GOLD analysis project Ga0075030, IMG submission 71393) | Freshwater sediment microbial communities from Pennsylvania, USA - Little Laurel Run_MetaG_LLR_2012 | ecosystem: Environmental > Aquatic > Freshwater > Creek > Sediment | place: USA... | reverse complement strand
ATAGACGACCGGATCGCCGACCGCTGCGCGCGCGAACGGCGCGCGTCCCGCGTACGGCATGCCGTGCCTCCAGGCCCCACCCGACCACTGGTTCACGCGCTTTTCGCCGACGAGATCCGAGACGGTGTGGCCGACGGCAAGGCCGGCGCGCGATACGGTGGCGAACTTGTCGAAATGGTCGACCGTCAATTGCCCGATCCGGCGCGACGCCGCCCCCAGGCCGCGGCCGCGCAGACGGCGGGTCAGGTCGCCGGTGTTGATTCCGACCGGGCAGGCGGTGGAGCACAAGCCGCAGCCGGCGCAGGTGTCGACGCCGAAGTAGGCGAAGTCGGCCTCGACGTCGGCCACGCTCTCGCCAGTGCAGGTGCGGCGGGTCAGCTCGCGCCAGCTGGCAATGCGCTGGCGCGGCGACAGCGTCAGCCGGTGGGACGGGCACAGCGGTTCGCAGAAACCGCACTCGATGCAGCGGTCCACGATGTCCTCGGCCGCCGGCATCGGCTTCAGGTGCTTCAGGTGCACCTGCGGGTCGTCGTTGAGGATGACGCCGGGATTGAGCACGTTGTCCGGATCGAACAGCTGCTTGATCCGGCGCATCAGGTCGGTGGCCTGGCGGCCCCATTCCATCTCGACAAACGGCGCCATGTTGCGACCGGTGCCGTGTTCGGCCTTTAGCGAGCCGTCGTAGCGGACCACCACCAGCCGGCACACATCGTCCATCAGGCGCGCATACCGGTCGACTTCGGCGGCCTCGCCGAAATCCTGCGTGAAGACGAAGTGCAGGTTGCCTTCGAGCGCGTGACCGAAGATGATGGCGTCGTCGTAGCCGTGCCACTTCAGCACGGCCTGCAGGTCCAGCGTCGCGGCGGCGAGCGACTCGACCGGAAAGGCCACGTCCTCGATGATGACAGTGGTGCCGGTGCGGCGCATCGCGCCGACCGACGGGAACGTGCCCTTGCGCACCTTCCAGTACATCTCGCAGGTGGCCGGATCTGTGGAAAACCGGGGTGGCTCGACCGTGGCGATGTCGGCGAGTGCCGCGGAAGCGGCCTCGATTCGGTTCTGCAGGCGGGCCGCGCTGTCGGCGCGCACTTCGATCAGCAGCGCGGCGGCGGCATCGCCCAGCGTGCGAATGACGGGGGGCAGGCCCGCCTTGTCCTGCACCGAGCGCAGGGCGGGGCGGTCCAGCAGTTCGACCGCGGCGACTTCGCCTGACTTCAGGCGCACCACCGCCTGGCACGCCAGGTCGAGGCTGGGGAAGAAGGCGAGGGCGCTGGCCTTGTGCGGATCCTCGACCACGGTGCGGTAGGTGATGCTCGAGATGAAGCCGAGCGTGCCTTCCGAGCCGATCATCAGGTGCGCCAGGATGTCGATCGGGTCCTGGTAGTCGATCAGCGAGTTCAGGCTGTAGCCGGTGGTGTTCTTGATCCGATACTTGTGGCGGATGCGAGCGGCCAGCGCCGCGTCAGCGCGCGTATCGGCACCCAGGCATTCCAGATCGCGCAGCAGCGCCGCATGACTGCGCCTGAAGGCTTCGACGCTGTCCGGGTCCTCGGTGTCCAAAATGGCGCCGTCGGCCAGCACCACGCGCATTGCGGCCAGCGTGCGGTAGCTGTTCTGGGACGTTCCGCAGCACATGCCCGAGGCGTTGTTGGCGGCGATGCCGCCGATCTTGCAGGCATTGGTCGATGCCGGGTCGGGGCCGATTTTGCGGCCCAGTGGGGCCAGGCGGTGGTTGACTTCGCCACCGATGATGCCGGGGCCGAGGCGCACCGTGGCGGCGTCGGCTGCGATATCGCAGGTTGCGAAGCCCTCTCCGATCAGCGCCAGCACGCTGTCTGTCACCGCCTGGCCGGAAAGGCTGGTTCCGGCGGCGCGGAAGGTGACCGGGCGATGGTGAATGTGCGCGGCCCGAAGCACGGCCTGAACTTCCTGTTCGTTTTCGACGACCGCCACGACTTCGGGGATCAGCCGGTAGAAGCTGGCGTCGGTTCCATAGGCGAGCCGGCGCAGCGGATCGAAGATGACCTGGCATTGCGGCAGCAGGCCCAGCAGTGCCTCGATCATCGGGCTCATGATCGACGCTCCTTCAGAAGATCGCGCAAGCGCCGGGGCGCGGGTGTAAGCGGAGTGCGGCAGCGGGTCCACGCGCCCTGCTCGACCGGCGACAGCGCCCGTCCACGGCTCATCAGCCAGGAGCTCAGGCGATAGACGCCGAGGCGGCTGTAGACCACGGACCAGCCTGCCCAGAGTGCGCGCAGCATCGGACTGCGCGCCGCGCCGCTGCCCCGCAAGGAGGCTTGCGCGCTGCCCGGCCGCGCCATGGCTTCATTGCGCAGCCGAACCAGCAGCTCCGGAATCGGAATGCGCACCGGGCATACTTCAGAGCAGGCGCCGCACAGGGTGGAAGCGAACGCGAGCGGGTAGGTGGATTCCAGGCCGAGCAGGTGCGGCGAGATGATGGCGCCGATGGGCCCGGGGTAGGTGGTGCCGTAGGCGTGGCCGCCGATGCGTGCATACACCGGGCAATGGTTCATGCAGGCGCCGCAGCGGATGCACTGGAGCGTGGCTCGCAGCTGCGCGTCCGCGTAGGCCTGGCTGCGTCCGTTGTCCACCAGGATCAGGTGCACTTCGTGCGGACCGTCCTTTTCTCCGGGCTGGCGCGGGCGGCTGATCAGGTTCACGTAGGTGCTGATGTCCTGGCCGGTGGCCGACCGGGTCAGCAGGCTCAGCAAGGGCGCCAGGTGCTCGACCCTCTCCACCACCTTCTCGATGCCGGTGATGGCGATATGGACCCGTGGCACCGTGGTGCACATGCGGCCGTTGCCCTCGTTCTCGACCAGGCACAGCGTGCCGGTTTCGGCCACCGCGAAATTCACGCCCGAAATGCCGACGTCGGCCTCGGCGAACTTGCGGCGCAGCACCCGGCGCCCGATCTGGATCAGCGCGTCGACGTTGTCCGTGTAGGCGACGCCGGGGATCTTCTCGGCGAACAGCGCGGCGATCTGCTGCCGGGTCTTGTGGATCGCCGGCATGATGATGTGCGACGGGCTCTCGCCCGCAAGCTGCACGATGTACTCACCCATGTCGGACTCGAGCACGTCGATGCCGGCCGCCTGCATCGCGTGGTTCAAGCCGATTTCTTCGGTGACCATCGACTTGCCCTTGACCATCCGGCGCGCCTGCGCGCTGCGGGCAATATCCAGCACGATCGCATTGGCGGCGGCAGCCGTTTCTGCCCAATGCACGTGGATGCCATTGGCGCAACATCGGGATTCGAGCTGCTCCAGCAGTCGCGGCAGGTGGGCCAGGCTGAAGCGGCGGATCGCTTCTCCCAGGTCGCGCAGGCCGGCCAGTTCGGCGGCGTCGGAAAACTGGGCGCGGCGCTTGCCCTGCAGGAAGTCCATGGCGCCGCGGAAGTTCTTTTGTTGGGCCGGGTCGTTCACGGCCGCGCGACTGCGCCTTTCGAAATCGGCGGCCGGCTGGATGGAGATGGCCTTGCTCATGCTGCCCCCGAAGCCGCGTGCCTGAGGAGCACGATCAGCTCCTTCGGCCCGTGGGCACCATAGGCAAGGGTCTGCTGGATGTCGGCAGTCTTCGATGGTCCCGAGATCAGCAAGGTGTTGGCCGGCAGGCCGGCCTTCCAGTTCTCGGCCACCATGGCAGCGTGCAGGTCGTCGTGGATGGTTGCCGCGTCGAGCAGGACGAAGTGCACCGGCGGCACCAGCGAGAGCAGCCGCGGCTCGCGGGCGTCGGGCCATAGCACCAGCGTGCCGGTCTGAGCGATCGCGCTTCTTGCGTGGGTCAGACCGGCGTCGATGCCCTCGAACAACTCGTCGCGCCACGCATCGACGCTCGCTTCATAGCGCACCACCTGAAGACCTTGCTGCGGGCCGGGCTTGAAATGCGCAGGAAGGGGCGAGTCGAGCGCGTGTTCCAGGACTTCGACGTGCGGGCTGTCCGTTCCGATCAGCAGCTTGCGCAGTCCCTTGGCAGCGGCAATGCTTCGCAGCAGCGCGGGCCACTCGGCGTGCGTGGTGTCGTGAAGCTCGGCGTGGGCCGCCTGCAGCGACGCCCGCAGGCGCGCCACGCGCTCCGGGACACTCTCGTGCCGTCGGCGCGAGTCGTACCAGGCGGCGACATCCGGCAGCGGCGGCGCCGGGATCGACGTGGCGCGAAGCTTGGCCAGGATGCGGTCGCGCGCGCTCATTCGGGTGTTCCCGCCGGCGTGCTTTGCGTACGCCGCCAAAGGAAGCTCGCGATGTGCTCGCCCGGCAGCGTCGGCTCGTGGCGGCCCGCAAGCTGGTCCAGCCTTGCTGCCCGGCCCGTGATGTTGAACAGGCAGCCGCAATCGGCGCTGACCACGCGCTCGGCGCCGCTCGCGCGCAGGGCGTCCACCTTGTCGCTGACAATGGCCTGCGAGATGTCCGGATGGCGGATGCAGAAGGTTCCGCCGAATCCGCAGCACTCGTCGCTGCGCGCTTGCTCGGCTACCGTGACGGCGGACAGGTCGCGCAGCAGCGCCAGGCTCGTCTCGTGCGATCCCATCTGCCGCCGCGCGTGGCAGGACGTGTGCAGCGCGACCGTGCAGGGCTCGCCGCGATCGGCGCCCTTGAAGCCGACCACGTGCACCAGGAATTCGGTCAGTTCGAAGATTCGTTCCGACAGGTCGCGGGCCTTCTTCAAGAGCGCGGGATCGTCGGCGAACAGCTGTGGGTAGTGGTGGCGCAGCATGCCGCCGCACGAACCGGACGGAACGACGATCGGCCACGGTTGCGGGAACAAGTCGAGCTGGCGGCGCGCCACTGCAAGCGCCTCGGCGGGATAGCCGCTGGTATAGGCGGGCTGTCCGCAACAAGTCTGTGCCTCGGGAAACTGGACCGCAATGCCCTCTCGCTCGAGCAGGCGCACCGTGTCCATTCCGGCCTGCGGCGCGAACTGGTCGACCAGGCACGTCGCAAACAGATAAGCGTGCCGCGGCTTTTGCGGGTAACGCCGGACCGCCGGAGTTCCAGCCTCCATGATCCTGTCTCCCCTTGTTATCGAACTTTTCCAGATGGTAAAGTGGTAAGACCATCATCTTTTGATTAAGATCAAAACGAAGTGGAATTACGCTGCTTTTTCCTTCTATCGAAGTAAGATCCGTCAAGGCTGAAAAGTGGTATGACCAGTAGGCATGCAGCGAAAACCCATTCCCCGGCCGTGACCCGCGTTTCGGATGCCGTCGCGTCGATGCTCGAAAGTCGCATCCTGGAAGGCTCCTTGAGACCGGGTGATCGTCTGCCTTCCGAGCGCGACCTCTCGGCGCAGCTGGGCGTGTCCCGCCCATCGCTACGAGCAGCGATCCAGCAACTGGCGGCCAGGGGGATGCTTTCAACGCGGCACGGTGGCGGCACCGTGGTCACCGACCGCCTGGACGCGCACTTCGTCGATCCCTGGCAGCAGATGCTCAGTGGGCATCCGATGCTGCAACACGATCTGCTCGAGTTCCGTCAGATGCTGGAGAGCCAGGCCGCGGGCCTGGCGGCCGAGCGATCCACTGCTGCCGACCTCGAGCGGCTCGACCGTGTGCATGCGGCGCTGGAGGCCGCCTATGCCACCGATGACCTGGCCACCTGTATCGGCCACGACGTCGCCTTCCACCAGGCGATCTCGGAGGCGGCCCACAACGTGTTGATCGGGCATCTGAGCGCGAGCCTGATGCGCGTGATCCACGGCCATATCTCGAGCAACCTGGAGCACCTGCATGCGCGGCCGCAGCGATGGGGCCAGTTGAAGGCCCAGCATCGCGCGATCTGGCTGGCGATACACGAACACAAGCCGGAGGAGGCGGCCCGCGCCGCCAGCACCCATATCGACTTCGTCCGGCAGAGCATGACGGATGCCGCCATGGAAGCGCAGCGACAGCACGTCGCCCTGAGGCGCTTGGGCGAATCCGGCGCCTGACAGGTCTGGCAAACACCTGCGAATGTCTGACCGGATCGACAGGCGCTGATAGCGCGTGGGCGACCGCGTGCGCCTGTACGCGGACCGGGACGCACGGATGGCTTTCGGATGGGAGCTGTCGGGCGTCGCTGCTCCGGCGGCAAGCATCGAGAAGATCACGGACGCGATGGATGCCGTGCTGCACTCGGCAGGGACCGACGAACGCATCCCCCGATCAATGCTGACGCTGCTCGCTGCAGAGTGGCGCGACAGCATCTCGATGTATCAGCCGCAACCCTCCCGCGCCGGGCGATAGCGCCGATGGCGACGTTCTATCTTCATGGGGATCAATGGAATCAGGTCGTGCTTCCGGTCGAAGTACCGGGGAGCCGCCCGCTCGAATAGCTGCCCGTAGCCACCCGCTGACAGCGACCGATCGCTGATCGAGGAGGTGTCGCGTTCGTTCAGGGCGAACGGGAACACGTCGAGGACGATGAAGCCTGCTCGTGCATGATCGGGCAGCAGAACTTGCTTTCTGCTGCGCCCATGCGCGACAACGGTGCCTCGGAAAGCATCACCAATCGAACGCCGGTGACCCGAGCGAAGTCCTCCGACCTCGTCCGCTGCGTCCGTGCGAGGCCAGGCGGGCGAGGGATTTTTCGGGGGACCCCTCGCCGCGCTCGAAGCGCAAGCTACGCTGCCTTGCGATGCCTGTAGTACTCCGCGACCTTCGGATGACCCGCCACGCGCTCGAAGTGCTTGACCAGCATCGGCGCGACGCGGTCGACCAGATCCTTCGGAATGTGGTCCAGCACTCCGGCACGCAACCAGCGGATCCACATGAAGACTTTCAGGTCCGCCACCGTGAGGCGCTTGTCGGCGAAATACTCTCCACCGGATGCCTTCAGTCTCGCCTGAAACTGCTCCAGGTAGCGCGTGATGCGGCCGGTAGCGAGTTCCTCGCGCGCCTTCTTCTTGGCGTCCTCGGGCATGTCGATGGTCTGCGCTATGCGGGTGCCGATATCTTCGGCTGCGTCCATGATCTCGTCGCACAGCAAGGCCTGCAGATCATCCTTCGGATACAGGCCAGCCAGCTTGCCGACGTAGCGATTGATGCTGTTGGACTGCGAAACAACCTTGCCGTCGATTTCCAGCGTGGGCATCGCAAGGAACGGCGTCTTGTCGCGGAAGGCGGGCCAGTCCTTGCCCGCGATGCGCTGATCTTCAAACGGGATGCCACCGATGTGCAGTGCCAGACGGGCGGGCTCGCCCCGCCCACCGTCGAAATCGAAGTAGGTCAATTTCAGCTTGGCCATCGTGAGTTCCTCGGGGTTGTGCCTGCCACCGGCAAGCGTTACTTGCAAACCGCAAGCGAGTATAGCCATCTGCTTGCACCTTGCAAGTGGATAGTCTAAGCTCCTGAAATGAAAAGGAAATTACCACCGCGCCGATCGAACTGCCCGCTCGCATGCGCGCTCGACCTGCTTGGTGACCGGTGGACGCTCATCGTGCTGCGCGACCTCATCATGGCGCGCAAGCGCTACTACCAGGAACTCCTTGAGGGCGACGAAGGAATCGCAACGAACATCCTTGCGAGCCGGCTGAAACTGCTCGGCGCCGCGGGACTCGTCACGCGGCGGCCCGATCCGGCCCAGGCGCGGCGCGTGATCTACGCACCGACGGAGAAGGCGCTCGATTTGCTGCCGATTCTGATCGAACTGATTCGCTGGAGCATCAAATACAACGCTGGATCGGCCGCGCCAGCCCATTTCCTGCGTCGCCTCTCTGAAGATCGTGAGGGATTCATCGCCGACCTGCGCGCCGCTCACGCAAGCCCGTAGCAACAGGCCACCAGGTACCGGCGCAGTTCGCCTGCGCGGCCTTTGCCCGCGTTGTCCTCGGAGAGCGCTTCGATCACGTCGGCCGCTGGTAACCGGAAGACTCAGCGCGTTTCCGCACGATCCCGATGCCAGGCGCGGACCGGACCTTCACCTTGACCTCAACACGCGAGCCGAGCCGATCGATGGTCCCGACCAGACGATCCCCAGTGAAACGTGCCAGGTCGGCATGGCGGATCGGCGAAAGTCTGCAGCCGCGATCCCGGTCCGCCGTATTTACGGCTGGCCGGGTAGCTACGCGTGCCCGAGCTGTGTGGAAAAAGCGAAGTCAGTCGTTCCGGTCGCTTCATCAAAGCTCGGTTTGGCCTTGCGACTCTTGAAATGGCGCTTCAGCGCAAAGCCGAGGACAGGTAGAAGAATGACCGTAGCGATCCATACCGAGTTCTTCTTGACCCAAGAGGGCGCTGTTGCGTTCGCCTTGGAGGCCGCCTCAGCATCATCCACCGGCCTTGCAGTTGCGCGACCACTGGCCTGCTGATCGGCAATCGCCGCAGCCTTGCTGATCACCTCGAGTTCTTTGGCGAGCTTCTCGTTTGTCGTCTTCAGCGCCTCGGCCCGTGCCTGCTCCTCTTCGAGCATTCGCTGGCGAGCCTGAGCCTCATCGGCCGATTGCGCGGCGGCTGAAGCCGCCGGCTCGGCCCTGGCGATCTTCAGCTGGTCGCCCGACTTCGGCGGTGCACCGCTTTCCTCGACCTTGGCGACGACCTTGCCCTGGACTGCGCTATTGGCCACGCTCGGAGCCGGCGCCGAGGCTGCCGCCGCCTGCGCGATACGGTCGCGATAGGTGTTGAAGTCCCGGCTCTGGGCGATCACCTCGCGGTAGGCGCCGGTCGGCTCGATCCCGCGAACGTCGCTCTCGGGCGGCATCGACAGGCTCTTTCCCGCCAGCACCAGATTCATGTTGTTGTTGATGAACGCGCTCGGATTGGCTCTTAGCAAAGCCACCAGCATCTGATCGAGCGAAACGTTGCTAGGCTTGTTCGCGAGCGCGATCTTGCCGAGCGTGTCGCCCGCCTTGACTTTGTACGACGCGCCGCCCTGGGGCTCGAGTGCCGCCGGTTTGGCGGGCGCGAGCGCTGGCTTGGGCGCCGCCGGCGCAGACGATTGGGTCTGCGCCACGACCGGGGCCATGACCTCAGGCGCCGGCCGCAGGGCCGGCGGATCGAGCAAGACCGCATATTCGCGCAGAATCCGCCCGGTCGACCACGACAGCTCCAGCAGCAGCTCCAGGAACGGCTCGTTGACCGGCTGCGCCGAGCTCACGTGCGCGACATAGGTGCCGTCGGCGCGCGCCTCCAGGTCGAATCGCAGCTGGGTCAGGGCCGGGTTGAATTCCAGACTGGCCTGGTGGAACGCGGATGGCGGCGCCAGGCGCAACCGCAGCGTCGCCGCCTCGGTCTGGTCAACCGAGGGCACCTCCACGTCGGCACGCAGCGGCTGTCCGAGCGCAGACTGCACACTAAGGCGCCCCAGGCCAGCCGCATAGGCGCCGCCGGGGTCCACAAGGCCGAAAGTCAGAATGGCCAAGACGCCAACAAGCGCGAAACGCCGATGCACGGTCCGAAAAATCTGGTCCGACGGCGCGTCGGCCTGGCACACCGTCGCGGTGGCGGCGCTCATAGACACCCCCCAATCCAGACCGTCATGAAAATCCGATACAGCACGACCGGTCCGGGTCCCCTCGTTGGATGCAGACCGAAAACCAATCGGAAGGATAGCGGCAAGTGGCCTACCAGCAGGACGAGAGAAACGGATGATTCGTGGCACATAGCGCGCAGGACAGTGCGCGTGGCGCTGCTGCAATAGCCTGCGCGCTAGTCCAAAAGTCTTGTTGCTGCCCGCATTTTCGTGATCCAGGCTTCACTCTCGTACGCTCGGGACAAATGGCGCAACGGCAGCGCCACGAGATGACGACTCGCCTGCTTTGCTGGAGTGCTCTGTACGGTCGCTGCACTTGAGTGTCTTGTGAGCGCACCGAGCGCATGAACTCGAAAGACAAGCCGAACTGCGGCGATCGAGACCTTTGATCACTACAGGAAGTCACGCGAACCAACTTGCATTGGCTTGCGTGACGCGGAACGAGGAGCAAAAGCGCAGATTTTGTTGGTCGATTCTGGAGACCCGGGAACAGTCGGTGATCTGTCGCTCAGGCTGGGTTGAGTAACATACAAATTCCGCAAGAATGAAAACCTTGACAAGCTTTGGGGACGCCAGTTGAATCGATGACCTGCGCCTAATGACGTTTTAAAGGCGCCAACTTATGAAACGATGACGAAACCGCTCGGTAGATGCGGGCTAGTCTTGGGCGGGCGTCTGGCATAGGCGGCGAAGCTTCTCCCTGTCGAGCGACATGTTGGTGCCCCCCACGGATTGCGCCGGAGGGATGTTGCGCCCGGCCAGTTCCGCGTCGACCAGATCGCCCAGCCTTCGCTGCAGGGTGCCGTAGCGGAACAGGAAGGTGGGGGCGCCGCGTTCAAGAATCAGGTCGCGCTTGCGGTCGAAGTATCGCGGCGCCGTGCGCTCGAATAGCCGCCGGTAGCGTCCCGCCGAAAGCGCCCGATAGGTTATGGAGGGGGTGTCGTCTTCGTTAAGGGCGAATGGGAACAGGTCGAGGATCATGAAGCCCGCCCGTCCAAGTTCTGGCAGCAGAAATTGCTTTCCGTTGCGCCCGTTTGCGAACCCCGGACCCAGAATTACCTCGGCGTCCTTGAAGTGAAAGAACGCGCCGAACGGGGTGGTTGGATTGTAGAAGTAGCGTTCGCCGGCGCCGAACAACGGCGCCTCGGAAAGCATGACCAATCGAACGTGGGTGACTCTGGCGAAGTTCTCGTGCCAGTCCGAGCCTCTGAACATGACTCCGATGCTAGACCGGCGCCAGATCGTGGGACTGTGTTTGATCAACGAACGCGAGGGCGCCCAGCGGTTGAACGACGTCGTGCATCAACGCTCGGGGATGCCCGCCGTTCGCAGGCCAGCGATGACATGCTTGTCCCACTGCTCCCGGAATCTCTTGGCGTCGGACTTGTTCGAGTGCCCCCTCAGCGTTTCGAGAGTCAGGCTGGGGCGCAGCTGCAGCAGCCTCGCCCGTGACTCGGCGGCGCGGGCCATGTCGCCCTTTTGCGCATAGGCGGCCGTCAGATAGACATGGGCGAACACGGACTCATCCGTTGCCATCGCTCTTTCGCAATTCTGGACTGCCTCATCGTAACGACCCATCGACAGGAAGGCACGGCAAGCAGTGCGGGACGCGATGCCGTCGACGGTCGAATCGATGTCCCTCGCCCTGTCCAGCGCCGGTAGCGCAGCTTCGGGCTGGCCGATGCTGATCGTGTAGAGGCCGCGAGCAACGTAGGACTTGGCGTATGACGGATCAAGGTCGATGGCCTTCGCGTTGGCCGTGATCGCGGCATCGTAGCGATCTTGATGCCAAAGAATCCAGCCGCGAACGTACCATGCGTCCGCGTCGTTGGGCGCCAAGCGTATCGCGCGCATGGACAGATCGTCGGCCTGCTGAAGGTTTCGCTCGTTTTCCGCCACCGACGCCTCAAGACTCCGGAGCCGGTCCGCCCACCCGACCAATGCGGGCACAAGGTCGGGATCGCGATGCATGGCCTCCAAATACAATCGAACCTTGGCATCCTGGTCTTCGGTCTCGTCGGCGAGGATCACCATCTCGGAGGGATTCAGGCCTTGCGGCGGCGTTCCGGCGATCCGGTCTGCCGTGACCTTGTAGATGGCGCGCCTCAGTACGGCCGTGGTTCTCAACAAGACCAGATCGGGGAAACGGGCCGCCTTCGCCTCAGGTGTTTCGACTCGATCGGCCCAGATTTGGGTCCCGGTGTTTGCGTCCATGATCTGCATGTCCACCCGGATCTGGTCGTCGGCATGACGGAAATTTCCACTTACCAGGTAATTCACGTTCAGTTTGCGGCCCAGTCGCTGTATCTCGGCCGGATCCGTCTGTATCTCGACATCGGGCACGGCGATGGTCCGCCAGGCGAAGTTCGCGAGCGTTCGGGCCAACGCCACGCTCACATCACGGGCGAACGAAACGCCCTGCGCTGTCGACCCGTCGCCCGTCGGGAGCGCCACGAACGGAAGCACGGCAATCGGCCTGTCGCCCAAGGCAGCGCTCACCGGCGGCGTCCGCTCGGTGACAGTCGACGAGAGGTAGCTACCGGCAACCGCGGCCACTGCGACAGCGGCTGCCGTGTTTGCCACCCCTGTGCGGTGCCGTCGAATGAACCGGGTGAAGCGATAGGAGAGGTAAGCGGGTCGCGCCGTCACCGGCTCACCTTTCAAATGCCGCCGCAGATCGTCGGCCAGCGCAGCGGCACTGCCGTAGCGTTCGTCAGGGACCGCGGCCAGGGCTTTCAGCACGATTGCGTCCAGGTCCCCACGGAGTTGCCGCGCAAGCGTCTTCTGCGGCGTCGCGCGTGTCGTCCCCGCCTCGGGCCCCAGCCGCGTGCTGGGCCTATCGGCCGGAGGACGGTTGGCGGCTTTCTCGAGCAGGCGGGCCGAGTCCGTTGCCTTGATCCGGTGGGGGCGGCTTCCCACGAGGAGCTCGTAGAGCATTACCCCCAGCGAGTACACGTCGCTGCCTGGCAGCAGCGGGTCGCCCTGGATGTGCTCCGGGCTCGCGTACTCGGGAGTGAAGGCGCGTCCGTACACCCGGGTCAGGCCGCTTTCGCTCTGCGGCTGCAACAGCTTTGCGACGCCGAAGTCCAGCAGCCGCACCTGCCCGCTGTCGGTCACCAGCACGTTGGACGGCTTGAGGTCGCGGTGCAGCACGCCGCATTCATGGGCGTATTGCACCGCCCCGAGCACTTGCAGGAAGAGCTCGATTCGCTCGCGAATGCCCAGCCGGCGTTCGTCGGCCCACGCGAGCAGGCTCTTGCCCGCCACGAACTCCAAGGCAAGGTACGGCACTCCCTGCTGTGTTGCCCCGGCGTCGTACAGTCGCGCGATGTTCGGATGTTCCAGCCGCGCGAGGATGTCGCGCTCGAGCGCAAAGCGATGCGCCAGGCCCTGCCGCGGCGTGCCGACCCAAGGGATCTTCAGCGCTACCTCGCGCTTCACCGCCCCGTCCACCCGGGCCGCGAGCCACACCCGGGCCATACCCCCGTGACCGAGCTCACGGGTGAGCAGGTACGGGCCTACGCGATCGCCAACCTTCAACCCGGTGGCGTCGTCCGGAAGGCAGGCGCAGACGGGCAGCGAGAGCGGGTCGGCGCCGGCCTCGCCGGGTCCCAGCAGCCCGTGCCTGAGCGCCTCCTTCAGGTCCTGGTCTTCCGAGGCGAGCGCCTCAAGCCACATCTTCCGCTGCGTCGCGTCCAGGTCGATCGCGTCCTCGAGTAGCCGGCTCATGCGCGAAAGCTGATCGGTCGACAGCTTCATCGGGGAGTCCCCTAAGCCGACTTCAGAATCGCCCAAAGCATGACTTTGGCCTTCTCCCAGTCTCGCTGCACCGTGCGCGGCGCAATATTCAAGGTCTCGGCGATCTCCTCGTTGCCATATCCGCCGAAGTAGCGCATCTGCACGATCTGGGCCGCTCTCGCATCGGCGGCCTCCAATTCCAGCAGCGCCTCGTGCACCTTGACGATCCCCTCCTCGTCTTGGCCGATATCCTGCGCCAGTTCGGGAGATAGCGTCATCTTCTGGACCTTGCCGCCCCGCCGCTCAGCCAGGCGTGCCCGCGCGCTGTCCACGATCACGGAGCGCATCACCTGCGAGGCGTAGCCGAAGAAAGCCCGCCGATCCTCGATCTTGAGCTCCCCGCTCTGAACCAGGCGCAGGTAGGAATCGTGCACCAAGGCGGTCGTATTCAGCACGGTGTTGCGTCCGCCGTCGCGAAGGCGAAAATGGGCCAGGCGGTGCAGCTCCTGATAGGCGGCCGCAAAGACCGCATCGCGGGCCAGGCGATCTCCGCCTTGCATGCGCGACAGAAGCACGGTGAGTCGTTCTGCCATTCACTCTCCACGCGACTCTCCAAGCGGTCGATTGTATTGCAGCGCAGCTGACATCTTTTTGCAATGCGGCGTCACGTCGCCACGTGCGCGGCGGGCAGCGCATCGATGTTGGCATTCCCGGCGGGCACATTGCGTTCTTACCGATGAGGCGACATGCGGAAGCCGCACCCTGCGCAGGTCGTCGACTGTTTTGGGGGACAAACTACGATGAGGATCGGAACCATGAACCCATATCCGCAGACCCGGGATCGTTTTGCCGCCACCGAACGGACCGCTTGTCGCCAGCCCCGTCCGATGTCCGTCCTCGCAATTGCCACCGTCTCCGTGCTGTGCCCGCTGCTGCTCCACGCGCAGAACAAAGTGACGCCGGAAGATGTCATCAGCGCGCTCGAAGCGAACAACGGCGTCCACCCTGGGGAACGCCGCGGTTTCACCAAGGGCACCTGCGCCGCCGGCGAGTTCGTCGGCGGCCCCACCGCCGCCCGCTACACCCGCTCGGCGCTGTTCTCAGGGCAGCCGGTGCCGGTCGTGGCGCGGTTTTCCGTGGCCGGCGGCAACCCCAAGGTGCCGGACACGTCGAAGAACCCTCGCGGCATGGCCCTGGAGTTCAGACTGCCCGACGCGCACCTACAGCACATGACAATGAGCAGCGCGCCGGTCTTCGGTGCAGCCAGCCCGCAGGCGTTTCTCGATTTGACGCTGGCCATGCGTCCCGATCCCGCGACCGGGCGACCGGATCCGCAAAGGATCAAGGCATTCCGGGCGACTCACCCGGACAGCGCCGCACAGGCGCAGTTCCTGGAGCGCAACAATCCCCCCGTCAGCTATGCCAACAGCGCTTATTACAGCGTCCACGCATTCAGATTCCTGGACAGGGACGATGGGACGACGCTTGTGCGATGGCGGTTCGTGCCGCAGGACGGCGAGAAGCGGCTGACGGAGGAAGAACTGAAGACGGCGGGCGCGAACTTCCTCGAGCCGGCGCTGATCGCGCGCGTGAAGCAGGGACCGGTTCGGTGGGACATGATGCTCACGATCGGCCAGCCCGGCGATCCCGAGAACGATCCGACCTTGGCTTGGCCCGACTCGCGGCTCACGCTGAAGGTGGGCACGCTGTCCCTGACGTCGGCGTCGCCGCAGAAAGGTGCGGAGTGCGAACGCATCAACTTCGATCCGATGGTCATGGCCGATGGCATTTCAGCCACCGAGGACCCGATCCTGCGATTGCGCGCGGCCGCGTACGCGATCTCTTTCGCAAAGCGGCTTTCAGGCGAGTGATTTCGGGCTCGCGCGCTACCGCGGTCGGTGCACTGATCGGCGCCGGAGGATTCGCCGCCGGCGCCTTGCTGCTGTGGCTGGCGGGGTTCGACCACGCTCCCCCATCGCACGGCAGTGAGTTGGGCGACGCTTCGATCC
>Ga0075030_100003077_pt1 | contig 15210 bp, 16 predicted proteins | sample LitLauG_LLR_2012_FD_71393 | JGI IMG/M metagenome (GOLD analysis project Ga0075030, IMG submission 71393) | Freshwater sediment microbial communities from Pennsylvania, USA - Little Laurel Run_MetaG_LLR_2012 | ecosystem: Environmental > Aquatic > Freshwater > Creek > Sediment | place: USA... | reverse complement strand
CGGGAGACGCCTGACCCTCGCACAAAATTCCCTGCCCAGCTATCAGGTTTTCAACTTCTCGTTGCTGGGACACAGCATCGGGAAACATCTGGACGTTTCCGCCGGCATCTTCAACATTTTGGACAAGAAATACTTCGATCCCGGCCGTCCCGAGGACCCGGAAGATTCCATCCAACAGGACGGAAGAAATTTCCGGATCAAATTTACGGCAAGGTTTTGACGCTCAGGATGACCTTCTCAAACAACAACGGGTCGGTGCCCCGCCTGTCGTCCCTTCGGGCTGTGCTCCGGATTGGTATCGCCCTCCTGGTTCTGCAATTTCTGGCGGCGGCACAGGCTACCGAAGACCAGGTCAAGGCGGCGTATCTTCTCAATTTTGCAAAACTAGGCGAGTGGCCCAGCCGGGCTCTGCCGGATGGACCGTCCCCGTTGGTGATCGGAGTCAGCGGCGGTGATGACGAGTTTCTGAACGTGCTGAAGGCTGCGGTCGCCGGCAAGATTGTGGGCTCCCATCTGCTTGTAGTCAAATCCGTCAGCTCTCAGAGCGAACTGAAATCCAGCCACATCGTGTTTTTCCGCAGCTCAGAAAGAAGGCATATCCAGGCAGCCATTGAAAATCTCACGCAGACGGGCGTGCTGCTGGTGGGCGAAGACCAGGAATTTCTTCAGCAAGGTGGCATGATCAATCTGGTCCTAGACCACGGCAGCATTCGTTTTGAAGTCAACTCCGACACCTTGGACCGATCGGAGATCCACTTCAGTTCGAAAATCCTGGCACTGGCCAAGGCTGGCTATGGGCCGTCCCGCGCCAGCGTATCTAGCGCCCCGGTCGAGGTAGCGCGTCCCCTGCAGCGCAATACTCCGCCTGAGTACCCTGAGATCGCGAAGCGAATGAACCTGACAGGCACCGTGCAGGTTCAGGCTTGGGTCAAGCCGGATGGCACCGTAAGGGACGTGAAGGTTCTCGGCGGCCACCCTCTGCTTGCGGATGCCCTTGCGAGGGCGGTTCGGCAGTGGAAATATCAGCCCACGGCGAAGGAGACCGTGGAGGTCGTCAGGTTCAGCTTTACCTCGCCTTAGAACCTTGGCAGGACCGATATCAACCAAGTAACTGTCATCGCAACAACAACTTAGACCGGATTACAGCAGACTGAGGTCGCGACCCTGGGTCGAGTCCGAGAAAAGCCCTGTAAAAAATCCAAAGAAAAGCCTTGCAATATTTCTAGTGTTATAGTTAACTATAACACTAGATTGCTTGGTTGCCGCTTCTTGATCGTGAAGTAGCCCAGCAGACCCGGCACCCTGAAGGAGAAATCGACATGAAATCACGCATCGCAGTTTCCGTTCTATCCGTACTGCTTGCCGCGGCCGCTTTCGCAGCGGATACCGCCGCAAAACCGTCAGACGCACAGAAATCCTTCGACCAGCTAAAAACCCTGGCGGGCGAGTGGGAAGGCATTGTTACCGTCCCTGATGCACCGGAGATGTCAGGCGCCAAAATGCACCTTTCCCTGCGCGTAACTTCGCGGGGGAACGCAATCGTGCACGAGTTTCAGGAAGCTGGAACGCCGCTGGACGCGACCAAGTACGACCATCCCGTCACCATGCTTTACCTGGACGGAGACCAGCTGACGCTGATCCATTATTGTGACGCGGGGAACCGGCCACGCATGACCGGCAAGATGTCGCCTGACGGTAAGACGATCGAGTTCGAACTCAAGGACATCAGCGGGAGCACGGAGATGCACATGCACCATTCGGTTTTCACCATCGTCGACGCCAACCATCACACCGAGGATTGGACGTTCATGATGAAAGACAAGCCGATTCACGCGCACTTCGACATGCAGCGGAAGAATTGACGAAGTTGTACGTCGGTCAGAGCTAAATCTGGAACCCATCATGGACCGTGAGTGGAACGACAGTCAGCCGATTTACCGCCAGCTTCGCGACCGCGTCGTCGCCATGATTCTCGACGGCGTGCTCAAAGAAGGCGACCCGTTGCCTTCCGTCCGAGTGGTCGCGGCTGAGTATCTTGTGAATCCACTCACGGTCCTGAAGGGGTATCAGCAGTTGGTCGACGAGGAACTGGTCGAAAGCAGGCGCGGCCGAGGCATGTTCGTCAATGCGGGGGCGCGCAATCTGCTGTTGCAGGGCGAACGTAAGAGGTTTCTTACCGAGCAATGGCCCGGGATTCACGAAACCATCCAGCGCCTTGGTCTAACGCCGGAAGAACTGCTGGAAGCCGCAGCTGCCGACACGACACAGGCGCCGGACGCTGCAGAGGAGAAACAGAAGCCATGAACGTCATCGAAGCCCACGGCCTGCGCAAGGCCTACGGTTCAACCATCGCGCTGGATGGCGTCGACCTGCATATCGATGAGGGCCGCATCCTTGGGCTCATCGGTCCCAACGGCGCCGGCAAGAGCACCGTTCTCAACGCAATTCTGGGGCTCACCGAATTTCAGGGAGAACTGAGGGTGCTAGAGCGCGATCCCTGGACCGAGCGCGAGCGGCTCATGCGCGATGTCAGCTTCATCGCCGACGTCGCTGTGCTGCCCCGCTGGATGAGGGTTTCGCAGGCCCTTGAGTACGTCGCGGGCGTGCATCCGCGCTTCGATCGCGCGAAAGCAGAAGGCTTTCTCGCGAAAACCGATATTAACCGCACCAGCAAAGTCAGAGAACTGTCGAAAGGCATGGTCACCCAGTTGCATCTCGCTCTGGTCATGGCGATTGACGCGCGATTGCTGGTCCTCGACGAGCCGACCATTGGCCTCGACATCCTGTATCGCAAGCAGTTTTACGATTCGCTGCTCGACGACTACTACGATCGCAGCCGCACGATTGTCGTGACCACCCATCAGGCCGAAGACGTCCAGCATGTCCTCACCGATCTCATGTTTATCAATCGAGGCCGGGTCGTGCTCGACTGCAGCATGGAAGAATTCGAGTCGCGCTTTCTGGAAGTTACGGTTCGTCCCGAGCAGTTCGCGGCAGCGCGGGCGCTCAAGCCAGTCCACGAGCGCCAGGCGCTAGGCCGCGCAGTTCTGATTTTCGATCTGAAACTCGATCCTGTCGCTGGCCAGAAACTTGGTCGTCAGCAACTGGCCGCGCTGGGCGAGGTTCGTATACCCGGCATTTCCGACTTGTTTGTCGCTTTGATGGGAAATAGGCCGGGCGGCAACGCCGGCGTCACCGAAGGAGCGACTGTATGAATACTCAACCGAACGCGATGCCGAACTCGCCGCTCGACGCGCGGCAGTCCTCACCGGCTACTCTGTCTTCCACACGGCCCTTTTATTGGTCGCTGCGCCGGGAACTCTGGGAGTATCGTTCCATTTACCTCGCGCCGCTGGGTATCGCGGGAGCGATCCTGCTTGCCTTCCCCTTCGCTCTTTTATTGCATTTGTCACAAATCGCGCGCACCCTGTCGTCGCTTGACCCGGCGCAGCGCGATGCGCTCGCCGAGCCTTATGACATCGCTGCCGCACTCATCATGGCCGCGGCGTTCATTGTAAGCATCTTCTATTCGGTTGATTGCCTGTACGGTGAGCGCCGCGACCGCAGCATCCTGTTCTGGAAGTCGCTCCCTGTTTCCGACCTCACGGTTGTCCTCGCCAAAGCGACCATTCCAATCTTCGTGCTGCCACTGCTGGCTTTCGTCATCACCGTCCTCACCCAGTCGGTGATGCTGCTGCTCGCCAGCGTGGTTTTGCTGGCGAGCGGCCTGAGTGTGGCGGCGCTATGGACGCAACTGCTGCTGCCCCAGAACCTTGCCATGCTGCTTTACCACCTGGTGACCGCGCACATGCTTTGGTACGCGCCCTTCTATGCCTGGCTGCTCTTTATTTCAGCCTGGGCGCGCCGCACGCCATTTCTGTGGGCCATTTTGCCGCCGCTTGCCATCGGCGTCTTCGAGAAAGTTGCTTTCCACACTTCGCACTTTGCCGATCTGCTCAACAACCGTTTCAGCGGCGGGCCGGATGCCATGTCATCCATGATGGGCGACTTTCCTTTTCATCCCGGCATGCACATTACTCCGGGCGCGTTCCTGGCTGCGCCGGGTCTGTGGATCGGCCTGCTGTTCGCCGCTACATTCCTGGTAGGCGCAGCACGCATACGACGCTATCGGGATCCGGTCTGATTTGCCGGTCGACCAAACGGAGACGTACATATGCGATTGCCTTTCTTAGTTTTTCATATTGGCGGCGGCATTTTCGGGCTGCTCGCGGGAGCCATTGCGACGTCGTTTCGCAAAGGCTCACACGGGCATCGATTAGCGGGCAACGTGTTTGTCGTGTCCATGATGATCATGGGTGCGTTTGCGGTCCCTCTAGCGCTCATGAAGCACGACACGAACAACGTTTTCGGCGGCGTTCTGACCATCTATCTGGTGTCGACGGCCTGGTTGACTGCGCGGCGCAACGATAATGACAAGCGCACTGGCATCCTCGATTGGTGCGGGTTTCTGCTTGCATTGACCATCGGAGGTCTGAGCCTGATACATGGCTGGCAAAAGGCCACAGGGCGGGCGCCGGACGACGGAGTCCCCGCCTTCATGAGCTTTTTCATGGGGTCCATCGTTCTGCTGGCTGCCGCAGGGGACATGCGCATGCTCATTCGCGGAGTTTCCGGTAGACAACGGATCGCGCGCCACCTCTGGCGCATGTGCTTTGGCTGGTTCATCGCGGCCGGATCGTTCTTCCTGGGACCCAACAACCGGCCACTGCGATTGCTCTCGGCCATGGGACTGCGGCAACAGATATTCCGCGCTTTGCTGCGCGACGAGGTGCTTTTCTTTCTCGCGATCCTGCCGCTCTTATTGCTGATTTTCTGGCTGATTCGGGTTCGCTTTTCGAACGCATATAGGAAAGTGGCGTCGCTGGCTCGTCGTTCAGAGCCTGTGTTGTCCGCACGTTGAAACGAGTTTGTAGGGAGAAGCGAGTATGAGCACCGCTGTATTGACGAACCGCCTGGAGTTGACTTCCGTTGCCGACGCCGCCCTGAAAGCAGCCGCGCGGTTTTGGTTTGCGGTGACCGTAATCGGGCAATTTTGGTTCGCGTTTGCGTTGGCATCTTTCTATGGTCTTACCGCGCTCCGCGGCGACTACCACGCGTGGAAGATCACCCACGGATTCATTCCAGGGGTTACCAAGGGGAATTTTGCAGTTGCCATGCATCTGACATCGGCCGTCGTCGTCATGCTCGCCGGAGCCATTCAATTGGTTCCGCAAGTCCGCAATCGCTTCCCCCTGTTTCATCGCTGGAATGGTCGCATTTATATGCTGGCCGCAGTCGCAGTGAGCGTGGCCGGCCTTTATATGACGTGGATACGAGGAAGCGTGGGCGACAATCCGCAGCACATCGGCAGCACCCTCAACGCGATTCTGATCTGGCTGTGCGCCGCCATGGCCCTACGTTGCGCCCTGGTGCGCGATTTCAAAACTCACCGCCGATGGGCTCTCCGCCTGTTTCTGGTAGTGAGTGCATCTTTTTTTATCCGCATCGGCCTTTTTCTGACGTTCGCTATCTTCAAAGGTCCGGTTGGTTTTGATCCGACTACGTTTACGGGCCCGCTGCTAACGTTCATGACTTTTGCCCAATATCTGGTTCCCCTGGCGGTGCTTGAAATCTATCTGCGCGCACAGGATCGTCCCGGCGCCCTGCGCCGCATGGCGACTGCGGGACTGCTCTTTCTGCTGACCCTGGCGATGGCTGCGGGAATTCTTGTGCTCACCATGGGTGTCTGGCTGCCCAATGTCAAAGCCGGCTTCGACCCTCGCCGGTCCATCTCCGAAACCCTCTCGGCCACGATCGCCTCCAATGGCATCGACCGGGCTGTAAAGCAATACCATGACCTCAAGGCGGCTGCGCCCACAACCTACAATTTCGACGAGGACGAACTGAACAGCTTGGGCTACCAACTTATTCGTGCCAAGAAGTTCAAGGAAGCGATTCGCATCTTCCAACTTAACGTCGAAGCCTATCCGCAATCGAGCAACGCCTACGACAGCCTCGGCGAGGCTTACATGGACGACGGCGACAAACCGCTGGCCATCGCCAACTATCAAAAATCGGTGCAGTTGAACCCAAATAACCGCAACGGCATCATCTATCTCCAGAAACTCAACGCTCCATGATTCTGCAGCGGATCGCACTTTTTTGCTTAAAGTGGTTTCTTGCGGGAGGGCACAATGATTCGAGAACGGGCTCTACAGGTTGTGTTGGTGATCGTGGGATTGCTGTTCTTTGCCACCCTCTACCCGCTGGTGAAGATGCGTGAGGATGAAACCCTGCAGATGATGCTCAGCCTTTACGTCACACTGGGAATCTTCGTGCTGCTTGCCGTGCGGAATCCATCGGCGCATCGCAGTCTGATCGCCTTTGCGGCGTGGTCGAGTTTCGCGCATGGCTCGGTGATGGCGTTGCAGTCGATACATGACGTAGGCGAACGCTTGCATCTGCTGGGCGCTGCACTGGCTTTTGCCACCGTCGGCGCGGCACTGATCGCGCTCGCGCCGACAAAGGTTTCAGCCCCCTAGGACATGACTGCAAAATCATCCGTTCCACAATATCCTCGCCCTCTCATCCGTCTACACCTTTAGATGAATAGCGCGGCGAGCATGGAGCCGATGGCGATCGAACAGGACCAGCGGATCTCCGAAGCGGTGAAGCGGGAGCAGTCCCGGCTGCGCAATTTCATTCGCCGGCGGGTGCCCGATCCCTCCGACGCCGAAGACATCTTGCAGGAAGTCTTCTACGAACTGGTGCAAGCAAATCACCTGTTGATGCCGATCGAGCACGTCACGGGCTGGCTTTTCCGGGTTGCGCGCAATCGCATCACCGATCTTTTCCGCAAGAAGAAGCCGGAGGCTTTCAGCGACGCAGCGCTCGAGGACGAAGACGGTGAACTGCTGCGGATTGAGGAGCTGCTGCCATCCCCCGATGCCGGGCCGGACGCGCTTTATGCCCGCCACGTGCTGCTCGATGAGCTGGAGCTTGCGCTCGACGAATTGCCGGAGGAGCAGCGCGACGTGTTCGTCGCACACGAAATCGAAGGACACAGTTTCAAGGAAATGGCGGCCGAGACCGGCGTGAGCGTGAATACGCTGCTCTCGCGCAAACGCTATGCGGTCCTGCATCTGCGCAAGCGGCTAAAAAGCATCTACGACGAATTCAGGAAAGCATGAGGAACTGAATATGAGAAAAAAATTGCTTTGGATCGTTCCGCTGGCGATTCTGGCGATGTCGCTGTTCATCGCCATCGGCGGCGATATTGTGATGCACCTGTGGAATTGGCTGTTGCCGTCACTGTTCGGGTGGCGCCAACTCACCTTCTGGCAAGCGCTTGGACTTCTGGCGCTGTGCCGGATCCTCTTCGGTGGATTTCGCATGCATGGCCCGGGCCGCTCCAACTTTCGCCGCCGCATGCAGGAGCGCTGCGGACGAATGACGCCGGAAGAACGCGAACGATTCCGGCAAGGCATCCGCGAAGGTTGGGGCTTCGGTCCCCCCGCTGGCGAGAGCAAGGGGCAATGAAGGCAGGGGGCGCAGTCAGGTGCGGAAGCGGCAGGATGACGGACAAAACAAATGGCGGCGCCAAGGCGCCGCCATGCCCACCGCTGGGAAGCGGGGTTTACTTCTACTTCGTGTCGGCGGCAGGGGTTGCGCCGAAGTCTTTGCGGTTGTTCGAAGCGGTACGAGCCGCTCTGGCTGCGGGTTGGGCCGCTGCCGCCGCGCCATAGCGCTCCAGCAACACCGGCGCCATCGCATTCTCCGCTTCCTTGACGAACATCATCTGCGATTCCGACGCCATATCCACGCGGACAAAATCCCCCAGCTTTACCTGGCCGGTCGCGACCAGATTCGCCAGCGGAAACACCAGATGCCGCTCAATGGCCCTCTTCAAATGCCTCGCTCCGTAGCGCGGATCGGTGCCTTCACGCAGCAGGAACTGTTTCACACCGGCCGTGCAGTTGAACACAAACTGGTTGGTGCCGGCAGCCATCAGCACGCGCTGCTGCACTCCGCCCAATTCGATTTCGAGAATCTGCTTCAGGTGCTCGTCGCGCAAGGTGCGGAAAACGACGCTCTTGTCGATGCGGTTCATGAACTCCGGCGTGAACTTCCGCCGCGCCGCTTCCACCGCGGTGCGCTGGATCTTTTCGTCAAACGATTCGTCCACTTCCACCGGCTTCGATACAAAGCCAAAACCGCCGTCCATCAGGCCCGTCATCTCCGAAGCGCCCAGGTTCGACGTCATGATGATGATGCACTGCGACAAATCCACGCGGCGGTTATCGCCCAGGGTGAGCGTCGCCTTGTCCAGAATACCCAGCAGCAGCTGCCACAGCGAGTCGCTGGCCTTTTCGATTTCATCAAACAGCAGGATCGACAGCTTCAGCTTGTCGGTAAACCACTGATTCAGCGCTTCCTGGGTCAGCAGCGGATGGGTCTCGCGGTGTCCCAGGTATCCCGGAGGCGAACCGATCAGCTTGGCGATTTCGTGCGAATGTTGAAACTCGGCGCAATCAATCTTGATGCAGGCGCGGGAGTCGCCGAAAAGCGCTTCCGCCATGGCCTCCACCACGCGCGTCTTGCCTGACCCGGTCGGCCCAAGGAACAGCAGATTTCCCACCGGACGGCCCGGCGCATTCAACCCCGCCAGAAACATCTGGTAGATCTCAACCACTTTTTCGACGGCCTGGTCTTGGCCAACGATGCGGCGGCGCAGAGCAGCTTCGAACTCGGTGGCATCATTGCTGCGGCGGTTCGGATCGAGCACTGTAGCTAGGTTCGTTCTCATGTCTGCTTTTCCTGGCTTTTCAGCCGGATTCGCATCCTTTCGTTCCCGATTTTTCGCGTCTTTTGCCGAACTCTGCGGTGACTTCGCCGGTTTTTCCGTTTCCACCCGAGAACGACAAATTATGCCAACTGCCGAGTCTTCGTCCACCGGATTCGCACGCAGTCTGGTGGTGACAAGTAGATAAGCACGCTCTTAGCCACGCGGTGCCAAACTCCCGCCGGCGCGGAACGTATTGCTCTGAAAAGAGTTAAGTGACGGCGGCAAAGATTAGAAACATTTCCACTGCCGCCGAGACGAAATAGTTTGCGCAAGTAGGAAGGCAACGTACCTTCCACTGCCTGTCTGCTACCAGGGTGCCGCCAACAAAAGGTCTTGGCCGGACGTAACTCGATTATTTTCAGTGCGATAGCTAGCATCCGACTCAAGCTTCATCTGGGGAGGACACTTGTTTCGCTCAAGGACTTGCGCCGTTCAGTTCATTGGAATCGCCACCGTTGCCGCCTGCTTCGTCACCAGTCACGCAATCTCGCAAAGGAGCGACGCTCGCCTGTTCTCCGCGGCTCGCGCTCAGAATGGCCGCTTCATTTCCGCGGACCTGCCCAGCACCGTCAAGCCGCTGCAGATCGCTCCGCCGGAGAATCTGCCTCCGGGCTCTGCAACCTACACTGCCAAGCGCGGCGACAGTATTCCGTTGATCGCACATCAGTATCTCGGTCGGACTTCGTTTCTCACTTCATCGGAACTCGCCGAAGCCATCCGCCACGCCAACGGCAATCGCACCGCGAACCTGCTGAAAGCTGGCGAGGAGATCATTGTCCCGGGAATTCTTGGCGGCCCGATTCATGAGAAACCAATCCCGGTCGCCAAAGAATTCGAAGCGCGCGCCATCTATCTCACCGGGGTGATGGCGGCCAGCGATCACGGCATCAAAATCGTCCAGCGCTGGCGCGAGGCTGGCGGCAACGCCGTCGTATTCGACATCAAGGATTCCGACGGCAACGTCAACATCCCGTTTGAGCATCCGTTGCTCGGCAGCCATCACGTCTACATTCACGACCTGCCGAAATACATTCGCTTTCTGCACTCCGAAAATATGCACGCCATCGCCCGCATCGCCATGTTCCGCGACGAGCGCATGGTGGTTGAGCATCCCGAGCTGGCGGTGCAGTCGAAGAGCCGCAAGCAGGCCTGGCGCGAGAACGGCAAGCTGGTCTGGACCGACTCGTCCAATCCCAAAGTTCAGGACTACAACATCGCCCTGGCCAAGTATGTCGCGCAGCTGGGCGCGGACGAAATTCAGTTCGACTATGTCCGCTTCCCTGCCGAGGGCGACCAGAAAGATGCAAGTTTCGTGTTCCAGTCTGCACATCCGAAGTGGCAGCGTTCCGACGTAATCGTTGATTTCCTGGGCAAAGCCTACGCTGAGATTCATCCCACCGGCGCTCTGCTCTCGCTAGACGTCTTCGGCATCATGGCCTGGCAGCGGCCCGTGGACCTGTCGCACACTGGGCAGGACATTGTCGGCATGGCGAAACATTGCGACGTTTTGTCGCCCATGATCTATCCATCGCACTTCTTCGGCATGGACAACGTCGCGCGCCCTGGCGACGCGCCCGAGCACTTCATCGGTGAGTCCATGGAACGCTTCGAGAAAATCACCGCCGGAACCGGGGTGGTGATTCGTCCGTGGCTGCAAGCCTTCCGCTGGCGCACCAAGACCTATTCGCCCGAGTACATCAAAGTGCAGGTCGCGACCGCTAAGAATAAGGGCGGCGGCGGCTTCCTGTTCTGGAACGCGGGCAACGACTACAGCAAACCCTACGCCGCCATGCCCGAAATGCGCGCTGTGAACTCAAAAGAGAAAGACAAATACTTCCGAGGCGACGAACTGCCGGGCGTAACGGTGAAGGCGAGTGTCGGGTCGGAGACGGCGTCCAGGATTTCGCCGGTCCAGACCCCGAGCCACTGAAGGAGTCTTTTCTGCTTTTCGCCACAAAATAAGACCGGAGCAGCCAGGCTGCTCCGGTCGGGTACTTCGGGCCCAAAGCTTACGCGGTCAGGGCGTTCACGAAGTTGTGGCACACTGTGGTCTCCAGGGTGTAGTACTTGAAAGTGATCGGACCGGTCAGATAAGGCTTCACGATTTTTTCCACTTTCGCGTACGCATCGCGCTCATAGCGCTCTGCATCCCGCTTCTCGGCCCAGAGAGTGATGGTATACATCTTCTCCGTCCTGGTCTCCGGCACAAAGGGCAGGATTTCCAGGAAGCCCGGCTGATTCTTCAACACCGGCAGTACCTCGTTACGTACGATTTTCAGGAACTCGTCCTTCATTTCGAACTTCGGCAGGAACTCAACAATGCGAGCAAACATAAAAGTTCTCCTTTCCGTTTGAGAATCGGTGCGACCCGCTTTCTGCACTCACTTGCAGACTTTACGGAATCAACATCATCAAACGCGGCTTCATGATGGGACCGCGTCGAGTCACCCGTCAGTGACGGCGCATACCGCAGGCTGTGATTCCGGTCGCTCCGCGCTGCTGCCTGCAAACTGCTGATTCCAAAGGCTAAACTGCCTGTGGAAAACTATGCATATAAAGCCTTTGTTTTCTGTTGGTTACGAAACGAACGCTGTGGCCTCTGGGCGGCCTTCTGGGAGGCCTTTGGGGCAGAGTGAGGGCCACGGTCAGCTGACGCCAATCAGCGCAAGGTAGGGCCACTGGCGACTCCGGAAAGGGCATCGGGCGAAAGCCTTACGGCGTCATTTTCCCAGCCTCGGAATCGCCGCGCGAGAAAGTACCGCTCCTTGAGCATCCAGCACAAATACTTCCGCCCACAATGCTCTCGGCGCGTCCTGATTCAAGGCAAATGTAATCATCGTTTTCGGCGACGTGCATCCGGTCAGTTGGCGCACCAGATCGTTCGCTACCTTCTCGCTGGAATAGGTCTGCAGCACGACCTCGACCGCGCCCGCCAGATTCTGGCAGCGCATGGGAACGCGAATCTCCCATTCCCTGTCGTGCATTCGCTTCACACTGGGCTCATCGGCAAACACCAGCGTGGGGGGATTGCCACCCGGCGATCCGTACCGCTCCGGCCAGCGCCGGTCGAACTCGATGCTCGCCACGATGTAGGCGCGATCAAGTTCGCGGTCGCGCTCCTCCCAGCAGGGGTGCATGGCAAAGATCGAAGAAGCGCTCTTCCCCGCGCTCTGCGCGCGCAGCAGATGGTGCAGCGCGGGAACAAAGTCGGGATGATATCCGGCACGCGCCATCAGCATCAGGCCGGCAAGATCGGCGTCGAGTTCGAGCCGCCGGCAGAATTGTGCCAGATCCTGCGACGCCGCCGTCGCGTCGGTGTATGCCGCCGGCGAAATCCCCGCATCGCCCAACACGACCGGTCCGCCGCTGCTGCGCAGAGAGTCCGCATACAGATAGCGCCGCGCCCAGTCTCTCCGGATGACATGCTCGATTTCGTGCGAAAGAATCGCGGCCCACAGCCCCGCGCTGGTTCCGGCAAGATCGGCGAGACTGCTTTCCACATAGATGGTTCCGTCCGGCGAGGAAAAAGCGTTCAACTCTCCATCGTTAACAATGCGGAGTTCCCACACAGGCTTTACCCCGCGCGGGACTTGGGTCTGTTCCGTAAGTTTCTCGAACACTCGCCGGCCGACCGCATAATGGCTCGCAGCGGTGCTCTGCGCCAGCAACTCCGGACGCAGTCGGGCCGCAGTTTTCAGATCGACATTAAACTTGTCGGGAACGTCCAGAGGAGCAGGGACCTGCTGGGCCGCCACCGGGATGGGCAACAGAAGAATCAGCAGCGCGACAAAGTGGAACCCAGTGCAACTTCTCAAGCTCAAGGGTTCTCTCACCGGGAAATCGGTTCTTTAGCTGGATTATGCCACCTTTCTGGGTCGCCGCGCAGATCATTTCAGCAGAAAGGGAGAAGCGATAAAGCTCTTGGCCGCACGGCGTGATTTGGCCACAGGTAAAATGCCAACCTGAACATGCTCAGTCGTAAGGAGTAACTGCAAATGAAGCTCAAGATCGCAATCGCCGCACTGTTTATCGCTGCCTTCGCGGTGGCGTCCTTGATGGTCTTTGCCGCGTCGCCGCCGGCGGTGGGGAGCCTGGCCCCTGAGTTCACTCTCACTTCGCAGGAAGGCGCGCCGGTCAGCCTGAAGGACTATCGCGGCAAGTGGGCGGTGCTTTACTTCTATCCCAGGGATTTCACCAGCGGCTGCACCGTCGAAGCCCACAACTTCCAGCGCGACCTGGCGCAATACCAGCAGAAGGGCGTCACCATTCTCGGCGTCAGCGTGGACAGCGCCGACTCGCACAAACAGTTCTGCACCAAAGAAGGGTTGAACTTCAAGTTGCTGGCTGACACCGATCACAAAGTGTCGGATGCCTATGGCTCGCTGACCAACATGGGAGTGGTCAAGTTCGCCGCGCGGCACACCTTCATCATTAGTCCCGACGGCAAGGTTGCGAAGGTTTACACCGACGTCAGTCCCAGCAAGCACAGCGAGGAAGTGCTGGCGGCATTGACGGAATTGCAGGGGCAGAAGTAATTACGAAAAACCCTCGTCAACCAGCTACACCTGCGTCATCCCGAATCCGCGCTTTTACCGGCGGGGCGAGGATCTCGCGCGCAGTGCGGCGAGCGACCAATTGACGGAGATCCTTCGCTCCGCCTGAAGAACGGCTGCGCTCAGGATGACGCAATGAACAGAAATACCCTCCCGGCCGCCTACGAATTCTTTTTGCTCGTCCCCAGTGCTCTCATGCTGCCCGGGGGTTGGCGCTGGGCGAACTGCAGTACTCCGGAGAGTCGCGCACCGACCGCCAACTCGAATGCATCCGCGTGGTCCGCGTTGCGAATGTAGCGGGCGAAGGAAGCCTGCTCAATCCGGGTATGCACGGGGACCGGTTCCGGCGCTTCGAACTGCACTCTCTGTAGCTCGTCGAGCGGCGCTCCCGCGTTCGCGCGCAGTCTCTGGATGCGGGCAACTGCACGGTCCACAACGCGCGCGAACTCGGCAGCGTCGTCAGGCGATCTGCCCTCCTGCAAACGCCTCTTCGCTTTCTCTGCGGAAAACCACGTGGGGTTTCTCCTCGCTTCACGAGGAGCGCCCAGCCCCAGTACTTCGCAGAGATAAGCCTGAACGTTCGTTTGTGACTCCGCTCCTGCACCTCGCTTGCGGCGCGTGTAGCGCGCAAACGGAGCCTCTTCGATTCGGCCATGAACTCCCGCTTCTTCGAACGCTTCGAGCGCCGCCGCCTGGGCGCGAGTCATTCCCGGTTCGAGGGAGCCTTTGGGGAAAGTCCACCGCCGGCTGCCACGGGTTAGCACCAGTAGAAACTCGAGGACGGCGTCGTTGAACCGATAACAGACCGCGGCGACTTGATCATGGCAGGGTTCTTGCCGGCGCGGGGAGCTGGCGGGTCGAAGTGTTTTTATCGTGTGGGACGCACTCACTTGGGTAGAGTGCGGGATCTGTGGGGAGTCTGGCTAGAGCACAGCTTGGTTCGGCTATAATTGAGATGCGACGCGGCGGGATTTTTCTCCACTCAGCCGGTTGCAGACGAAGGGCCGAAGGAGTAGGCATGGCGATCCAGAAGACCGACAAAGTCTGGCACAACGGCAAGCTGATCAACTGGGACGACGCGAAGATTCACGTGATGTCGCACGTGATTCATTATGGCTCGAGCGTGTTCGAGGGCATTCGCTGCTATGCTCCGCCTTCGGGCCCGGCCATCTTCCGCGCCAGCGAGCACATACAGCGCCTGCTGGATTCGGCCAAGGTCTACCGCATCGAAGTGCCTTTTACCCACGACGAGCTCGTCAAAGGAATGCTGGAAACCGTCGGGCACAACGGCGCATGGCCGTGTTACGTGCGTCCCGTAATTCTGCGCGGCTACGGCGAGGCGGGTGTCAATCCCTTCAAATCGCCCACCGAGGTTTACATCTGCAACTATCCCTGGGGCAAGTACCTGGGCGATACCAGCGAAGGCTGCGACGTCTGCGTTTCATCGTGGACGCGGCTGGCGCCGAACACGCTGCCGGCGATGGCCAAGGCCGGCGCCAATTACATGAATTCGCAGCTGATCAAGATGGAAGCCATCATCAACGGCTACGTGGAGGGCATCGCGCTCGACGCCAACGGCTACGTGAGTGAAGGCAGCGGCGAGAACCTGTTCATCGTCCATCGCGACAAGCTGATGACCGCGCCTGTGGGCAACTCGGTGCTGCCGGGCATCACCCGCGACTCCGTGATCCAGATCGCGCATGATTTGGGCATCGCAGTGAGCGAGCAGGTGATTCCGCGGGAAATGCTCTACCTCGCCGACGAAGCCTTCTTCACTGGGACGGCGACCGAAGTCCAGCCCATCCGCTCGGT
>Ga0075030_100003076_pt1 | contig 15213 bp, 5 predicted proteins | sample LitLauG_LLR_2012_FD_71393 | JGI IMG/M metagenome (GOLD analysis project Ga0075030, IMG submission 71393) | Freshwater sediment microbial communities from Pennsylvania, USA - Little Laurel Run_MetaG_LLR_2012 | ecosystem: Environmental > Aquatic > Freshwater > Creek > Sediment | place: USA... | reverse complement strand
TCCGGCAGCGAGTCGGCCGTGCGCGAAAACCCCCTGCGCCTCGACCCCGTGGGCTCCGTGAGCAACTCCTCCAACTCCGCTCCCGCCGCACCCGTCATACCTGGCTTCGTCGGCGGGGGCAACAACGGCGCGGTCGATGCCCCGGCCGGCGGCGGCTCGCGGATTCCTTCACAGCCGCTGCCGCCGCTCAACGCCCAGCCGCCGGCGCCGCGTGCCGATCCGGATCCGGCTCCCGCGGTCACGGCTCCGCCCGGGCCGCCCGCAGGAGCACCGCCAGCCAATTGACGGCATGCCCGCCAAGCGGGTTCGCCGTTAGTGGCGCCACAGGGGCCACAGCATCTGCAAGGATGCGCCGCCGCTATCGCGGTGGCGCCGGCAGAAACCGACTTTTTCCCGGCAGGCCGGGCCCGGCGGGCTTACTTCGCGTCCAGGCGCGCCAGTTCGGCACCCGCAGCGGCATATTCCGGCTGCGCCATGTCGCAGGTATCGCGAGCCGCCTGCAGGTGACGGCTCGCCATCGCTGTGTCCGGCTGCGCGAGATACCACTCGCCCACCTGGAAGTTCGCCGAGCACGCCCGCGCACGCTGCGCATGCGGATCCGGGTCCGCACTTGCCTGGACGACTTGCGGCGGGGCAAGCGCGCCCGAGAACAAGGCCAATCCGGTCGGCAGTCCCCGGTCGCCGGCATAGTCCCGGGTCACCTGGGCCAGCGCGTCGCCGATGTCGTGGCCCCCGCGGCGCAGCGCGATGATCCAGGCGATTGCGGATTCGGGGTCCGGCCGCAGGCGCCGTTCGCGCGCGAAGTCCTCGGCGGAGCCGGCGAAATCGCCCGCGCAGAACCGCGCGTAGCCACGACCGTCGATCGCATTGGCGTATGCCGGATTTACTTGCAGGGCGGCGGCAAACTGTTCGGCAGCGCGCGCGTAATCACCCTGGGCAAGCCGCGCCTTGCCCCGTCCGGTGAGGACGAGCTCCATGCGCGGGGGCGCGAGGGCGGCGGCCCGATCGAGGTCGGCGAGCGCGCGATCGGGTTGGCCCTTGATGAGCCAGGCGTTGCCGCGATTGGCCAGCGCGAAGGCATAGTCGGGCTTGAGTCGGATCGCCGTGTCGTAGTCGGCCAGCGCGCGATCCACGTCGCCACGCTGCATCCAGACCACGGCCCGGCTGTTGTAGGCCCAGTGAGAATTGCCGTTGTAGCCGATTGCGGCATCAAAATCGGCGGTGGCCAGTTCCAGTTTGCGCTGGCCGAACCGCGCCAGCCCCCGGCGGGTAAGAACCGCCGAGCGCTCGCTGTCGGCGAGTTGCTGCGCATCGAGGGCCGCCGTGCAGTGCGTGATGGTCTGGTCCGGCGCATCGGCGCCGTGCAGGCACAGCGCCAGTTCGTCGGCCGCACCCCAGGCCGGCAGCCCAATGGCGGCAAGCGCGGCTCCAGCCCAAGCCGCGAGACGGCGGGCCTGGCCGCTGCCGCAGCGGCGCGCCGCACCGGCAACTGTGGTGGCTGGCACCGTCACCATTGCTGCAGCAGGATCATGGTTGACGGCCATGCGCGCGATTGGTCATTGCGCAATGGCCGGGAGCTTGCGCATCGGCACGATCCCTTTCAGGCTCAGGGGGACGCCCCGGGCATCACTGGGAGCCGGGGCTGGCCGCGTCCGACTGCGGCGCAGCGCCGTTGAGGACCTTGTCCTGATAGGTCGCCTTGTCCATCATCTTGTAGCGCCGCGATACCGCGGGATTGCCAACGGCCGTGCCCGGCGCACCCGCCAGCACCGCATCCCGATAGTTCTCGCGCCGGTCCTTCTGGTCAGCGGGCGGCGCGGTGGCCGGATCCGACGGCGCCACGCCCGGATTTGCCGGCGCTGACTGCGCGGCAAGCGGCTTTGGAGCGTCGGGCGCAGCAGGCGGCGCAGGCGGTAGCGCGGGCGCCGCGGCGCGCGACGCAGGCGCGACCTCGCACTTGCTCGAGTGGCCGATGTTGCTCAATTCCACCATGCCGTCGGCACGCACCCTGGTGTCGATCGCGCAGGGATCGGCGCCGTCGGCGCGCGCAGCGCCTGCCGACAGCATGCCGGCCGAGCACAACAACAAAACAACAAGCTTGCGATTCATGGTATTTCTCCCGAGCAAATCGAGTAGACCGTGCCTGGGAAGCACGGTCCGGACCGCGCCCGCGGAGGGATCCGCGCGCTCACGGGGCTGACAGCGGGGTCTCCGCCGTGAGTTCGCTACCGCTTGGTCCGGCAAAGCGAACGATATAGCCGGACTTGGATGCGTAACGCTGTCCAACGCCCAGTCCGAGGTTGGCGTACAGCGTGGTGCCGGCGCTCATCGGTAGGGCGTCGGCTCGCGCCAGCGGCTTGAGCCGCACCGACTCGTCCATGGTCATCGGTCCACGCCGCTGCAGCAGGTCGCCTTCGCGGCCCAAGGCCTTGCGGTCGCGCATCTCCTGCTCCGCCTTGCCGTGCTCGCGCCTGCCCAGCATCTGTTCGGCCCGCTCGACGAGATAGTCGCGATACAGGTTGTCGAGCATTTCCGCCAGCGTGTCGGTGAGGTAGCTCATCGCGAAGAACACTTCCGATTGCATCGGCTCGTCGATCAGCGGGATCTTGTGCAGGTTCAGCCATGCGTGGAAGTAGTCGATGTTCCTGGTGCGCAATTGCGGCAGCTCGTAGGGATAGGCGAGGTGGGCGTGCGGGCGCCAGCTCTGCGGAATGGGTGCGGCTTCGCCCTGGGCGAGCGAGCCCGAAAAGTACGATTCACCGCCCGGCGCCTTGATGGATTCGAGCGCCCGCAGGTCCGCGCTGCGCAACCAGAACACCATCGTATCGTCGGCCTGCGCTGTTGCCAGCGCATCGCGCAGGCCGTCGGCCGCCGGTGCCTGGGGCGCAATGGCGCGATCGACGATCCCGACACCGCTGCCGGCCATTGCGGCGCGCAGCGCGCGCGAGGCGATGCTGCCGGGTTCGCCGTCGCGGTAGACCTGGATCACCCGCGCGCTGCGACCGGCGGCGGGTCGCCGCTGCGCCGAGAGTGCGGGCGCCAGCAGGGCGGCCTCGAGCCTGACCCCGCCCGAGAAATAGAAGGTATAGCGGACCGGATCCGTCGCGCTGGCGGCCACGCTGGGAAACCAGCAGGGCACGCGCTCGTGCTCGCAAAAATCCTGTACCGGCTGCCAGGACGCGTCGGAGAGCCCGGAGACCAGGGCGAAAACCGGCTGCGCGCGGTAGCGTTCGGCGAGCTGCGCACCCCAGGACTCCGGCGGACCCTGCAGTTCCCAGACCTGCAGGTCCCAGGTGCGCTCCGTGCCCAGGATCATCTCGGCCGCCGTCGCCATGTGGTGGCGGTTCTTCTTGGGGTCGGCCACCACCGTGCTGGCGTTCTTGAGTCGGACGATGGCCTGCATCATGTCGCGAAATACCTTGCGCCGCGGAGCATCGACCTCCGGCGTGATGACGGTGGCGAGGTGGATCTGCGTGGCCGCAACGCCGGGCGACCACTGGGTGGACAACTGCCGCAGGTAGGCGGCCAGCGCCTTCACCGACGTCTCGTCCAGATCGAAGCGGGGCATCAGCACACCCAGCGGGCGCCCCTCGCTGTTGATGCCGTCGCGGATTGCGCGCGCCAGCGTTTCCTCCGTGTAGGGATCGTGCGCCTGGTTGAACGACTTGCTGACCCGCGGATCCATGGTCAGCACGCCCTGGGCGCCGCGTGGCGCAAATAGGAAATTGCCGGCGACCGGCGGCACCTGCGCGTCGCCCTCGACCTGCCCCAGGCCGCTGGGGCGGTGGCAATTGGCACAGGCGGCAGCCGCACCAATTACCGGATTGTGGCCTTCGCGCCTGGCCGTGAGCGGCGATCCGGCAGCGAGTCGGCCCTCGTTGTAGATGCGTGCGCCCAGGGCAAGTACATCGGGCGACGGCGGCGGCGTGCCCAGTTCGGCAGCTGGCGCGGCGGCGAGCAAGACGAGCAGCCCCCAGCAGACCGCGCCCACCCGACGGGGAGCCGCGAATGCGCGCACGTTAGCGGATTCCCGCGAATGACGGGCTACCCCGCCCGCGCAACGAGTCCATACGCCCTACTTGATGCCGACCAGTTCCACGTCGAACACCAGCACCTCGTTGGGGCCGATGTCGCTGCCCACGCCCCGCTCGCCGTAGGCCAGGTGCGAGGGGATGACCAGGTGCCACTTGGCACCAACGCTCATCATGGTGAGCGCCTGCTTCCAGCCGCTGATCAGGGCCGTGACCTTGAGGTCCGCCGGGTGACCGGCTTCGGTGGCATCGAACTCGGTGCCGTCGATCAGGCTGCCGCGGTAGTTGACCTGGACCGTGTCGGTTTCGATCGGCTTGTGGCCATCACCGTCCTTGAGCACCTGGTAGAGCACGCCGCCCGGCGTCTCGCGCACGCCCGGCTGCTTCTTGAATTCGGTGAGATAGGCGTCACCCTTCAAGCGGTTCTCGGCCTGCGACTTTTGCAGCCGGACCGTGGCCTGCTTGCGCAGGCCTTTCTCGTAATTGTTCATGAGGACGCGGATTTCCTTGTCCGTCATCTGCAACTTCGCGCCAGCGAGGCTGGCCTTGAGCGCCTCGATCAGCACGGGAAGCTCAACCTCGGTCGAGTCCTTGTTCAGATTCTTGCCGATGCTCGCGCCGATGGCGTAGCTCAGTTTGTCCTTGTCGGTCTTGAGCGGGCTGGCCTCTTCGCACCAGGCGCTGCCGGCAAGCAGCGAAAACGTACAAACTGCCAGGAGATTGCGCTTCCACATGAGGTGCCACCTTCTTGATTCAATCGGTCAACACTACACCGGGGCTACCGGCTTGACAGCTCAAGATTGCAAGCTTTCCACCAGGACTTCGGCTGAATGCTTGCATGAGCCCTCGCCTTGCTGCCGCCACCGGACCCGTCTTGCGCGGATCCGGTGGCGGGTTCTGCGGCGGCGTCCCTTACGGGGTCACTACCGCAGGCGAGGTCGCCGTCGCCCCGGAGAGGGTGCCGGCCACCGCCGTCACGCGGTAACGGTAGGTGCCGGCCGCGCTGACGGTGTTCGTGAACGAATACGTCGTGCCGGTCTTGGTCACCGGCGGCGCTACCGTCGTCCAGGTCGTGCCACGCCCTGCTACCGCCAGGCCGACCTGGATGGTCCAGCCGGTGATATTGGTCGACGCATTGGTCCAGGTGAGGTTGAAGTTGCGCGTGCTCGGCAGCGTCAGGACCAGGGCCGTGGAAGCCTGAGGCCAGGCCGTCAGGTCCACCGTGATCGGCGCGGAGTACGCCGACACGTTGCTCACGCCCTGCGCATTGGTCTCCACCGTTGCCACGGCAACCGAATAACTCGCACCGACCGCGACCGCAAGCCGGCCGCCGGATGTGATCCCCACGCCACCGCCGCCATTGACGCTGGCCAGGTAGGTGACGGTGGTTCCAGTCGCGGGCGTAACGGGGGTGAAACTCAGCGTCACCGCACCGGTGGCGGCGTTTACCGCTGCGACCAGCCCGGTGGGCGCCGCCGGCGCCGCCGGAGCGGCAGCCAGCACCTGGGCGTTGGAAGGCGCGCTGGTGCTCGAACCGTAGGCCGTCGGATTGGCGCTGCGGATGGCAGTGGCTACCGCTTCCACGGTGTAGGTGATGCCCACATCGAGCGCCAGCTGGGTCGGAACATAGGCGTAGTTCGTGCGTCCCGTTGCCGCGATCTGCGTCCCGTTGGCGAACACGAGGTAGCTGATCGTGGTACCGGCGGCCGGTGCGATGGCGGTCCAGGTCAAGTTGACGTTGGTCGTGCCACGGATGCCACGCCGCACGACCGGCGCGTTCAGGGTGGGCGCCGCCGGCACCGCCGGCGCCAGCAGACTGGCCTGTGCGTAGACGTAGGGGTGCGAATCGCTGGTAGCCGGCTGGTTGCGGGCGCTGATGCGGAACGTGTACACGTAGCCCGGTGCGGTTGCCACGCCGGCGCGGTTGAAGTTCACCCGTCCGCCGGTCGCTGCTTCCTGCGCAGCGCTGCGGTTGACGACACCGGCCACGCTCCAGTTGCTGAAGCTGCCGGGCGCGCCGCCGGTGGTGGACACGCTTTCCTCGACCAGGAAGTCGGTCTCGTTGCTCGAGTTGTCGGTCCAGCTCAGGGCGATGCTCGAGCCGGCACGGTTGGGCGTTGCCACGACGTTGGTCGGCGGATTGATGATGATGCCCTTCATGGTCGCCGTGGTGGCAGCGGAGCCTGTCGAACCTTGGGTATTGGTGGCCACCACGGTCCAGCTGTGGGTAGTGCCGTCGCCCAGGCCCGTATCCGTGTACGACAACACCGGGCTGGAGAGCCAGCCGGTCGTCGCCGTCCCGAAGGGATTGTTGAGCGCGCCACCGGCGATCGCCGTGCCCGTGAGTTGCGGGCTCACCGCCACGCCGTCGCGATAGACCTGGTAGGACGACTCGTTGTAGGCATTGTCGCTCCAGGTGATCGTGGCCGTGTCCGCAAACGTTCCGTAGGTGGTGGCCACGCCCGTGTTGTACGGACCCGGAACCACCAGCGCAGTGGACACGGTGACCATCACGTTGCTCGGGATGGTGGGTACCGTCGGCAAGTCGCTCGAGCTGACCGAGGCTACACCGGCCTGGGGCGTGCCGGCGATCGACGTGTTGATCGCGCTCACCGTGTAGGTGTAGGTGATGCCCTCGGCCGCCAGGTGGTCGGTCCAGGTGGTGGAGTTTGCCGCCAGCTTGACCTGAGTGAAGGCCGCGCCGCCGGCACGGTCGATCGTGTAGCCGGTGTCGTTGAAGGCGTTGTTGGTCCAGGTCAGCACGATGTCATTGGGCTTGCACTGCACCGGTACGGTGGTCTTGGTTACGGCGTCGACCGGCGCCGGCGAGCAGGGTGCAACCGTGGATTTGGCGAGCAGGTTGGTCGGCGCCAGCGGCACCGAAATCGGGGCCAGGATGGTGCCAACCAGCACCGGCGTCGAATTGCCGAAGCCGTTGTGGGCAACGATGTCGTACTCGTACCAGGCGCCTTCGACCGGCGCGGTCCAGCCGGGGGCGCTGACAGCACCATTGGCCGCACCGTTGGCGGTCGTCGACAGGCCGGTGGGCGTGTCATTGAGCGTGGTGTTGGTCGAGATCGGGAACTCGTTGGGCGGCAGCGTGGCCACGATCGTGGCGCCGCCGCTTACCGCGGTGACGGTAGAGCCGGTCGTGACCGGGGTTGCCCCGGCGCCACCCTTGCGGGTGACGATGTAATTGGTCTCGTTGCTCGCATTGTCCTGCCATTGCGCCAGGATCGCGACATCCGCGACGCTGGAGGCCGGAACGACGAAGGTCGAGGACAACAGCGGAATGCCGTTGCCCATCGTCGGTGCGGCTGGCGGCGCCTCAACGACGTAGTTCGACGGGGTCGATGTGCCTGCAGCGTTGTAGGCCACCACCTCATACGCATAGAACTGCCCGTTGGGCGGCGTCGGCGAGACCAGGGCTGCCGGCTCGACGTAACTGACCGTATTGGCCGGTACCAAAGCGGGCAGCAGTGCCGGCGCAACCAGCACCGAGAAGGCGCCGGGCTTGCCGTTGGTCACCGGCGCCTGCAGCACCTGGAAGCCGACCTCGTTCTGCGGATTGGCCGGCGTCGCGATCGCCAGTGCGACGGGCGTGGCGCTGGGCGCCGTGCTGGCCGCCGAGGTCGTGAACGTTGTCGCGCTGGTAATCGCCGCGATCGTCGTTCCCGCCGGGAAGCCGCCGCCGATAACCGATGGGCCCGCAACCAGTCCCGCAGTGCTGGCAACCGTCACCGTGGAGATCGTGGTCGTCGTGGTGCCGACCGTGACGACGGCATTGGCGATCGTGCCGTTCACGACGGTGTTCGGGGTCGGATCAACCCAGGTAAGGGTGCCCGTACCCAGCGGGTCAGCCAGGCCGGCAGGCGCGGCGGGAAGGTTGACGATCGGATTGAAAACGACCGGGCGCTGCAGGTCATCCTGGGCGTGGCCGAGGATGGCCGAACCCCAGAGGAACTCGTTGTCGTAGTTGCCGGTCGGGCTGGCCGGCAGCACGTTGGTGTTGACCGCGGCGGTCAGCAACTGCGTGTTGACCGGAACCACGCTGGCGTTGGACGGAATGGTCGCGGCATTGGCGGCGAACAGTCCGGCCTGCTGCACCACGCCCGGGTCGGCAGTGAAGGGCATGCCCGGCACGTAGGTCGTGCCGGCCACGCCCGCCACGGGGGCGGCCGGGTGGCTCGGCGTGCCGGTCGGCACACTGGGATCCTGGAGGCGGTTGCTGCGCGGTTGGCCAAACGGGGCCTGCGCGCGCTTGCCCTGGACCGCGACGATCATGTCCTCGAGCGGATTCAGGCGCACGGTGTCCTTCCAGCCGGCTTCGTTGGTCGCGGGCTGCTTGACCGTGCCGTCCCAGCCCACGCGGCCCACCAGCTGCACATCGCCCACATTGAAGTGCATGGAGTTGGACCAGAAGCCGTTGTCGACGATCTTCCAGATCTGCACTTCGCCGTCGCCGATGACCTCGGTAGGGGCGTCGTTGTAGTTCAGCGGAATGGTCGTCTGGATATTGGCCGTGGTGTAAGGCAGCTCCACGCCCCCGGTCGAGTTGTAGCGGCCGTAGTCGTCGAACAGTTCCTGCTCGGCCTTGGTCAGCACGGGATAGGAGAAGGAGTTCGACGTGAGGGCGATGGCCTGCGCACCAACGCCGCCCGCAGCCAGCCCAGCCGCCAGATTGGCGCCGGAGCCGGTCGAGGCGCCGCCGGTCGAGGAGGTAATGCTGACCTGCGGCGGCGATGTGTAGCCGGTGCCCAGGCTGGTCAACGTGACGCCGGTGATGGCGCCCACGGCGGAGTTGAGCGCCACGGTCGCGGTGGCTGCCGTTGTCGGCGCGGCATTGGGTACCGGTTCGTTGAACTGGACGGTCGGCGCGGCGGAGTAACCACGGCCGGCGCCGGTGATCGTGAAGCTGTTGACCACGCCGACCGGAACGTTCGATACGCTGTTGTTCGGCCCGAGCACCGCGGCAGTAGCGGTGGCACCGCTGCCGGTGGCGTCGGTGAAGGTGATCGTCGCCGGGGCGGTGTAGCCGGTGCCCGCAGTCACGATGTTCACGCCGTAGATCTGGCCGGTGCCTGCGGCCAGGGCCGAGGCCGTGGCGACGTTGCTCAGCGTTGCCGTGGTGCCGCTCAGGATGGTCGCATTGTGGGCGTCACTGATCGTCACGATAGGCGGCGAGGTGTAACCCGTGCCGTAGGACGTGAAGTTGATGCCGGCGAGGGTACCGCTGGGGAGGGTGCTGGTCGAGTTGGGACCGGCGACCACCGCCGTGGCGACGGGAAGCGTCCCTCCGGCCAGTTGCGGCGCTGAAAACGTGACGATCGCCGTCGACGGCACGTTTTGCGCGCCCGGATCGAAGCTGGCCGGCGTCGCGGCAGTCGCCGTGGCGCTGAAGGTCAGAGCAACGTTGCTGGCACTGGTGGTCGTGCTGGCGGCCGAGGTAGTGAAGCTCGCCGGCGTGCCCAGCGTCGGGTTCGCGGGTGTGAACGTGGCAATCGTCGTGTTCGCCGGGAAGCCGCCGCCGAATATGAAGTAATTGGGGACCAGGCCGGCGTTATTCGCACCAGCGTTCACGGTCACCACCAGGCCTGTCGCGTCTATTGTCCCGATGATGTTGTTCACAGCCGCAATGCCCGCTGCGGGCACGGTGATTGGTGCCGCGGCAAAACCGACGATGGGCGTCGCCGTGGCCGTCGTCGAGGCGACCATGGTGCCGGCGGTGGCCCCGGGCACGGTGGCCAGTTGCGGAGCGCTGACGACGGCGACGGGCGCGGTGTACGCCGAGTACTTCGTGCCCGCGTTGGAGACGGCCGTACCCGCCGTACCAGGGACCAGCGTCGACGCGCTGATGGTCGTGGTTGCCGTGGCGGCCAGGCTTGGCGCCGCGGTGCCGGGCGCCGGTACGAACACCACGGTGGGCGGTACGGTATAGCCGGCGCCACCCGCAAAGGCCACGGGGACCGTCGACAATGCCGATGACGAGCTGACGGTAAGGGTCGCTGTAGCGCCGGTTCCGCCGCCGCCGGTAAAGACGATCTTGTCGGTGGCGGCATAGCCCGCCCCGCCGTCGATCACCGAGACGCCGCCAACGGCGCTGGCGGACTGGAATGTGACGAGCGGCGCGCTGGTGTACCCGGTGCCAGGGGCGTCAAGCACGACCGCGCAGACCTGGCCCGCGGGAACCTGCGGATTGCAGTTGGCCGTCACGGGAGCGGTGGCGCCGGCGCCCAGTTCCGAATGCGCCAAGGCACCGGTGCCGCCGCCGCCGGTGAGGGTGACCAGCGGCGGGGTCAGGTAGCCCGACCCCGAGCCGTTGCCCGCGCCGCCGGAAGTGATCAGGCTGAAGCCGGTAATGCTGACAGGATTGGTACCCGACGTGCCACTGGTGAAGACCAGATTGGGCTGCGCCGCCGAGCCGGTGGCCACGTGCGCCAGCGTATCGGGGTTGTTGGTGCCGAAAGCCTTGTTGTAGAAGGTCTGGGTAACCAGGGGCGTCGGCTGCGTTGCCGCATAGGCCGCGGGCAGCGCTGCCGCCAGCGCCATCGCGTTCAGCGGGCCTCCGGTTTTCGAGAGGTTGGTGGCATTGACCTTGACCTGCAGGACGGTGCGCGTGTTCGGGCCATAGCCCGGCTGCGTCGTGTACGTGCCGCCGAGCGCGGTCTGGTCGGGGTCACCGGTGAAGTAGTCGCTGCGCTGATCCAGGAACGGGAAGGGCGTCGGCGCGTCGTTGTAGAGGATGAGCGTCTTGCCGGCGAAGGGCGTGAAGTCGACCACCGTGTCGGCGCGCTCGCCGGGACCGATCAGCATGCCGTAACCATAGACGTTGGTCACGGTCACGCTGCGACGGTTCTGTTCGTAGACGATGGGCTGCGACGGGATATCCACGCCGCCGGGCAGGAAGCCGCCGTCGGAGCCGATCTGGATGAAGTCGGGGCCGGACGTCTTGGGGTCGGGCACGCCGCCGATGCGGGCGTCCACCGGCCAGGCGCGGGTGGGGCCGGACATGGCGTAGTTGATGTGCCAGGGGAAGGTCGCGCCGAACTGCGGCAGGGGCAACTGCACATTGTTGGTCGTGTCCCAGCCCGGAGGGTCGCCGGCAGCGTCGATCGCGGTGGCGGGAATCATCTTGACTTCGGTATTTGCCATGACCACCGGCAAGCCGGCCGCGGTAATGGTCGGGTTGCCATTGGCGTCGAGCACCGGCGCCGATACGGTCGAATCGGCCACGTAGAAACCCAGGTTCAGGAAGCGGTCGTCGCTGGCGTTGGCCAGGCGCACGCGATAGGCCTTGGGATCGACGGTGACGGTCGGGTATACGGTGCCGTTGACCAGCACGGTATCCATGTACGCCTCGGGAACGAAGCTGGGCGTCGGCAGGCTTGCCTTGTCGGGCGACACCTGGAAGATCGGCCAGAACAGCGGGCCGTAGTCCCAGCGGCCGACGGGGTTCACGCCGCTCAGCTGGGTCGGGTCCTGGTTTGGTTCATACACATGGGGAAACCACAGGTCGCCGGGCTGGCCCCAGGTGGTGGTGTTCCAAAGCGCATCCTGTTGCGCAATGTTCGCCGGGACAAAGGTCTTGTCCTCGAAGATCAGCGGCAGCACGTCGGCGGGCAGGGTGCCGGCCGCGACCGTCACGGCGGCGGGCACATTGCCGCCCGAGATCGTCCCGCCGTTGACGAGAACCTGCTCGATCGGATCGCTGATGACGTAGGCCGCTTCCAGGCCGGCGTAGGTGTTCAGGCGCGCGATGCCGGAGGTTTCGTCGCGGAAGAACGTGAGGCGACCGCTCATGTTGTTCGGGAAATACAGCGTGACCGATCCCGGGCCGGGGTCGGCCATGTCGGGCACGTTCTGGGCGCTGGCGCCCTTGCCAATGCCGGCAACGTAGGCCGCGGTCTCGCCGGCCGGGGCCACCCATTGGTGCGGCGTGCCGGCGCTGACCCAGGGGGCCTGGCCGCCCATCAGGTGCATTTCGGCACGGTTCTGCGTGAAGGCCGTCTTGCCGTCGGGGCCCAGGCCCGTGCTTGACAGCGTGGTGTCGACCGGCAGGAAAAAGCTGCTTCCGGCGCTGCCCGGCGTGGTGCCCTGGTAGACCGGCAGGTAATTGCTGAACTTGACGCGCACGGCAATGCCGCTGCTGGCGTTGAAGAGCGGGCCCAGGTGATGCGGATTGTCGTAGGCGTAGACCTGGCCTTGGGGGTTGGCGCTGGTGATGCGCGCCGGATCGGTGATCGGCGTTCCGTTCGGGTACGCCAGTGCTACGTGAAGACTGCCCGCGGCGGCTGGCGCATCGGCAATGCTTTCCACCTGCACGTAGCCGCGCAGATGGGTGGCCTTGGGCAAGTCGGCGTGCAGCTTCTCGCTGAATTCCACGGCGGCGATTTCGTAGTAATCGTCGGCAGTGGTGACGCCGTTGAGATCAACCCACTTCTTGGGAACCGCGACGGGGATGTACTGGCCCAGGTCGTTGGCCTTGGACGCGCCAAAGCCCGGCAGTGTGTCGACGAACTTGCGCAGCAGCGTCCCGGTGGTGCCCAGGATGGGCAGGCCGCTGCCGTCGGTGCGGATCGTCGGTACACCGTTTACCAGCACGGGCACCGGGCCGGCCGGGCTGTTGGCGTAATAGGTGGCGGGGGCGTTCGGCGTGTTGGCGACGGTGACCCCGGCACCAAAACCCGCGCCGGCCTGCGCAACCTCGACCGCCAGTTGCGAGGCCAGTACGAGCGCGACCACCGCAGCGATTCGCGTGAGCCCGAAGGGGGCGCGTTGAACATGCTTCACAGTAGTTGACTCCAAGATTTTGAGCATTTTTCGTATCCCTTGTCGCTTACCGCGCCACGACCGAAGCCGCCGCACCCGTCGTCGCGGTACCCACCGGCGCAAAGGTGTTCAACACCGGCGAGTTGAACGCGGCCAGATTGCTCACCGCCTGCAGGGTGAACGTGTAGGTCGCGGCCGAGGTCAGGCCAGTAAGCGTGACGCCCGTGGAGGTAGGCGCGAACGTGTGGCTCACGGTGGCACCACCGGTTGTCCAAGTCAGCAAAATGCCGGCCACGTTGTTCTTGTTGGCAGCGCTATTTGCCCAGGTCAACGTGATGTTGCCGGGGATGGCATCGGCCGCGCCGGCGAAAGCCACCGGCGCAACCGTTGCCGAGTTCGTGAGCAGGCTGGTCGTTGCCGCGGCCGTAGTGCCGCTGAGCGTCGTCGCCGTCACCGAGAAGGTGTAGGTCGAGGTAGTGTTCAGCACCGCGGTCGTGAAGTTCGGCGCTGGCGCCGTTGCCGGCGCCACGGGCAGAACGGTTGCCGTCGTGGTGTTGACAACCGCCGGCACGGCGCTGGTGGTCTCGACCACCGTCACCGTGTAGCTGAGCGCGCCGGGGACGGCGGTCCAGGAAAGCGCCACGGCGCCGGTCGAGGTAAGCGTCTGGGTGAAGTTCGCCGGCGGAGCAGAGGCCGCCGGCGTTGGCAGCGGAGCTGCGGCAGCCAGGCTGATCGTCAGGACCGCGGCGGTTGCGCCCGGGCCGCTGGTGCCGGCAGCGGCGCCGGCAACGGCGACGGCAGGAGCCGAGGTCGTGAACACGGTCGTGCTGGTTAGCGTAGCGATCGTCGTGCCGGCCGGGAAGCCGCCACCGCTGACCGAAGCGCCGACGACCAGGGCTTTGGCAGGTACCGCGACGAGCGTGACGACCAAGCCGGTGGCGTCGATGGACGCGGTACCCGCTTGCGTACCCGGGGCCGAGACCGGCGCCGTCGGCGGTGTGACGCTGGTGCTGCCCGAGCTGGCGGTAGACGATGTGCCGGCAACCGATTCGCCTGCGGCGTTGTAGGCAGTCACCGTGTAGACATCGGTGGCAGCGGGTGCGACCGCGTCCGTGTAGCTGGTGGCATTGGCGACCGTGCTCGCGTACAGCGTGCCGTTCTTGTACACGTGGAAGCCGATCTCGTTCTTCGGGCTGGCGATCGGTGTCGGGTACGCCGCATTGACGCCCGCGGTCGGGATGCCTTGCGCGTCCTGGCCGCCGTATGGCGTCGGGTCGGTCCAGGTTACCGTCGACCCACTCACCGTCACCGCGCCCGGTGCGTCAGGAACGAGCACGTTCGGATGGAAGATGAACGGACGCATGAAGTCGAACTCTTCGTGGCCAAGGATGTGGCAGTGCCACACGTACTCGTTGTCGAAGAACGTCAGCTGGTTCGAGTAGGTGCCGGTGGGCACCTGGCTCGAGACCCCATTGACGATGTAGGTCTGGTACGTGGGCGCATTGCCCGTCACCGGATCGATCTGGGTGATGCCCAGCGTGCTGCCAACCGCGATGGACGGATCCATCAGGCGCTGGCTGGTCGGCAGGCCATAAGGCGTCACCGGCTTGGCGGCGCGCACCGCGACATACACGTCTTCGAGCGGGTTCATGCGCAGCGTTTCACGCCAGCCCACTTCGGCAGGTCCTGGCGGCTTGATCGCGCCGTCCCAGCCCACGCGGTTGATCACCTGCACGTTGACCAGGTGGAAGTGCACCGGGTGCGAGTCCACGCCGTTGTGCGTGATCTTCCAGATCTGCGTCTCGCCCTCCTTGATGGCATCGAAGTACTCGATCGGAGTGTCGACGTAGGCCAGCGGAATCGTGGTGGCCACGGTCGCCGACGAGAACGGCAGCTCGACGGCCAGGGTGGCGTTCATGCGGCCATAGACCGGATCAAACAGTTCCTGGATCGCCTTGTTGATGACGCCGTAGCCCCCGGATGCCTGCACGTCGGCAAGGGCAGCCGCGCCTGCGATGCCGGGAGCCGAGAAGGTCACCGTGGGAAGGGAGGTGTAGCCGGCACCCGCGAAGAAGGCGGTAACGCCGGTGATGACGCCGCTATTGCCGCCGATGCTTGCAATGACCGGCGTGGCCGTGGCCGTGGCGCAGGTCGCGGTCCCGAGCGGCATGCAGGTGGGCGCGCTGAAGGTCATCGTCGTGCCGGCCGGGTAGCCCGTGCCGCCCGAGCGGATGGCAACGCCGGTCAGCGTCAGCGATGTGCTGCCGTTGATGAAGAAGATCGGCTTGGCATTCGATCCCGTGCCGATGGCGGCGTAGTTGTCTTGCGAACTCGTGCCGAAGGCCGCGTCGTAGACTTTTTCGGGGATGATCGGTGCCGGCTGCGTGGCGGCATAGGCCACCGGCAGCGCGGT
>Ga0075030_100003075_pt1 | contig 15215 bp, 13 predicted proteins | sample LitLauG_LLR_2012_FD_71393 | JGI IMG/M metagenome (GOLD analysis project Ga0075030, IMG submission 71393) | Freshwater sediment microbial communities from Pennsylvania, USA - Little Laurel Run_MetaG_LLR_2012 | ecosystem: Environmental > Aquatic > Freshwater > Creek > Sediment | place: USA... | reverse complement strand
GCGACACCACCGGCGCCGAGCGCTACACGCGCGATGACTCGCGCCTCGCCGTCGATCAGGTGGGACGCTCGCCGCGCGTGCTGAGCCGCCACCTCGAGTACCAGATGGAAAAGGGCGGCGGGTGGAAGGGCTTCGCGCTCACCGTCACGAATCCAGCCATGCCGCCGGGCGCGCCGCCAATGCAGAGGATCACCGCGACGCCCACCGCCGACTCGATCTTCGTCGAGGTGCGCCGCGACACCGCGGTGCAGAGGATTCACGTCGCGAGCCCCAAGGGCACGGTGCTGATCTCACTCTCGACGCCGTGGGCCATGTACGAGACGATGACGATGAGGCTCGCGAGCGGGAAGGCCGACAGCCTGCGCGTCCCGCTGTACTTCCTCGGCGCGGACGATATCGACGCGATGACGGTTCGGCGACTGGGACGCGACTCGATGGTGATCGTGAACCCCGAGGGCGAGTACCACATTCGCGTCGATAAGTCCGGGCACATCCTCTCGATCCTGCCCATCAAGGGCACCGCCCAGTTCACCGTGAAGAGCATGCCAAAGCTGGACCTCCCGGCTTACACCTCGATGTTCCAGGCCCAGGAGAAGGCGGCGGGCGCGATGGGACAGCTCTCGACGCGCGACACCGTGCGGGTCTCGAACGCCGGAGGAGCCGCGCTGTGGATCGACTACGGCCGGCCCGCCAAGCGCGGACGCCAGATCTACGGGGGCGTGGTGCCGTTCGGCGATCTGTGGCGAACGGGCGCGAACGCGGCGACCCAGTTCCGCACCGACAAGGCGCTCAAGCTGGGGAACACCGTGGTGCCGGCCGGCTTCTACACGCTGTGGACCATCCCCTCACCGGGCGGTTGGAAGCTGATCGTGAACAGCGAGACCGGCCAGTGGGGCACGGCGCACAAGAGCGAAAAGGATCTCTACACGCTCGACATGAGCGTGAGCGCGCTCTCCGATCCCATCGAGCGCTTCACGATCAGCGTGACGCCCTCCTCGGATGGCGGCGTGATCAACATGGATTGGGACACGACGCGCGCCTCGATTCCGTTCTCCGTGCAGCCCTGAAGCGGCGTGACCAGGCGCCCGCTCGCGGTCGTGCTGGCCGCCGCGCTCCTCGCGTGCCCCGCCGCGCGAGCGACGGGGGCGGCCACGCCGCCGGTGGTCCGGGCGAGGGCAGGGGACGTGCTGGCGCTCATCCAGCGACCGGGCGCGCGCGCCACGATGGTCAACGTGTGGGCCACCTGGTGCGCGCCGTGCCGCGCCGAGTTTCCGGCGATGCTGCGCGCCGCGAAGGCGCGTCGTGGCCGCGGGCTCAGGCTCGTGCTGGTCTCGACCGATTTCCCGGAGCAGCTGGCGGCGGTGCGAAAATTCCTGCGCGATCAGGGCGTGCGCGACACCGCCTACATCGAAACCGGCGAGCCGATGGCGTTCATCAACGCGCTCGAGCCGTCCTGGAGCGGTGCAATCCCCGCCACCCTGGTCTACGATGGCCATGGGCGTCAGGTGGCATTCTGGGAAGGCGCCGCCGACTCGACACGATTTTCCGCGGCCGCGGACCGGGCGCTGAGCCCGAACTCATCCGTGAAGGAGGCATCACCATGAGAAATCACATCCGCGCCGCGGGACTGGCCGCACTGCTGGTCCTGGGAGTCGGCGTCGCCGCCGCGCAGCCGCCGCCCGGGTCCGATGTTCCCTCGGCGCTCGCGCTTGGCGCATCCATTCCAATGGCGAAGACGGCCATGATCGGCGTGGACGGCAAGTCGCTCTCGATCGCCGCCGCCGCCGGCAAGAAGGGCACGCTCGTGATCTTCATGTGCCACCACTGTCCGTGGGTCAAGGCGTGGCAGGACCGGATCGCGACCATCGGCAATGCCGCGGCGGGCCAGGGCGTGGGCGCGATCGCGATCAACTCCAACGATCCGGGCGCGTTTCCCGAGGACGATGTCGCCGGAATGAAGGAGCAGGCGACCCAGCTCGGGCTCAAGTTCCCGTACGTCGTGGATGCCACCTCCGATGTGGCGCGCGCCTTCGGGGCGACGCGGACGCCGGAGGCGTTCCTGTTCGATGCCACGGGCAAGCTGGTCTATCACGGCACCGTGGACGACAACGCGCACGACGCGAGCGCGGTCAGCAAGCCGTGGCTTCAGGACGCGGTCGCCGCCGTGGCGGGCGCGAAGGCGGTGCCGACCGCGGAGACCAAGGCGTTCGGCTGCGGCATCAAGTTTCGCGCGAAGAGTGGAACCTAGCCGGGGAAGCGACCTCGCCCGCTAGAGAACGTCCTTGAGCTTGACCGTCACCGTGACGTCGGGATCCCAGTCGAACCGGCGGTAGGTCACGGTGTGCTCGGAGCCGAGTTCGCCCTCTTCGAGCAGATGGTCGACTTCCTCGCGCGTCCAGTTCTCCAGCGGCTTGCCGTCCACGGCGAGGATTTCGTCGTACCAGCGCAAGCCGGCTTCGTATGCGGCCGAGCCGGCGAGGATGTTGCCGGCGATCACGTGCGGGCCGAAGCGCGCGAACAGCGCGCCGAAGCGTGAGACGCCATCGCGCTCGCCGAAGCGGCGCCCGGGCTCGAGGTAGAGCGTGCGGTCGGGATAATCGAACGTGCACTTGAAGCGCTCGAGCACGCTGTTGCCGATGTTGCCCGAGATCTCCTGGCTCCCGATGCCGCCGCGGGTGTGGAGCGCCAGCGCCGCGACCGGATCGGTCCAGGTGTAGGGTCCGAGCGTCAGGCTGTCGAGCCGGCACAGCGTCGCGGTGAATCCGCCGCCCACGCCGCCGCCTTCGACCTCGACCTCGCGCCGCTTCCTCTCGCCCATCAGGTGGCAGCCGCGCACCATGACGCCGTGCACGGTGAAGTAGAAGCTGTTGCCGACGTCCACCAGGAACTTGCCGGGACAGCCGCCGTTCACGGTCATGTCCACGATCGGGCAGTTGCCGCTCAGCTCGAACGGCAGCGCAGCACCCTCGCCCGAGTAGTGAAACGTGGCCGGGTCGTAAAGCGTCACCATTCGCCGGTCGTAGTCGATCTCGACGACGAAGCGGCTGAGGAAGTCCGCGCCCAGGATGCCGCGCGGTTTCTTCCACATCATGACTTGCGCGTCCTCGGCCAGGTCCATGAGCGCGACGCGAAAATCGCCGAGCGTCGCCTCCGTGGAATCGGGGCCAGCCAGCGCGATCGAGTGGACGCGGGCGAAGTGGATGCCACCCGCCTCCGCGATGCCCTCGACGGCCGCATCGCCCTCGACCGTGAGGCCGAGGCCGTACGCAAAGTCCTCGTCGAGGCACGAGAGGCTCGCGCCGGTGTCGAGAATGAACTCACAGGGCGGCGCGCCATTGATGGACACCTCGACCATCACCGCCTTGCTGCCATAGGTGAACGGCACGCGAATCGCGTGCCGCGCGTGCTGCCAGGCGATCGGGCGCTGCTTGAGCCGCGGCGGCGAGAACACCGCCGAGTCGAGCGCCGGGTTCACCTCGAGGTGGGCAAGCGTGAGCTTCTCGACCGGCTGGTCGGTGGGAAGGAGCGTGGGCGAGGCGTACTCGGTGGGCCGCATGCGGCCGCCCAGCCTCGCGTAGTGGCCGGGGTGATCCTCGGCCTCCTCCTGCTCGACCTGATAGGTCACGCGGTCGATGAAGCCCGTGCGCTGGTTGACGAAAAAGCGCCGCGGGTGGCCGCCGGGCGGTGTCACGATCAGCACGTCGTAGTTCTCGTCGCCCCCGAACACCGGATTGCCGGGCATGATGCTCGCGCTGTCGTCGTCGCTGCGCGCCCAGCGCTCGTTCAGGAACCAGCCCTCCTCGCGCGCGTGCATGGCGTCGACCTCGGACTGGACCGTCGCGCTCTTGTCGGAAAGGTCGGTGCGCCACGCGACCTCGCCGTCGAACCCCTCGCGAAAGTCGAGTGGACCGAGCACGTAGTGGCGGGCCCAGCGATCGGGCTGCGCGAGCCACAGCTCCCAGCGTCCCGTGAAGCCGACCGAGTGGATGGTCCCGCGCTCGTAGAGCGTCCGCTCGCTGTCGCGCGCCGCTCGTCCGCCGGTGGCCTCGAGGTAGTGTTCGAGCACCGGTAGAGCGCGGGCGTGCACGCTCGCATGGGCCGGCGAAAACCCGGCGAGTGCCGCGCTCGCGGCGGCCAAAGCCAGACCGATTCGCCCCGAAGCAGCGTGAGGGGAACGCGCGGCCATGCATCACCTCCGTGTGAGCCGGCTCGATCCCGGGCCACCGGAGTGGTTTCGGCTGCGCCGCGGCGCCACTTGAGCCCGGGCGACCGAAACGTTTGACCCTTAACCGGGCGCTCATTAGGCTGCGCGTCTTCATGGGAGCCGCCGCGCAGTCCGCCCGTCACCCCCAAGTACTCGGAGGCAAAATGCGAGTCCGTGCACTTCCGGTGGTCCTCGTCGCGCTCATGCTGTCGGGGTCGGCGCCGGCCGCTCACGCCGACGGCAAGCCGTTTCAGTTGGCGCTCTTCACGCCAATCCAGATCTTCAACGAGAAGGAATCGATCACCGGCCTTCGTCTGAATCTGATCTACGGGCGCAACGTGAACGTGACCGGCGTGGATCTGGGGCTCGTCAATCACAACACCGGCGATGGCGGCGGCATCCAGTGGGGCGCGGTCAACTACGTGCAAAAGGATTTCATCGGCTGGCAGGCGAGCTACGTCAACATCACGGAGGCCAAGTTCACCGGCTTTCAGTACGGGTTTTACAACCAGGACTCGGAAGGCAACGGCGTGATGGTGGGCTTCGTGAACTCGACCAAGGCCATGCACGGCCTGCAGATCGGGTTCCTCAACCTGACCGACACGATGCACGGCCTGCAGATCGGGCTCGGAAACATCATCAAGGAAGGGGGAATTCCCTTCCTGCCGATCGTGAACTGGCGCTTCTAGCTGGGGCCGGATTCCGGATTCGTGACGGCGTCGCTGTCCGCGGCGGGCCAGCGCCGCCGTCCGCGCGCGCGATGGATCCTTGCGGACTCCGGGGCTGGGGGGATAGCATGCCCCGCCTCATTCCCGGCGCGACCCCCCGCGCGCCTGAGCCGCGTCCCAATCGAGAAGGTGAGGGTTCCGCACGTGCATCGTTCCCTGCGTTGGCTTGCCCCGCTCCTGGCGTTGCTGATCGTCGCTCCCGCAGCTCACGCCGCCGCCGCGAAGAAGTACCGCGTGATCATCCAGTGGACCGAAGTGGATTCGCTCGGCCAGTGGGTGATGACCAAGCACGCCAACAACCTGCTCGACGATCTCGGCGAGAAGAACGTCCAGCTCGAAGTGCTCGCGTACGGGATGGCGACGTTCGCGACCACCACGACGCGTCCGCAGACCAAGATGGCGGCCGACATCGAGGCCCTGACCAAGCGCGGCGTGGTGTTCCATGTCTGCCATCACGCGATGGATCTGCTCGGGGTCAAGGACGCCGAGCTGCTGCCCACCATCACGCCCGTGAAGGGCGCGATGTGGTATCTGACGACGAAGCACGATGAGGGCTGGTACACGCTCAAGCCCTGAGCGTCGGGGGCGGCATCCGTTTTCAGGCGGCGCCCCCAGTCCGGGGCGCCGCTGCTGTCATCCGGAGGAAGGTTGAGAGAAACGAGTCGGGGTCGGGCCCGCCGCGGCATCGCATGCCTCGCCCTCGCGCTGTGCGCGGGCCAGCCTCGGGTCACGCACGCGCAGGGCGCGTATCCGATTCCGCCCGACTTCGCCGTGCCTGCCGATTCGCTGATTCCGGTGGGGCCGCTCGGCGACGCCATCCGCCGCGGCCGCGGGATCGTCACCGCGACTCGCGACTCGCTGCCCGGGCACGTCGGCAACCGGCTGGTGTGCACCAACTGCCATCGCGAGGCCGGAACGAAGGCCTCTTCGGGATCGTGGGTGGGCTCTTACGCCAGCTTCCCGCAGTACAACGCGCGCGCCGGGCGCGTGATTCGAATCGAAGATCGCATCAACGAGTGCCTGAGGCGGAGCCTCAACGGCAAGCCGCTCGCGGACACGAGCCGCGCGATGACGGACATCGTCGCCTACATGGCGTTCCTTTCGAGCGGCACTCCGCACGGCGTGCGCCCGCTGTGGGTGGTCTACCAGAAGCTCGCGGCGCGCCCGGGGGACGCCGCGCGCGGCGACACGATCTACGCGGCCCAGTGCGCGCGCTGCCACGGACCGCGGGGCGAAGGCTCGGCCATCGCCCCGCCGGCGTGGGGGCCGCAGTCGTTCGCGATCGGCGCCGGCATGTCGCGCCTCAACACCATCGCCGCGTTCATCCGGTGGAACATGCCGTTCGATCGTCCGGCCTCGCTCGATGATCAGCAGGCGTACGACGTCGCGTCGTTCATCCTGACGCACTCGCGCCCCGACACGCCCGGCAAGGAGCGCGATTGGCCGAATGGCGATCCACCCGGTGACGCCGCGTACCCTACGCTGGCGGGGCGAAAAGGCGCGGCGTCGGCGCACTGACGCCGGAAGGGCGCACGGTCAACGGACGGAGGGGAGTGCTTCGGATGGGGCGCATCTTCGAAACTCGAAAAGCGACGATGTTCGCGCGCTGGGACAAGATGTCCAAGGCGTTCGCGCGCATCGGCAAAGAGATCACGATCGCCGTCAAGGCCGCGGGGCCGAGCCCCGAGAACAATCCCTCGCTCCGGCGCATCATCCAGAATGCGCGCGCGATCAACATGCCGAAGGACAAGGTCGAGGCCGCGATCAAGCGCGCCTCGGGCCAGGGCGTCGCGAGTTACGAAGAGATCCTCTATGAGGGCTACGCGGGCCACGGCGTCGCGATCATCGTCGAGACGGCGACCGACAATCCGGTCCGCACGGTGGCGAACGTGCGGGCGGCGCTCGCGCGCGGCGGCGGGAATCTGGGATCGAACGGCAGCGTGTCGTTCCTGTTCAAGCGCATGGGCGTCTTTCGCCTGAAGCCCGAGGGGATCAACGCCGAGTCGCTCGAGCTCGACCTGATCGACCACGGGCTCGAAGAGATGGGGGAGAGCGCCGGGGAAAAGGGCGACGCGCAGTTGCTGGTGCGCTGCGCGTTCGCGGACTTTGGCCGGCTGCAAAAGGCGCTCGAGGACCGCGGCATCACGCCGATCTCCGCCGAGTCCGAATACATCCCGGCCGCGCCCGTGACGCTGCCGGAAACGCAGGCGAACGAGGTCTTGAAGCTGATCGATTCGCTCGAGCAGGATGAGGACGTTCAGAGGGTCTCTCACAACCTGGGCTGATCCGGTGCCCAGGCTCGAGCGGGCTCCACACACGTACCCCCCGCCTCGAGGACGGGAGGTCACGCGGCGTCCGGACGCGCGTATCATGGACCCATGCACGCCTTCCCGATCCTCGCCTTGATCGCCTCGGCCGCGTCCTCATCCGGCGCCGCGAACGGCGCGGCCCCGCCCGCGAGCGCGCCCTTCGCGGTGGTCGAGCTCTTCACCTCCGAGGGCTGCTCGAGCTGCCCGAGCGCCGATCGGCTGCTCTCGGACCTGGGTCGCGAGGCCGAGAAGGGCGGCCGCAACGTGATCGCGCTCGAGTTCCACGTGGACTACTGGGACAGCCCGGCGTGGAAGGACCCCTGGAGCGATGCCGCCTTCAGCGAGCGCCAGCGCGGCTACGCGCACTCACTCGAGAGCGGGCTCTACACTCCGCAGGCGGTCGTGAACGGCCGCGCCGAATGCGTGGGTTCGGATGCCGCGCGCCTGCGCGCCGAGATCGATCAAGCGCTCGCGCGCGCGCCGCACGCCGTGCTCGAGGTCGAACCCGTGCTGGAGGGCGGCCATCCCGCAATTCACTACCGGGCGGCCGGGATCCCATCCGGCGCCCGGGTGTGCGCCGCGCTCACCGAGTCGGGCCTCAGCTCGCACGTCAAGGGTGGCGAGAACGCCGGGCGCGACCTCGTCCACGACGGCGTGGTCCGCGAGTTCCACGCTCAAACGATCAGCGAGCACGAGAGCGGCACCCTGCGATTCGCAGCCGCCTCGGGCCCGCCGCGCCGCATCGTCGTGTTCGTCCAGGATCCGAAGACGCTCGAGATCCTGGCGGCCACGAGCGTCCGGCTCTGATCCGCCGCTCGGTTCCGCGCGCCACCCCGCGCTAGAGCCCGTCGTACTTGGAGTATCCGCGCTCGTTCCAGTAGTCCCGGGGCTCGACCGCGGTGTACGCGATGTCAGTGACCGCCTTGATGTTCTTGAGCCCGAGCTTCATCGGCACGAGGAGGCGCAGGGGCGCGCCATGCTCGATCGGCAGCGGCCGGCCGCCGAGACGGGTCGCGAGCAGCGTCTGCGGATGCCGCGCCGTCTCGAGGTCGATCGAGACGTAGTAGGGATCGGGATTGCCGTCGCCATCGAGATTGACGGACGAGCGCAGCGCGGCCCACCGCGCGCCCGGCGCCGGCGGAAACGCGGCGAGAAGGTCCGCGAAGCGGAGTCCGCCCCACCACGCGACCGCGCTCCAGCCCTCGACGCAGACGAGCCGCGTCACCTGCTCATGGAGCGGGAAGCGACTCGTGAGGTCGTCGATCGCCAGGCTCTCGTCCCGTCCCGAGGCGAGCCCGCTCACGCGCAATCGCCAGCCCGCGAGATATTCCGGCCCCGGTGTCTGGCCGTCGTAGTTGTTCCGGAGCGGCGTGACTTGTGAGCGCTCGTACGTGCGAACGCGCCGGCCCCGCGAGTAGAGCGCTTCCGCCACGTCGTCATCGAACGTGAGCGCACGATTCAGAATTCCCTCGGCGCGATCGCGTGTCATGCCGAGGCGCGCGCCCAGCGAGTCGAGCCGCTCGCGCGCGGGACCGGCGAGCCGGCCGCGCGTGCGATCCGGGAGCAGCCACCACGCGCCGGCCGCGCTCACCAGCACGCCGCCCGCGAGGAGCAGGAAGTCGCGCCGGCTCTGGGCCTGCAGCTGCGGGCGCGAAATCTCGATCGGGACCTCGGGCCGCTCGCGCACGAAGTCGGCGAGGCCCGATGGGCGGCCGGCTGCCGCGCGGCGGCCCGGCGCGGCGGGTGGCGCCGGCGATGACGCGGCAGGCGCGCCCGGGACCCGGGCGGTGGGCGCGGCGGCCGGCGTGCCGCCGGGCGTTGCGGCGTGATCCGGCGTGCCGCCGGGCGTTGCGGCGTGATCCGCGGCAGCATCCGGCGGCGTTGCGGCAACGGAGGGCGTCGAGGCATCGGGAGACGCGGCGGCGCGCGTCGTCTCCTCCCGCCCGGGCTCGATCGGCGGCTCGTCAGTCATTCGGGGCCTCCTTCACGCGCGCGGACCAGCCCGTCACCATCGAGCGGAACGTGTCCCAGCCATCGGCGATCACGAGCACGACGTGCGGGACGAGGAACGTGGTCAGCACCAGCATGCAAATGAAGTGCACGATGCGCGCGCCGTCGTAGTTGACGAACAGCCGCTCGAGCCAGCCGAGCTGAACCGGCTTGTGCATCGCCCAGCCCGAGAGCACGGCGAGCGCGCCCAGGAGCGGCATCGCGAAGTACGCCGAGCGTTGGAGGGCGTTGTACTTGGATCGCACCGGCGGATGCGGCCACGGCCTTCGCAGCAACGCCATCGGAACGACCCCCGCGTAAAAGCGCATCATGGCGAGTGCGTCCGCGACGTCGCTCGGCCGCGGCAGCAGCGCGCGCCAGCCGCCCCCCGCGATCAGTCCGACCAGATAGAGCGCGCCGTTCAGCATGAAGAGGTAGGCGAGGACCCAGTGGAGTCGCAGGCTGTCGGCCAGAGCGTGCGGCCCGAGGCTCAGGTGATCGTAGAACCACGTGCGCGCATCGCCCCCCGAGTGAAGCAGCCGCGCTGCCGCGGCCCCGAGGTCGCGCAGGTAATCGTGGCTGCCGCTCGCGGGATCGGCCGCGTGCATGAACACCGGAGCCGCCCAGTAGACCGCGAGCCCGCTCGCGGCGAGGCCGAGCAGCAGCGGCACGTTCGCCCAATGGGAGAGCCGCACCAGCGCATGGTGTTTCGGAATCACGCGCGCGGGTGGCGCGCTCGGGCGCGCCGGCGCCTGCCGTGAGGAGGCGGGCGTCGCCGCGGGTGGCACGGGTGCGGATTTGGGGTCGCTCTCGATGTTCACTCCCTCGCTACGCGCGGCGGCGCGGATCGTGACGCGCCATGTTACCGCGATTGCCGCCGCCGGAGCAGCGAGGCGGTCCGGGTGGAGGGGCCGGAACCCCGGGCGCAGTGCCCGAAAATTCAACCGGCGGGCGGCCTCGCGGCCGTCCGCCGGTTTCTGGCGTCCCCAGGGGCGCCAGCATTCCTGATTCGCGCTACGGCAGGTAATCCACCACCGGGGTGGACGTCACCATGTAGGGGAAGATCCAGGTTTCGGAATCGTACGGCAGCGTGTCGTCGTAGAGCGTCCCGTGCGTCATCACGTTGATACCGACGTGGCGCCACGCGGGGAAGCTGCCCACGCCGAATCCCGCGGTGTAGGTGTTGTCGCCGTTGTTGTGCATGATGATGCGGCGATCGACGCAGTAGAGCACCGCGACGTCGTCGTTGCGCATCGAGGTCACCGTCACGACCACCGAATCGCTCGGTGTGAAGCGCGGAATCTCGCGCAGCGGCATCAGCAGGCTGGGATCGGTGTACGTCGTGTCCTTGCCGGAGTTGAGTCCGTGCAGCTCGACGCTCACGATGTGAACCGTGATGCCCGGACGCGCCACGCGCACGCCCGACGTGGCCACCAGGCGCCACGTCAGGCCCAGGGTGTCCGCCTTCACGCGGTGGAACAGGAGCTTGCGGGTCCAGCCCTCGGTGATCGGCTTGTCGATGAGGTGCGTGGTGTCGGGCTGCGTGGTATCGCCCGGCACGCCCGGCACGATGTGGAAGTCGCCACGGATTGCGCGCCCGATGCCGACCACCGCCAGCAGCGGCCGGCCGGTCGAATCCAGGTCGGCGAAGGTAAAATTGTAGGCGCTCGCGACGCTGGTGAACGTCCGCCAGAAGTGGATCGGCGAGATGGCGGCCATGACGCTCGCGGTGCCCGCCACGCCATGGGCCCGGGCCAGTGTGACCACACCCGAGTTGTTGTAAACACCGTCGTCGGTGTAGGTCGCCACCGAATCGAGCGAGCTCGTGACCAGCATCTGCTCCGCGGATTGCGAGTTGCTCGGTGCCGCGGGATTTTTGCCGCACCCCGCCAGCATGAACGCGGCGAGCGCGACCAGAACCAGAACACCACCCAGTCTCAATCGCATCAGCATGTTCCTCCGTGCTTCCCGCGCGCGGCTCACGGGGCGTCAACAACTCCGTGGCAAATGAAACGGCCCGCGGACCATCGGAGCAGGGGACGTGCCAGCGAAATTCTTGGCAGCACGAAAACCCGCGCCGGTGCGCCGCGCGCGTCGCGACCGCTTCGAATGTGGCAAAAGTGCGACACGGGCGGCGGGCTCAGGCGCGATGGAAGAGCCTCAGATAGAGCCCCACGACTGTCTCGCCCCACAGCAGCGTGACCATCGCCGCGGGCGCGAGCAGCGCGCCAAAGGGCAGCTCGGTGCGGCCGTCGCCGCGGCCGCGCGTCATCAGCGCGATGCCCCACACGCTCCCGGCGAGCGCCGCGATCATCAGGGTGAGGAACGTGAGCGGCGCCCCCAGCACCACGCCGAACATCGCAGCGAGCTTGACGTCGCCACCACCCATGCCCTCCGCGCCGCGCGCCTTCTGGTAGGCCCACGCCACCAGCCACAGCGCGCCGCTGCCCGCGAGGAGACCGAAGAGCGCGGTGTGGAATCCGTGCGGCGTGAGGATCGCGTTCCCGAGCCCGAGCAGCGTCCCCGCAAACGTGAGCGAATCGGGCAGCAGCTTGAAGTCGACATCGATCCACGTGAGCGCAACCAGCAGGCATCCCCACGGCAGGAGCAGCGCGTAATTCGGCGTGAGGCCGACACGAAGAAACAGCAGCACCGACCACGCGGCGCACCAGATCTCGGTGATCGGATACCGCCAGCGGATCGGCGCGTGGCACTGCCGGCAGCGCCCTCGCGCCCACACGAACGACAGCACCGGCACGAGATCGATCGCGGAGAGCACGCGACCGCATCCCGGGCAGGCCGAGCGGCCGGTGAGCCACGAGATGTGGCGCGGCACGCGATACGCGATCGCGGTGACGGCGCTTCCCAGCACGGCGCCGATGACGGCGGCGAAGATGAGGAATGCGGCGGAGTGCGGCGGCATGCCCACATGATCGGCCCCGGCGAGCGCGGTCATGATCGGAGAGGATCACGAATGGCCGCGCGTGGTCAAAATTCGGGCCGGAAGCGCCATGCAGTTTTCACGGCGCGGGCCGGGGCGAGAGGCCGTTCCGGGCCAAGCGCGAGCGGCCCCGCCATTGCACTCACTCGCGCGCGAGCGTGCAGATTACACGGTCGCTGCGCCCATCCCGCGGGGCGCGCGCGGAACCGGGCGCTCGTCTCCCAGCTTATGCGGCGCTCGTAGCGCCACTTGGATGCGCGCCGACGCGCGCCACTCGAATGAGGAGCCGGGGCACGCTTCGTGCTCGAGCGCGCTTTGGGACATGCGCTTGACCGCGCATGGCCCGCGGCGCCGGCCGGGGCCCCCAGAGGCAGCCAAAGCCTCTGATCTCCCGCCCGAAGGCGTCGCAAGAGCCAACGACATCGAGCCTTGAGCGAATCGCTCGCTCCTTCGCCCCGCCCTCGCAAGCGGGTCGGCGGACGCGCTCGCTCGGGGAAGGGAAGCGGGCCCTTTCGCGCGTCACAGCGGCCGAATTTCGGCCGGCGCGTTTGGGAGGCCGCCTGTCCGCAGCCGCTCGAGCGAATTTCAAGAGGCCACGATGACCTCGCCGTATCTTCACTCTCCCGCGCGCTCGCGCCGACGCCGGCCGAGCCCCGCCTCGCCCCGCCGCGGGCCGAGCTGGCGTCGCTGGCTGCTGGTCCTGATCGGGCTCGCGGTGCTGTTCCTCGCGCCCGCGCTCGCGCGCTCTCAGGATGCGCCCGGTGACGTCGTGATGCTGACGTGGACCGCGCCCGGCGCCGAGGGCGCGATCGGGCCCGCGATGCGCTACGACCTGCGCGAATACGACGCCCCGATCGATCCGACGAACTGGGCGCTGGCGCGCCCGATCGCGAACGTGCCGCTGCCGCATGCTCCCGGAACGCGCGAGTTCTTCCTCGTGACGGGTCTCACGGCCGGCCCCGCCCACTACTTCGCCTTGCGCAGCCGCGACGAGGCCGGCAACTGGTCGCCCATCCTGGGCGTCGCGCGCACCGACCGACCGCTCGATGAGTCGGGCCCCGTGCCGCCCTCCGGTCTGCTCGCGACGTTCGAGCACACGTGGGTGCAGCTCCACTGGACGCCCAGCCCTTCGTTCCACGTGCTCGGCTACACCGTGTTGCGCGCGAACGCCGCGGCCGGGCCCTACGTCCCGCTCAATCCTCAGCCGCTCGCCGGCGCCGATTATCAGGACACCGCGCTGCCCTCGGGCGTGGATCAGGTGTGGTACGCGGTCACGGCCACCGATCAGTCGCATCGCGTGAGCAGTCGCTGCGACTCGGTCCTGGTCGAGATCGGCGATGCCGGCGCGCCCGTAACCTGGCGGATGGAAACCGGATACCCGAACCCCAGCCGCTTGAGCGATCGCGTGACGTTTCCCGTAATCGTTCCCGCTCATGCTGCCGATAACGGAACTCTAGTGATCACCGACAACGGCGGCCACCGTATTTGGCAGTCGCCGCTGCCAGGGGGAGGCCCGGGGAGGACGTTGCTCACCTGGGACGGAAGAAACGAAGACGGTCGGGTCGTGGCGCCGGGAGTCTATCGCGTGTTCGTGATCTCGGGCTTCGAGCGGACCATGTCGAGAATCGTTCGAGTTCCCTGACGATGAAGGGGAGGAGCCCCATGCGATTTCATCGTGTCGCGCTGCTGGGGATCGCCTTGCTCGCCGCCCGGCCCGCTGCGGCCGGAATCGAGCTGGCGGGCACGACGGGCGCGAACTTCCTGACCATCGGCCCGGGCGCCAGCCTGGTCGGCATGGGCGGCGTCGGTATGGCCGGCTACAGCGATCTGAGCGCCATGACCTGGAACGCCGCCTCGCTCGGCCTCATGCAGGAAAGCCAGTTGATGTTCACGCACATGCCGCTCCCGAATTCCACCGAGCAGGAGTGGATGGCGTTCGGCGGCCGCATGGGCATCTCGCCGACGCGCTGGGCCCTGAGCGGGCGCTACGAGGGCGATGGCTCGTTCGAGGCGCGCGATGCGCTCGGCAATTTCATCGGCACCTTCAATGCCTCGAGCCTCGCGCTCGGGGTGAACGCGGCCCGCCCGCTCGACAAGCACACCGTCGTCGGCATGGGCGCGAAGTTCGTGAACGAAAACCTCGGCAGCACGTCGGGCTACGGCGGCACGTTCGACTTCGGCGTCCTCTACCACGCCGGTCCGCTGGCGATGGGCGCGGCGGCGCAGAATATCGGCGGCTCGATGAAGTACGACTCGCTGGCCTACTCGATGCCGATGAACTTTGGCGCCGGCCTCACGCTCTCGCACGCGAAGAGCGGGCTCAGCGTCGAGTTGGATTTCAATCATCCCAACGCCTACTACGACGACGTGCGCACCGGCGCGGAATGGATGTGGAAGGACCACATGGCGCTGCGCGTCGGCTACCGTCATGAGTTGAACGCGCCCAGCAACGACCCGATGAACGGCACCTCGGTCGGCCTGGGGCTCGGCGGCCACGGCCTGTGGCTCGACTACGGCTACGTCGTCACGGGCGACAACAGCACGCAGCAGCGCATCACGCTGCGCGTCAGCCCGAAGGACTGGGGACTCAACTTCGGGAACGACATCGACGTGCCGAACGGCGGCTCGCAGACCTCGTCGCAGCCGCCGGTCGCGACCCAGACCGCGAAGCCCGCCACCGACACCGGCAGCGCCACGAGCACCAGCACCACGACGTCGAGCACGAGCTCGACGAGCGCGTCCACGGCCACGACCGTCGCCACGCCCTCCGCACCCGCGGTCGCTCCGGCCGCGACCGCGACGGGCGCTGCGAGCGCGACGAGCACGCCCTCCGCCGCGGCGAGCACGCCCCCCGCGAGCAAGAAGCCGAGCCCGCCGCAGGCGACGGCCGCGACCCCGATGGTCGCGCCCGTGCCGACCCCGCCGCCCGCGGCCGCTCCCGCGCCCGCGACCGCGTCGGCGCCCACGACGAGCGAGCCCTCCGCGCCCGCGCCCGAGCTCACGACGCTCGTTCCCGTGACGCCCCCCGCGGTGCCCGCGCCCAA
>Ga0075030_100003074_pt1 | contig 15218 bp, 14 predicted proteins | sample LitLauG_LLR_2012_FD_71393 | JGI IMG/M metagenome (GOLD analysis project Ga0075030, IMG submission 71393) | Freshwater sediment microbial communities from Pennsylvania, USA - Little Laurel Run_MetaG_LLR_2012 | ecosystem: Environmental > Aquatic > Freshwater > Creek > Sediment | place: USA... | reverse complement strand
CTCCGAAGCCGCCAAGCGCGCGGCGGTCGCGCGCTTCATGAGCGGCTGAGATGCCCGCCGCGCCGCCCCGGCCCGGCCCGGGACTGAAGCGGCCCCGCCCCACGCCGCCGCAGGCGGCGCGCTATCCGCTCCCTAGCTCGCAGGAACCGACTTGGAGTCCTTGGGCTTGGGCTCCTTCTTGTCGGCCTTGCCATTGGAGGAGGTCGTCCCCTCCGCCTTTGACGGCTTTGCGTCGCCGTCCTTCTGTGCGGAGGAGCTCTCCGCGGCGGACTCGCGCTGGCGATTGCGGGTGCCGTAGTCGGTGTTGTAGAAACCCTTGCCCTTGAAGTGCACCGCGGGCGCGTGCAGCACCCTCTCTACGGGCACGCCGCTGTCGGGATCGACCGTGAGCGGCTCGTCGTGGAAGGACTGCTGGATCTCGAACCTGCTGCCATCCGGGCGCTTGTACTCGTAGATCGGCATCCTTGCGCCGATTATAGGTGCGTCAGTCGGTCAGAAGCGCGCGCGCACAGCGCACGCCCGCGCGCAGCGTCGCCGTGAAATCGCGGTCGGGCTCGCTCAACATGCGGAGCACGAGGCCGTCGCCGAGCGAGAACAGGATCTCCGCGACCACCTCCGGCTCGGCGTGCAGCACGAGCACGCCCTCGCGCTGCGCAGCCGCGAGCATGCGCGCCACATGCTCGCGCGTGCGCCGCATCAGGCCCGCGAACTCCGCCGCGATGTCCGCGTTGCGTCGCGAGAGCATGAACAGCTCGAACACGAGCGTGACGAAGTCCGGGTCCTCCGTGAGCGTGCTCTGCAGGTTCTCGCCCATCAGGCTGATGAAGTCCTCCGGCGTCGCCGCCGTCGAGAGCTCGCGCTCGAGGTGCTCCAGGCGCAGCTCGCAGTGGTGGCGGACCGCCTCCACCAGCAGCTGCTCCTTCGTGCCGAAGTAGTAGTGCAGCAGGCCGCGCGAGACGCCCGCTTCGCGCGAGACATGGTCGAAGGTCGAGCCCGCCGTCCCGCGCTGCGCCACACTCGCGCGCATCGCCTCGATGATCCGCTGCGCCTTCGCGCCCGTCAGCTTGCGCGCCGCCTCGCCCGCGCCGCGCGCCTGCTCCTCCCCCTCCTCCTGATCGCCGGCCGCCTCGCCGTTGCGTGCCACCGCCGCAGCGCTGTCGCGCGCGCTCACGATCGCGTCCGCTTCACCGGCCGGCCGCGCGCCCCGCTCTAGCTCGACACCGGCTCGGGTGCCGGCGCCGGCGTGCTCGGCGTGGTCGTTGAGCTGTAGTCGAACTCCTCCTCCGCGCCGAACAGCATGTCGAGCACCTTCGAGCGCAGGCCCGAGCTCAGCACCAGCGCGAGCAGGCCGCCGCCGCCGAGCAGCGTGAGCGTCCGCAGCACGCCGCCCCTGCGCCGTCGCTGCTCCACGGGCGCCTCGCGCAGCGAGCTCGCCGCATCGCGCAGCGCAGCAGCCGCGTCGCCGAGCTGTTCGTGCAGCTTGTGGTCTTCCAGCAGCACGCGCCCCGCCGGCCTGCCGTTGCTCACGCGGCCGTATGCGCCGCGCGCGGACTCATAGGCGCTCATCAGGCTCCCGCGAAGCTCCTCGTCCTCGATCAAGCGCCGCAGGTACTGGTTGCTGCGGGCTGCGCGAGCGGCCTCTTCGGCCTTGCTCAACCTGTCCTTCGCTGCCATCGTGTAACCGCCTTCGCCGAGAGGTTGCGTGTCTGCAGGTCAAATATACCCTGCGCGGACCCTCGCGACCCCGCCGCACGCCGCGCCCTCACGCGTGCAGCGCCGCCTGTTCCTGCGCCGAGGGGAACGACCATGCCGCACGCGTGCGGCGCTCCTGGCGGAACACGAAGCGAAGCTGCTGCGGCGGCTTCAGCTGCGCCTGCGCGGGGCGAAACGTGCTGCACGGCTCGTCCACCTCGAGCGCGCACAGGAGGTTGACGCGGAAGTAGCACTGCTCGCAGCTGACCTTCGTTGCGACGGTGCGCGCAGGCGCGCGCATGCCCTGCTGTGCTGGCATCCGGAACTGGCCCCCCGGCTGTTAGAGAGTGGGACTGGGACTGCGACGGAGGCGATCATAAGCACGGCCTCACGATCGCTCAACGAGCCACAGCGCAAATCGCAGAGAAAAAGATTGAGAACCGGAAATAGCCGCCTGCGAGTAACTTTGTTGTGTCAAACAGCCTGAAAGCGCCGCACTTTCCGGGTGTTTCATGGGTGAACAGAGCTCGCACGCCATCATCTCGGGGAATGCTGGTACTGGTCACCGGGGCGAGCGGGTTCGTCGGATCGGCGCTCGTGCCGCGCATGCGTCGCGACGGTCACACCGTGCGCGCGCTCGGCCGTGACGAGCGCCGCGTGCGCGACGCGCTCGAGAGCAATCGCGAGCGCGAGCGCGAGGACCCGCACGCGGGCCCGCTGCACGTGCTGCGCGGCGACGCCCTCAGCGGCGAGGGCCTCACGGCCGCGCTCGACGGCGTCGAGGTCGCCTACTACCTGATCCACTCCATGGAGCACGCCGCCGCCGGCGCGCTCCCGTTCGAGGAGCGCGAGCGCATCGCCGCGCACAACTTCGCCGCCGCAGCGGCTCGCGCGGGCGTGCGGCGCATCGTCTATCTCGGCGGCCTCCTCCCTCGCTGGGACTCCTCGCACTCACACATCGACCCGCGCGCGCACCCGCGCGCGCACGCCGACGACGCAGCCGGAGCGGCCGGAGTGGCCGGCGCCTCGCGCCACCTCGCCAGCCGCGAGCAGGTCGAGCGGATCCTGCTCGCCGGCGTGGAGGACTCGCTCGCGCTGCGCGCGTCGATAGTGATCGGTGCGCGCTCGCGCTCCTTCCGGCTGCTCGTGCGGCTCGTCGAGCGGATGCCGCTGCTCGCGCTGCCCGCGTGGCACACCTTCAGGACACAGCCGATCGACGCGCGCGACGTGATCGCGATGCTCGCCGCGTGCGCGACCGCGCAGCCGCCCAAGCGCTCGCTCGAGGTGGGAGGACCCGACGTGCTCACATACGGGGAAATGCTCACACGGATCGCTGACATCCTGCTGATCGGCCGCCCCGCGCTGCCGATCGGTGTGAGCATGACGCCGATAGCCGCGCGCGTCGCCGCCGCGATCGCCGGCGAGGACCCCGAGCTCGTACTGCCGCTGATGGAAAGCCTCGCCGGCGACCTCTTGCCCGCCGACGATCACGCCGCCGAGCTGCTCGGAGTTCGCCTGCACGGCTACGACTCCGCCGTCGGGCACGCGCTCGCCGAGTGGGAGCGCACGGAGCGCCTCGCTGCGCGCTGAGCACGTCCGAGCGTTGCGGGAAGCTCATCCGAGCGTTGCACGAAGCTCACCGAATGTGCGAACGCGCACCTTCGCGTGACGCTCGAGCGCGCCCCGTCACAGCGGAGCGGCTACGGTGGTGAACGCGGCCCGCGCCGCTCCTCGCGATGAGCCTTGTAACAGCATCCACGATCATCGATGCACCGCCCGCGCAGGTGTGGACGCTCGTCATGGACCCCTCGAGACTCGGCGACTGGGTCACGATTCACCGGCGGCTGATCCGCGCCGACGACGGGCCGCCGAGGGAGGGCTTCACGATGGATCAGCAGCTGCACATGCGCGGGGTGAACCTCGACGTGCACTGGCGACTCGTCCAGTGCCGCACCGATCGGCTCGCCGTGTGGGAGGGTCGCGGCCCCGCCCGCTCACACGCACGCACCGAATACGTGCTCGTACCCGAGCACGGCGCGACGCGGTTTGACTACAGAAACGAATTCCGACCGCCGCTCGGCCCGCTCGGCGCGATCGTCAGCCGCGCGCTCGTCGGCGGCATCCCCGAACGCGAAGCTCTGCGCACGCTCGATCGACTACGCTCACACTTCGAACAAGCAAAGAGCGTCAATTGAGTGTAGGGTCGATAGGTAATGTACGTGCGCAAACGACGCCCAACCCAAGTGAAGAGGAATAACCGTGACTGATTTTCTCGATGACAAGCGCCGCGAGATCAGCGACCGCCTCAAGGAGCTGCGACCGCTCGTAGACGAGTTCAACCGCCTCGAGAAGGCCGCCTCCGCGCTCGCATCCCTCGCTGGCACCGCCGTGGCCGATGCCATGTCCGACGCCGCCGACGCCGTCACCGGTCGCCGCGGCCCGGGGCGCCCACGCGGAACCGGCAAACGCAAAAAAGCAGGGCGCCCGAAAGCTGCCGGTCGGCCCAAAGCGGTCGGGCGGCCCAAAGCCGCAGCTGCAGCCGCCACCGCAACCGCCGCTCCCAAAGTCGCCGCCAAAAAAGCGGGGCGTCCCGCCAAACGGCGTGCCGGCCGGCGTAAAGGCAGTGGCACGCGTGCCGCCGAGGCTCTCTCATTCGTGCAGGGCCAGCCTGGCATCACCATCCCCGAGCTCGCCGCCAAGATGGGCATCAAGCAGAACTACCTCTACCGCGTGCTCCCCGGCCTCGAGCAGGAAAAGAAGGTCGTCAAGAAAGGCCGCGGCTGGCACCCGAAAGGCAGCTAGAGCCCACGCCGCCGTCGGGCGCGTCCGGCGCGCACGGGGAGCGGTCCGGCGCGGTTGTGGAGCAGAGGCGCAGCAAGTCCGACGGTGCGCTCCGCAGCAGGGCTGCAGCGTTCAGCAGCCTCAAGCGGCGGTAGGCAGCGGGCAGGAGATTCACAGCAGTCCACAGCACAGGGAGGGGGCGCCGCGCGGCGCCCCCTCCTCTGTTCTCGGCATTGCTGGCGAGGCGGCACATCAGCCGCCCCGGAGGACGCGGCCAGCTAGAGCAGCCCCAGCTCCGCGACCGCGTCGCGCTCCGCGCTCAGCTCCTGCACGGAGGCGTCTATCTTCGCGCGCGAGAACTCATCCAGGTCGATGCCCTGCACAATCTGATACTCGCCGTTCGCGCACGTGCACGGGAAGCCGCAGATGAGCCCCTCGGGAATCCCGTATGAGCCGTCCGAGGGCACGCCCATCGAGACCCAGCCGCCGCCGCTTCCGCCGACCCAGTCGCGCACGTGCTCGATCGCGGCGTTGGCCGCCGACGCTGCCGAGGACGCGCCGCGCGCGTCGATCACGGCCGCGCCGCGTTTGCCCACGTTGGGAAGGAACTCGTTCTCTATCCACGCGTTGTCATCGATCACACCCGCTGCGATCGCACCGCTCACGTGGGCGTGGAAGAGGTCGGGGTACATGCTCGGCGAGTGATTGCCCCAAACGCCCATCTGCGTCACCTGAGTGACAGGCACCGCCAGCTTGGCAGCGAGCTGCGCCACAGCGCGGTTGTGATCCAGGCGCATCATCGATGTGAAGCGCTCGCGCGGGATCTCGGGCGCGTTGTTCATCGCGATCAGGCAGTTCGTGTTCGCGGGGTTTCCGACCACCAGCACCTTCACGTCCGCTGCGGCCACGGCCGCCAGCGCCTTGCCCTGCACCGTGAAGATCTCACCGTTCGCGCTCAGCAACTCGGCCCGCTCCATCCCTTTGGCGCGTGGGCGCGACCCCACCAGCAACGCGATGTTCGTCCCGTCGAACGCGTCCGCGGGACGGTCGTGCAGATCGAGGCCCGCGAGCAGCGGGAAGGCGCAGTCGATGAGCTCCATCGCGACCCCCTCGAGCGCTCCCATCGCCTGCGGGATCTCCAGCAGGCGAAGATCGATCGGTTGGTCGGCGCCGAGCAGCGCTCCACTGGCGATGCGGAACACGATGCTGTAGCCGATCTGCCCGGCGGCGCCGGTGACGGTGACTCGTACTGGATTGCTCACGGATCTCATCTCCTGGTCGGGTGTGTGTCAGGCGCGCGGTGCGCGTGCTCTAAAAGACGGACTTCTCATCCCCTCATGCGAGCGCGCCGCGCAGGTTCTCGGCGATCGAGGAGAGGAACTCCTCGGTGGTCTGCCACGGCTGCTCGGGGCCGACGAGCAGCGCGAGGTCCTTCGTCATCTTGCCGCTTTCCACCGTCTCCACGCACACCCGCTCAAGCGTCTGCGCGAAGCGCGTCAGCTCGGGCGTCTCGTCCATGCGCGCACGCGCGATGAGCCCGCGCGTCCACGCGAACATCGAGGCGATCGGATTGGTCGAGGTGGGCTTGCCCTGCTGGTGCATGCGGTAGTGGCGCGTGACCGTGCCGTGCGCCGCCTCTGCCTCGACCGTGCTGCCGTCCGCGCTCATCAGCACGCTCGTCATCAGGCCCAGCGAGCCGAAGCCCTGCGCCACGGTGTCCGACTGCACGTCGCCGTCGTAGTTCTTGCACGCCCACACATAGCCGCCCTCCCACTTCAGCGCCGCGGCGACCATGTCGTCGATGAGGCGATGTTCGTAGGTGATGCCGGCGCGCTCGAAGTCGCTCGCGAACTCCTCCTGGAAGACCTCCGCGAAGATGTCTTTGAAGCGTCCGTCGTAGCGCTTGAGGATCGTGTTCTTGGTCGACAGGTAAACCGGGTAGCCGCGGTCCAGGCCGTAGCGCAGGCACGCGCGCGCGAAGTCGCGGATCGAGTCGTCGAGGTTGTACATCGCGAGCGCCACGCCGCCGCCGGGGAAGTCATAGACGTCGAGCTCGATCGGCGCGCTCCCGTCCGCAGGCGTGTAGGTGAGCGTCAGCTTGCCCGCGCCCGGGACCACCATGTCGCTCGCGCGGTACTGGTCGCCGAAGGCGTGACGGCCGATCACGATCGGCTTGGTCCAGCCAGGCACCAGCCGCGGGATGTTCGAGATCACGATCGGCTCGCGGAAGATGACCCCGCCGAGGATGTTGCGGATCGTTCCGTTGGGCGAGCGGTACATCTCCTTTAGCGAGAACTCGCGCACGCGGGCCTCATCGGGCGTGATGGTCGCGCACTTCACCCCCACGCCGTAGCGCTTGATCGCCTCCGCCGCCTCCACGGTGACCCGGTCCGCGGTCGCGTCGCGGTTCTCGATCGAGAGGTCGTAGTACCTCAGATCGATCTCGAGGTAGGGCAGGATCAGCTGCTCCTTGATGAACGACCAGATGATGCGGGTCATCTCATCGCCGTCGAGCTCGACGACCGGGTTCTTCACCGTGATCTTGGGCATTTGTCGTTCCTCTTCTCGTGTGATCTGGAGCCGACGCTGGCCCCGCGCCGCCCGCCCGCTCGCCGCGCTCGCGCGCGGGCGCCGCGGTGACCGCCGAGCGCCGGCGCGGCGCCCTGCGTGCACCCGAGGGGCGGGCGCCGATGCTATCGCCCACGCGCGCAGCTGCCCGCCCGGGGCATGGCGCCGGCGTCCCGCGGGGCGCCGGCGCACCCCCGCGCTGCGCGTCATCCACACCCCCCGGGGCGCGCGGCCGCCGGGTGGGTGTGGCGCGCGCGCTCGGCTCTGCTTCGCTGCTGCCCGACGGCGCACTGCGCGAGCGCCGATTCTGCTTCACTACGAGAGTGGCAAGCACCGTCTCGCAGGCCGCACGCGGGCAGTCCCCCTGGCAGACGCACAGCGTCTTCAACCAGGTACCGCCCCTGCAGGACATCGATCTGTTCGAGAGCAACGTGCCGCTGGTCGAGGCCGTCGAGCGCGAAGGGGCCGGCTGGGTGCGCTCCCGCGCGAGCGAGCTCGGACGCTTCGTCGGCGGGGAGCCCAAGCAGGAATGGGGCAGGCTCGCCAACGAGAACCGCCCTGTGCTGCACACGCACGACCGCTACGGCAACCGCATCGACGAGGTGGAGTTCCACCCCGCCTGGCACCAGCTCATGCGGATGGGCGTCGAGCACGAACTGCACTGCCTCCCGTGGCGCAGCGAGGAGCCCTTCGCACATACAGCTCGCGCGGCGCTCTACATGACCGCGATGCAGGCCGAGGCGGGCTTCGCGTGCCCGATCACGATGACATTCGCGGTCGTGCCCGCGCTGCGCGCGCAGCCCGAGCTCGCCGCCGAGTGGGAGCCGCTGGTGACGGCCAACACGTACGACCCGCGGCTGATCGACGCCACGCACAAGGGCTGCGCGATCTCGGGCATGGCGATGACCGAGAAGCAGGGCGGCTCCGACGTGCGCTCCAACACCACCGTCGCACACCCGCTCGGCGGCGGCGGTGCCGGCGCGGAGTACGAGCTCGTGGGCCACAAGTGGTTCTGCTCGGCGCCGATGTCGGACGTTTTCCTCGTGCTCGCGCAGGCCGCCGACGCCGACGGGGCCGGGCTGTCGTGCTTCCTGCTGCCGCGCATCCTGCCCGACGGGTCGCGCAACGCGTTTCACATACAGCGCCTGAAGGACAAGCTCGGCAACCACTCCAACGCCTCTTCGGAGATCGAGCTGCATGGCGCCTGGGCGCGGATGGTGGGCGAGCCCGGCAGGGGCGTCGCGACGATCATCGAGATGGTCGGCCACACGCGCCTTGACTGCGTGATCGGCAGCGCTGCCGGCATGCGCAGCGCGGTCCTCACCGCGACCCACCATACGGCGCATCGCAGCGCGTTCGGCAAGCTGCTCATCGACCAGCCGCTGATGCGCAACGTGCTCGCCGACCTGTGCGTGGAGTCCGAGGCGAGCACGATCCTCGCGATGCGGCTCGCGCGCGCATACGACGAGGCGCACGCCGACGCGCAGGCCGGTGAGGACTCAAGCGACGCGCAGCTCTTCAAGCGGCTCGCGACCGCGGTCGGCAAGTACTGGACGTGCAAGCGCGCGCCCAACCACGCGTTCGAGGCGCTCGAGTGCCTGGGCGGCGCCGGCTACGTCGAGGAGTCGGGCATGCCGCGCCTGTACCGCGAGGCGCCGCTCGCGTCGATCTGGGAGGGCTCGGGCAACGTGATGAGCCTCGACGTGCTGCGCGCGCTCGGGCGCTCGCCGCGCTCGCTCGAGGTGTTCCTCGCGGAGATCGAAGAGGCGCGCGGCGCGAACGCGCAGCTCGACGTCCGGGTCGCTGAGCTCAAGGGCGAGTTCGCGGACCCCGAGACGCTCGAGGCGCGCGCGCGGCGCGTGGTCGAATCGATGGCTGTGTGCCTGCAGGGATCGCTGCTCGTGCGCTACGCGCCCGCGCCCGTCGCCGACGCCTTCTGCGCCTCGCGGCTCGGCCGCGACGGCGGCCTCGAGTACGGAACGCTGCCGCCTGGCAGCGACTTCGGCGCGATCATCGACCGCACCCTGCCCGCCGCGCTGGCGTAGCGCGCCACGCTCGGGCGACCGCGCTGTGCGCGAGCGCCCGGCGCGAGGCCACGCCGGCATCGCCCGGCGGGTCACGGGACGGCATACCATTGAGCGGATGCCCACGCGGAAGAGCCTGCAGCTGGCGCGCATCTTCGGGATCCGCATCGGGGTCGGGCCCAGCTGGTTCTTCGTCCTGTTCTTCCTGATCTACTGGCTGTCGGGCTACTTCCACGAAGTGCTCGGCGGCTCGCGCACGACCGCCTACGCGGTCGCCGTCGGCGGCGCGCTCGGCTACTTCGCGTCGCTGGTGCTGCACGAGCTCGGGCACGCGCTCGCCGCTCGCCGCCTGGGCATCCCGATCGCGGGGATCGACCTGTGGTTCTTCGGCGGGCTCTCGCAGATGCGCCGCGAGCCGCAGAGCGCGGGAGAGGAATTCAAGGTCGCCGCGGCGGGGCCCGCGGTCACGCTGCTGCTGTTCGGAGTGTGCCTCGCGCTCGGCACGATCATCGCGAGCAGCTCGCGCTTCACCGACGTCGCGCTCACGAAACAGGGCTTTATCACCACGCCCGCCCTCGCGCTCGTCGGCTGGCTCGGGTTCATCAACGCGGCGCTGCTGCTGTTCAACATCGTGCCCGCCTTCCCGCTCGACGGCGGGCGCATGGCGCGCGCGGTGATCTGGTGGCGCACGGGAGATCGCAACCGCGCGACGCTCGCCACCGGTCGCGCCGGCCAGGGCTTCGCGGCGATCGTCGGGCTGCTCGGGCTATGGGCGTTCGCCAGCAGCGGCTCCTCGGCAGGGCTGTTCACGATGCTGCTCGCGTTCTTCCTCTACCAGGCCGCCGGCGCCGCCGTCGTGCAGGGCTCGCTCGCGCGGCGCATCCAGCACATCACGGTCGGCGACATCATGGATCGCGATCCGGTGACGATCCCCGCCGAGGCCACGCTGCTCGACGCCCACGAGCAGTTCTTCCTGCGCTACCGCTGGCCGTGGTTCGCCGTCATCGACCCCACGCGCCACTTCCTCGGCGTCGTCCGCCAGCAGCGCGTGGAGAGCGAGATAGCGGCCGGGCGCCCGGCGCTCGCGGTGGCCGACGTGCTGGACGCGGAGACGCCCGTGCGCATCGGCGAGGAGGCGCCGCTGGAAACGCTGCTCGGAGCCGAGGGGATCGGCCGCCTGGGCGCGATGGTCGCCGTCGACAGCGACGGCGTGCTGCAGGGCGTGGTCACGCTCGCGCACGTGCGCCGCGCGCTGGGGCCCGCCCGCCCCGCGACCTGAGCCGCGGACCCGGGCCGCGCACTCGGGGCGAGCGCGACGCAAGCGCGCGCGGCGCGCGTAATAGACTCTCGGCGAAACCCCTGTTTCCCTCCCCGATTTCCACCCCACGCGGACCGCCATCAGATGCCCTCACACGACGTACTGATCATCGGAGCAGGCCTTGCGGGCCAGCGCGCTGCGCTCGCAGCCGCCGAGCAGGGCGCGAGCGTGGCGATCATGAGCAAGGTGCACCCCGTGCGCTCGCACTCGGTCGCTGCCGCCGGCGGCATCAACGCGGCGATCAGCGTCGACGACGACTGGCGCTCGCACGCGTACGACACGGTCAAGGGCTCGGACTACCTCGGTGACCAGGACGCGATCGAAATCATGTGCTCGGAGGCGCCCAAGGAGGTCATGCACCTCGAGCACATCGGCGTCACCTTCCACCGCAACGACAGCGGCGAACTCGACCTGCGCGCGTTCGGCGGCGCGTCGCTGAAGCGCACCGCATACGTCGCCGACATCACCGGCCAGGCGCTCCTGCACGTGCTCTACGAGCAGCTCATGAAGCACCATGAGACGGTCGAGCGCTTCGAGGAGTGGTTCACGACCTCGCTGCTGAGCGACGACTCGGGCCGCTGCTGCGGCGTGATCGCGCGCGACGTGCGCAGCGGGCGCATGGAGGCGTTCACGGCCAAGAACGTGATCCTCGCATGCGGCGGCGCGGGCCAGGTGTACAAGCCGACGACCAACGGCCTGATCGTGACGGGCGACGGCATCGCGATGGCGTACCGTGCGGGCGCGCCGCTGATGGACATGGAGATGGTGCAGTACCACCCCACATGCCTGGTGGAGACGGGCATCCTGATCACCGAGGGCGCGCGCGGCGAGGGCGCGCACCTGCTCAACGCGGCGGGCGAGCGTTTCATGGAGAAGACCGCGCCCAACAAGATGGAGCTCGCCTCGCGTGACGTCGTCTCGCGCGCGGAGCAGATCGAGATCAACGAGGGCCGCGGCGTGGGCCCTCACGGCGCGGGCATCTATCTCGACGTCACCGTCGTGCCGCGCAGGCGCACGCTCGAGGCGCTGCGCGAGATCGTCAACCTGGGACGCGACTTCGCCGGCGTGGACATCACGCGCGAACCGATCATGATCCGCCCCGGCCAGCACTACATCATGGGCGGGGTGAAGACCGACGCCGACGGGCGCACGCCGATCGAGGGCCTCTACGCGGCGGGCGAGGTCGCGTGCGTCTCGGTGCACGGCGGCAACCGCCTCGGCGCCAACTCGCTGCTGGACACGCTCATCTTCGGGCGACGTGCGGGCGAACACGCCGCCCACCGCGCGGCCCACATGGGCATGCCCAAGGCCGACGGCAAGGCGCAGCTGAAAGCCGATGCGGGGCGGATCGACGCGATCATCGCGCGGCCGCGCGAGGGCCGGCGCGTGTCGGAGATCAAGAACGAGCTCGGCGAGCTGATGAACCGCCACGCTGCCGTGTTCCGCGACGAGCAGGGCCTGCAGAGCGCGCTCGAGGCGATCGGGCGCCTGCGCGAGGAAACAGACCGCGCCTGGATCGACGACCGCGGCACGATCTTCAACCAGGACGTGCTCGGCGCGATCGAGCTGGGCTTCATGGTCGACTGCGCCGAGGCGACCGTGCTCGCGGCGATCGAGCGCAAGGAGTCGCGCGGCGCGCAGTTCCGCACCGACTACCCCGAGCGCGACGACGCGCAGTGGCTCAAGCACATCGACGTCTCGATGAACGGCGACGGGCCCAAGGTGACCTACTCGCCTGTGACGATCACCCAGTGGCAGCCGGAAGAGAGGAAATACTGATGAGCCCGATGGAGCGCGCGAGCGATGGCTGAAACGCACGAGAGGCCGCCCGAGCCGTTCACGCTGCGGCTGCGCCGCTACGACCCCGAGTCCGGCGAGGCGCCCTACTGGGACGAGCACACCGTCGAGCTCGAGCCGCACCGCTCCGTGCTCGAGGCGATCCTGCAGGCGCGCGACCGCTTCGACGGGTCGATAGGCGTGCGCTGCTCCTGCCGGCAGGCGATCTGCGGCTCGTGCGGGATCCGCGTCAACGGGGAACCCGCGCTCGCGTGCCACACCCACCTCGACGCCGCCAAGCGCGGCGCGCGCGCGGGCGTCATCGAGATCGAACCGATGGGCAACATGCCGGTGATCAAGGACCTGATCGTCGACATGGACTCCGTGCACTGGAAGAAGATCCGGCGGGTGACGCCGTGGCTGCTCGCCAAGCAGCCCGTTCCCGAGCGCGAGTACATCGTGCCGCGCGAGTCGATGGTGGACGTCACCCAGACGATGGCGTGCATCCAGTGCGGCGCGTGCGTGTCGGACTGCCTCGCGATGGAGGTGGACCCGGGCTTCATCGGCCCCGCCGCGCTCGCGAAGGCCTACCGCTTCGTCGGCGACCCGCGCGATGACCAGCAGTTCGAGCGCCTGAACGACCTCGCGCAGGATCAGCAGGGGATCTTCGACTGCACCCACTGCTTCAAGTGCGTGGAGGCGTGCCCGAAGGGCGTGAACCCGATGGGGCAGATCATGCGGCTGCGCCGCGTCGCCACCGCCGACCACCACATCGTGGACAAGAACAACGGCGAGCGCCACGAGAAGGCCTTCGCGTCGCTGATCCGCGAGAACGGCCTGCTGTGGGAGGCCGAGCTGCTGCCGCGCTCCTACGGCGGCAACTCGTGGTTCGGCAAATTCGCACCGCCCGCGGGCAAGGAGCTGCTGAGCTCGCTGCCCGCGATCGTCAAGGCGCTGATGCGCGGCAAGGTGACCCCGATGGGCGCGCTGAAACCGCACAAGATCCCGGCGGCGGACCTGCGCAGCGTGCGCGCGCTCTACGACAAGATCGAGGGTCGCAAGGAGCGCTACGAGCTCAACCTATACATCGCCGGGGAGGACGAAGCGCCCTCGCAGCCCGCCGCCGGCGCGGCCGCGCAGCAGGCGCCGTCGTCCGGCGAGGCGAGCGCTCCCGCGCAGGCCGAGCCCGAGGTAGGTGCGAGCCTGTGAAGGTCGCCTACTGGCCGGGCTGCGTGAGCCGCGGCTTCACCCCCGAGCTGCACGGATCGATGGCGAGGGTGGCGCCGCTGCTGGACATCGAGCTGGTCGAACTCGACCGCGCCTGCTGCACCGGCGCGGGCGTCATCGCAGAGCACAACCAGGAGCTCGCCGACACGCTCAACGCGCGCACGTTCGCACTCGCGCAGGCCGTCGAGGGGGCCGAGATGATGATGAACATCTGCTCGACCTGCCAGGGCGCGCAGAGCGAGTGCCAGGAGCGCCTGGACGCCAACTCGGAGTACCGCGCACATGTCAACGCGAGCCTCGCCGGCGAGGGCCTCAGCTACGAGAAGGGGCTCACCAACAAGAACTTCCTGTGGCTGCTCGTCGAGGAGATCGGCCTCGACGAGCTGCGCGCGAAGGTCAAGCGGCCGCTCACCAACCTGAAGGTGGGCCCCTTCTACGGCTGCTACATCGTGCGCCCCCGCGCGCGCCTGGGCATCGACGAGGAGCATCCGCGCGACAACTACCTCGACCTCGTGATCGACGCGCTCGGCGGCGAGGTGATCGAGTACGCGGGGATGCGCAAGTGCTGCGGTTTCCCGATCATCACGATGAACAAGCAGGCCTCGCTGAAGCAGGCCGGCCGCCACCTCGGCGACGCGCTGGACGCGGACGCGGACTGCCTGGTGACACCGTGCCCGCTGTGCCACCTGAACCTCGACCTGCAGCAGCCGCTCGCGGAAGGCGTCGTCGGCCGCGAGCTGGGGATGCCGGTGCTGCACCTGCCCCAGCTGGTCGGGCTGGCGCTCGGGCTCGAGCCGAAGGAGCTCGGCCTGAACCGGCACGTGGTGCGCCCGACCTCCGTGATCGACTGGTCGACATCGGTGATCGCGGCCGCGTCGGGCGCCTAGCGTGGCCGCGTCGCGCGCCGCGAACGCATAGCCTGCGCGGCCGTGCGCGTCGTGACGGTGGTGGGCAACCGGCCGCAGTTCGTGAAGGCGGCGGCCGTGTCGGGACTGCTTCGCGAGCACGCCGAGGAGGTCCTCGTGCACACCGGCCAGCATCACGACGACACGCTCTCGCGCGTGTTCTTCGACGAGCTCGGCCTGGCCGCGCCGGACCGCGAGCTGGAGGTGGCGGGCTCGAGCAACACCTCGCAGCTCGCGCGCATGCTGGCGGCGCTCGAGCCGCTGCTCGAGCGCCTGTCGGCGGACGCGGTGCTCGTCTACGGCGACACCAACTCGACGCTCGCGGGCGCCCTCGCGGCGGTCGACCAGGGCACGCCGGTCGTCCATGTCGAGGCTGGCATGCGGTCGTTCGATCGCGGCCAGCCCGAGGAGCGCAACCGCGTCCTGGCCGATCAGCTCTCGGCGCTGCTGTTGTGCTCGAACGACGCGGCCGCGGCCCACCTGGCCGCGGAGTGCGTGCCCGGGCAGGCGGTCGTTGTCGGCGACGTGATGGTCGACGTCGCGTTGGCCACGGCGCCGCGCGTGCGCGGCCGCCTCGAGCCGCTCGAGCGCCACGGCGTGGCGGCGCGCGGTTACGTGCTCGCGACGGCGCACCGCGCCGCGACCGTCGACGATCCCGGTGCGCTCGAGCGGCTGGTGGCGGTGCTCGAGGCGGTCGCCGAGCCGGTCGTGCTCCCCCTCCACCCGCGCACCCGCGCACGGCTGGCGGCCCACCACCTCGATGTCCGAGCGGCGGACGCCGCCATCTTGACCCCTCCCCTGGGCTACCTCGAGTTCGCCGCGCTCCTCCATCACGCCCGCGCGGTGATGACCGACTCGGGAGGCGTGCAGAAGGAGGCCTATCTCGCCGGGGTCCCCTGCGTGACGCTGCGCGAGCGGACCGAGTGG
>Ga0075030_100003073_pt1 | contig 15218 bp, 13 predicted proteins | sample LitLauG_LLR_2012_FD_71393 | JGI IMG/M metagenome (GOLD analysis project Ga0075030, IMG submission 71393) | Freshwater sediment microbial communities from Pennsylvania, USA - Little Laurel Run_MetaG_LLR_2012 | ecosystem: Environmental > Aquatic > Freshwater > Creek > Sediment | place: USA... | reverse complement strand
ACACCAGGATGAACGAAGGCGGCAGCGGTTTTGAACCGCAGCGCAGCGTGATGACAATCGCCAGCGGTCTCGATGGCGGCGGAACGTTGGCGGCGGATCGTTGGCGGCGGATCGAAAAGGGAACGTGTACGTGACCTGGCATGCTCGCTCCCAGCAGGACGGTAAGCCTCTAGAAGGCGAAGGAAACCGGCGCGTCCGGTTGGCGCGCTCTCACGACGACGGCCGCAGCTTCGAAGCCGAAATTCCCATATCTCCTGGCGAACTCGGCGCTTGTGGTTGTTGTGGGATGGGCGCAATCGCGGATGCCGAAGGAAACCTTTATTTGCTGTATCGAACTGCGCGCGAAATCACTCACCGTGACATGTTTCTGCTCATCTCGCGCGATCAAGGCCAGACCTTCCAGGCCGTCGATCTTCATCCTTGGGAAATTGCCGCCTGTCCCATGAGCACAGTCTCATTGGCGATCGCGAATGGCCGCGTCTTGCTCTCCTGGGAAACGCAAGGACAGATCTATTTCACGGAAATCAATCGCCATACTATGACAGTCGGTTCGCGGGTCCAAGTCCCGGGGGAGGGCGGCCATCGAAAACATCCCTCCATCACGGCCAACGCAACTGGTCAAATGCTCGTGGCGTGGGCCGAAGGAACAGGCTGGAAACGAGGCGGATCTTTCGCTTGGCAGATTTTTGATGAAAGGGGAAAAGTTCTCGAACCTCAAGGTCGATCCGAGGGTCTTCCTGCGTGGGACTTTGCCACTGCCATTCCAAACAAGAATGGCTTTCTCATCATCTCTTAACCGCCTACCGCGGATAAGGATGGCCCCGCAGCGTCGTAAACGCCCGGTAAATCTGTTCCGCCAGCATCGCCCTCGCCAACTCGTGCGGAAACGTCATCGCCGACATCGATAGCAACAAATCCGCCCTTACCTTCCACTCCGCAGGCAAGCCATCATGTCCACCCAGCAAGAAGACCAAATCCTGCCCTTCCCGCTCGCCTTGCTCCACCAGCTTGATGAACCCAGCCGAATCCATCGTCTTTCCGGCCGGATCTAGAAAAATCTTCCGCGCCGCCGGGTGCTTGGCAAACAGGTCAAAACGTCCCGGCACAATTTCCCGCATTTCACACGCGGCATAGCGGCTAGAGCGCTTCAGGAACTCGGCGGCAATCGCGTTCGCATGCTCATCTCTCGCCTTACCAATGAAATAGAGGAAGATCTTCATAAATCGCTTAACCTAGTACTAGTACGGGCCAGCATTTTGGATGCCCGCTTGCAAACAACAGACTCTCAGGATATTGTTTTAAGAGCGCTTAGAATAAGGATTCGCATGGCTTCAACCGTTTGGAAGGGCTTCATTTCGTTCGGGCTGATCACTATTCCCGTTCGTCTCTTCGCCGCAGCTCGCACAGAGCGCGTCAGTTTTAATCAGATTCACCAGGTTTGTGGTGGCCGCATTAAGCAGCAAACTTTCTGCCCGCAATGTGATCGCGTCGTTGAACGCAGCGAACTGGTGAAGGGCTACGAGGTGGAGAAAGACCGCTACGTCATCGTCAACGACGAAGAGGTCAAAGCCATTGCGCCCGCGTCAAGCGACACCATGGAGATCGCCGAATTCGTCAAAGCCGACGGCATCGATCCTATCTATTACGATTCTTCGTATTTCATGGTCCCGGAAGAAGCGGGCAAGAAGGCGTATCATCTTCTGCTCGAGACCATGCGCAAGTCCGGCTATAGCGCCATCGCCAAAATCACCATGCACCAGCGCGAATACACCGTGGTGGTTCGCCCGCATGCCGACGGCCTTTTGCTGCACACCATGTTCTATCCGGAAGAAGTGCGCGAAGTGCCAGAATTCCGGCGCGATGAGAATATCAGCGTTAAGCCGCAGGAAGTGGCTCTTGCCGAGAAGCTGGTGGAAGGCTTAGCCGCCGACTTCGATCCATCCAAATATCACGACGAATATCAGCAGAAGATGCAGCAGATGATCGAAGCCAAGAAAGAAGGCTTGGCTGCCGCGAGCCCCGAAACGCCTAAGAAGCGCGCGCCTGTGATCGACCTCATGCAGGCCCTGCAAAAGAGCCTCGGCGAATTGCCGCGCAAGCCCGCTACGAGCGAGCCCAAGCCTGCTATCGCCGCAGCGGAAGAACAAGAGAGCAACGTTACCCCGATCAAGAAACAAGGCAGCGGCGGTGGCCCAAAACGTGCCCCGCGCACCGCTCACGGTTAATCGGTGAGCGAAGAGATAAGTGCCGCTCCCGAAGATTCGCTAGCCCGCCGCCTCGGAGTTTTTGACGCCACCATGATCGTCATGGGCGGCATCATCGGCTCTGGCATTTTTGTTAATCCTTACGTTGTTGCCAAAGAGGTTCATACTTCCGCGCTGATCTTGGGCGCATGGATCTTAGGTGGTCTCACTGCCTTGGCCGGTGCGTTCATCTACGCGGAACTCGCCGTGCTCCGCCCCAATCTCGGCGGACAATACGCGTATCTCAAAGATGCCTTTCATCCGGCTGTCGCGTTCATGTATGGTTGGGCGCTTCTGCTGGTCATGCAAACCGGTGGCATGGCGGCTGTGGCGGTTACCTTTGCTCGCTACGCCAAGAGGTTTGTGGATATCCCGCTGCCCGATGGGATCGTCGCCGCCATCACTCTCCTGCTCCTGAGCGCCATCAACTGCCTCGGCGTCCGTTACGGTAGCTCGGTTCAAAACTTTTTGATGATCCTCAAGATCGGCGCCATTGCCGTGCTTGTGTTCGCCGGCTTCCGCGCTCCTCACGTCGCCGCGCAAATTAGCGCCGACGCCGATCAACCCTGGTCCCCTTCCCTGATCATCAAATTTGGCGCGGCGGTTGTGCCCGTACTGTTCGCATACGGTGGCTGGCAAACGGCCAGCTTCATGACCGGTGAAATGCGCAACCCGAAGCGCGATCTGGCCCGCGCTCTGCTCTTTGGTGTTATCAGCGTCACAGCTATTTACTTGAGCGTCAACATTGTGTGCCTGCGCACGCTTGGCCCGCTCGGTCTCGCCAATACGCCTACGCCGGCTTATACCGTTCTGCAACGCGCGATTGGCGAAAAGGGCGCGACGTTCATGGCGGTCGCGATTGCCGTGTCTACGTTAGGGTTCTTGAGTCAAGGAATGCTCACTGCGCCGCGCGTCTTTTTTGCTATGGCCAAAGACGGCCTGTTCTTCGAGTCTGTCGCTTGGCTTCCTAAACGCACGCGGGTTCCGGTTGTCGCCATCGCGCTACAGGGCGTTCTCGCGTCCATCGTGGCGCTCTCGGGCAAGTACGAACAGATTCTCAACTACGTCGTCTCCACCGATTTCGTTTTCTTCGGCCTCACCGGCGCGTCGCTTTTCGTCTTCCGACGCCGCATGGAAGCTAGCCCCGATCACCGGACGCCCGGCCACCCGTTCACAACTATCTTCTTCGTTGCCGCCTGCTGGCTGGTGGTGCTCGCCACTTATTACAATTTTCCAAAGAACAGCTTTATCGGGTTTGGCATTCTTTTGTTAGGCATTCCCGTTTATTTTTACTGGAGCAAGAAAAAGCAAAACGCAGCATGACGATGACACCGACAGCACCTCGCAGCATGGGCTCCGCCTATATGGAGTGGGTCAAAACCTCCACTATGGGCGTGAAATACAATCTCGCTAATAGCGGTGTGAAGAGCTACCCGCTTTCCAGTCTGCCGGTCGATTTTCAATCGCTGCAACTTACTGGACCCGGCGCATATGGCTATCCGCCGTTGGTGGAAGCCCTCGCGCGAAAGGCGGGTGTCGCTAAAGAGAATGTGGCCACGGCTCTCGGAACTTCAGGGGCAAATCATCTTGCGATGGCAGTCTTGATTGAGCCTGGTGATGAAGTCCTCATCGAACATCCGGCCTATCCTCTGCTTTGGGAATGCGCCAGCTATCACGGGGCGGATGTCAAATTCTTCGAGCGCCGCGCAGAGGACAACTTCGCGGTCGACGTGGCTGCGCTGCGCAAGCTCGTCACTCCCAAGACCAAGCTGATTGTTCTTACGAATCTTCACAACCCGAGTTGCGCGCTCATTTCAAACGAAACACTGCGCGAAATCGGCGCACTCGGACCACGCGTCCTCGTCGATGAAGTCTATCTCGATCTTCTCTACGATCAAACGCCCGCGACGTCTTTCAAACTTGGCGAACAGTTCATCGTCACGAACAGTTTGACCAAGGTTTACGGACTCAGCGGCCCGCGCTGCGGATGGGTTCTAGCCTCAGCCGACATCGTCAAGAAAATCTACCGTCTCAACGATCTTTTTGGTGTGAACAATCCGTACGTCACAGATCAAATCAGTTGCGTCGCCTTGGCGCATTTGCCCGAAATCGCTCAGTGGTCGCGCGATCTGCTTGCTAAACACCGCGCCATTGCCAATGATTTCTTAGCTGCTACGCCATCCCTCGAATCGGCCCCACTAACAGCAGGAACAGTGATCTTCCCCAAAGTCCCCATGCCTGTCGATCAACTTTGCCAGCGTCTGCGCGAACGATATGAAACGATCATCACGCCTGGCCATTTCTTCGGAGCACCCGACCGCGTGCGCATCGGCATCGGGGGTGAAACTGCGGTACTCACCGAAGGACTGGCGCGGGTTCAGGCGGCGTTGAAGGAATTCTGATCGCTGTCTTTAAGGGCGACCGTAATCAATATAATCGCGGATTATCCAGCCCCTGGGATCCGGCTTAACGCGTTTCTGGATCTCAAGGATTCGGGAAAGTGCCAGTCGGCCCGTTCATTTATACAACGGGGTTCACCCCTTAATCTGGGTAAAACATCTCCCATGCACACCGAATTCCGCTCCGCCATCCTGCCGCGAGAACTCCGCAGTCTCGTCCTCTTCGATCACAAAGCCTTCGCCGAATACCCATCCGATTGGTTCGGCCCCCTGCACTGGCAGCTGTACCAACCCTGGTGGCTCATCCTGGACGGCCGCAAAGTTGGCTGCTGCGCCTTCGAACACCACGTCGATTTCCGCGGCAACGCTCCCAACGACAACCAAACTCCAGCGCGCAAAGGCTCCCTCTACATCGCCTCCACCGCCATCCTCCCCGACTGCCGCGGCTGCGGCCTAGGCACCCTTTTCAAGAGTTGGCAAATCTCCTACGCCCGCCTTCACGGCTTTACCCGCATCGTCACCAATACTCGCAAAAGCAACAAACCCATGATTCGCCTCAACCAAAAATTGGGATTCAGAATTATCCGCACCCTTCCCAACTACTATTTCGATCCGTCCGAAGCCACCGTTGTGATGGAACTCCGCCTCAACTCTTGATATGATCGTGGGCCATGTGCGATTCAAAAAGGCGTTCGTTTCTGAAATCATCTGCTGCGCTACTCACCGGCGCCGCGCTCTCTAGCAAGCACGCGCACAGTCACGCGCCGGACCCACACGACAACGCCATTCACCACAGCACGCCCGCCCATAGCATGATGGCCGAAACCGCGGCCCGCTTCCTCGCCGCCCTTTCTCCCGATCAGCTCGTCCAAGTGAACATCAGTTTCACCGCCGACGAACGCCGTAACTTTCACTATGTCCCGATCGAGCGCAAAGGCTTGCCTCTGCGCGACATGACTCCCTACCAGCGCCATCTCGCCACCGCGCTCCTAGCCGCCGGCCTCAGCCAAACAGGCTTCATCAAAGCCATCACAATCATGAGCCTGGAAGACGTGCTCAAGATTATGGAAAACGCCAGCGCCGACTATCGCAATCCCGAAAAGTATTACTTCTCTCTCTTCGGCACGCCATCGGAGACGGGCACTTGGGGCTATCGCGTCGAAGGCCATCACATCAGCCAGAACTACACGGTCACAAACGGCGAAGTCATCTGCGCCCCTAGTTTCTTCGGTTCCAATCCAGCAGAGGTTCGCATCGGTCCACGCAAAGGCCTGCGTGCGCTCGCCGCCGAAGACGAACTCGGCTTCACCCTCATCGGCTCGCTTGACGAACAGCAGCAGAAAGTTGCGATCGTCAACCCGACCGCCTATGGCGATATCCTCACCTCGCAGAAGCGCATCGCGGCTCTCGAAGGACAGCCTTCCGGCCTGCCGTTAACCAGCATGAAGTCAAATCAAATCGACGCGTTGCATGCACTCGTCGAACTTTACGCGCACAACATGCCCGACGACATGGCCCGCCGCCGCATGCAGCAACTTGACAGCGCCGGCCGCGACATTCACTTCGCTTGGGCCGGCGGCACGCAGCCGGGTGATCCGCACTATTATCGGGTGCAGACGCCGTCGTTTCTGATCGAGTTAGATAACACGCAAGACAAGGCGAACCACATCCACTCGGTTTGGCGCGACTTCACGCATGACTTCGGCAACGCCGACCCGCTGCGCGCCCACTATCAGGGAGATCACCAATCAAGACGCGCGTGAAGCGTTACTTCGCTGCACAGCGCGGATCGGCTATTTCTACGCGGCGGTTCTTCGCTCGTCCCTCATCGGTCTTGTTATCCGCCACGGGCACCATTCGTCCGTAGCCCTTCGACGTAAGCCGGTTCGCCGCGATTCCATGCTGCGTCAGCCATCCCACCACCGCCTGTGCCCGATCTTCGGAAAGCTTCTGATTGTAGGGATCGCCGCCCACATTGTCCGTGTGCCCTTGAATCTCCAACTTGAGCGCGGCATCCTTTTGCAGCAAGCCGGCAATCTGCTGCAGAACCGCGTCCGATGCGGGCTGCAGTGTCGACTTATTGAAATCGAAAAGCACGCCATACAGCGCGACGTGGCAGTTCTTGGCCAGGTCACTACTCAAATCCTTCGTTATCGCACCGGCATCGGCTATGCGAATGTCATATGTGTCGTTCTTGTGCAGACTGGCCCAAATGTTTCGGCCTTTCTGCGTATAGTGCGCCAAGATCATTACGTCCGACCCCATGAATTCATTCACAATCGTCCAGCCGGCCTTTAGCAAAGCGTCATGATAGGCCGCTCGAAACAAAGTGTTCGACAGCGTTTCAGTAGTTGAGTACGCCTTACCAATCGAACCCGACGCCACCATCTCCGGCTGGCTCGCTCCTTTCGGAGTAACCCAGAATGGAGCAGGATCGGCGCTGCTATTCCTGAACTTCGAACCCGGCAAGGGCCCCAGATAGGGAAAGTCTCCCGTCGTCGCGCTCACTGTTTCAGGCACCGCCGCGGGTTCAACCAGAGTGAACGCAAAAGGCAGTGGAGCAGTCTCCACCATTTCTACGCCAGCTCTCTCCGGATCGCCCGTGCCCAAGAGTGCCCAGGCATCGATGCCGTCTTTCTGATAATGCATCCACAACAAAAGGCCGCCGGCCTTCCATTCCCGCACGGTGGTCCATCCGTTATTTAGAAACGCCGGCTTCATAATGGCCCAAACCGCGTCGCCATCTTTCGCGCCGGGAACAATCACCGGAAATTGCCAGTGCTTGCCGCGCTGCAGCTTTCCTACGCCGTTGTCACCCCAAGGTCCGGGCGGCATTTGAATCTCTGCCCATGGCTCGTAAGTCATCCTATACGGCTGGCCGTATTTATACAAGAACTGAAGTTCAGCGGGAAGCGGAACGGTTTGGGCAACGCAACGAAGCCCCGAAATCGCTGCCAGCAGCCCGATCGTCAGGGCGCGAGAAACGTTGGAACCTAGCCCTATGGGCCGGAGAGAAAGCAAAGTGAACCTCCAAATGTTGCGACCAGCGTATCACGTGCGCACACTTTAACGACCGGTCTCATCCAAAGAATGCACGCGCGACTCGAATCACTGAGTGCGCGTTGCAATTTAACAAGACATGCGCGCGTCCAGCCCCTTGCTAGTCTAAAAATGCACCTGAATTCACTCACAACAAAGATGCCTCCCCTCTCGTCGCCCTCTTCGCTCGTCGCCGGCATTGACCTCGGCGGGACAGCGGTCAACTACACCTTCTTCGACGGTACCCGCTTCCTGATCGACGGCCTTTGCGAACATCCCTCGCTCGCCACCCAAGGCCCAGACGTGTGCCTTCAACAAATGGCCGACGGCCTCAAAATCGCCGCTGAGCGACATAAGGTTTCTCTCGCTGAGCTCAACTACATCGGCCTCGGCACCCCTGGCCCCGCTTCACCCGCCGGAGTGATCAGCGTCAACGGATCCACTAATTTCGCCCACTCGGCGTGGTCGGGCTTCGACGTCCGAGGCGCGCTTTCCAAGAAACTCTCCCTGCCCGTTGCGTACATCAATGACGGCAATGCCGGCGCTGTCTGGGGCCACTATGTGATATTCGGCGCGCAAAACCACGCCACTTCGGTATCTGCCATCATCGGCACCGGCCTGGGCGGTGGCGTTGTCATCGAAAACCGCGTCCTCACCGGCAGCCATGGCTTCGCCGGCGAACTGGGCCACGTGCTGCTCCCCTGGCACATGATCCCCGGGCTCGAGAACGCTCGCCCTCAATGCAACTGCGGGCGTATCGGCGATCTCGAATCCGTCTGCTCGCTTACCGCTCTCGAAAAATCACTACTCCCGGCGTTTCTGCCCGGTTACCCCGACCATGAACTCGCCAAACTGGGTGACATGCGCAAAGCGGCCAGGCTGGTCCGCGGCCTCGCCGAGAAAGGTGATCCCCTCGCCCGCCAAGTATTCGCTGCCCAAGCTCACGCTCTTGCCCTTTTCTTCGATCAAATGGTCACTACTTTCGACCCTGACGCGCTCATCGTCGGCGGGGGCGCCATCGAAACCAGCCAGGAGTTCCAGCAGTGGTTTATCTCTCAAATCCGCACATCCCTGCCCCAGCAATGGGAAGAAACTGGTCACATTCCGATCCATATTATGCCGAACGGTGATACTGCTGGCGCTCGCGGCGCAGCATTGGAGGCATTTAAGGCCCTACCCTCTTCATAATTAGCGGGTTAGGGATGTTTTCTAAGTCACCAAACTACAGTTTTTCGAGAAATCGCCGATATTCATATCACTATGTCTTCGACCATGGAAGGCTTGTTTTCATCCCAGATTCGGTTCTTGGTACCGCAGTACTACCCATTACCGGACAGCGTTAAGTTGAGCTCTAACTGCGTGATATCCTACGGGAAACGCTACGTTTGGCTGAACCATCGCCTGGGCGAAAGACTCGTTGTAGATTTGTCCCGATGCGAAAACTATTAATTTTCGTCTTAACCGCGGCCGTGTCGGTCGCTGGTAGCCCCAAAAACAACCCGGCCCCGCCGTTCCACGTGGCTGTTGTCGAGGGCGATGGGGCGCTGAATGGTCTTCCATCGCGAACTGCCCAGGAACCTATCATTCATGTCGCTGATGCGGCGGGCAACCCGTTAGCTGGGGCGCGTGTCGAATTCGACGTTCCCAAAGCGGGTCCCGGTGCTACGTTCGGCCAGGATGGAACCCACTTCAGTACTACTACCAATAGCGAAGGAGTGGCCAAGGCGTCTGGCCTCCACAACAATGGCATTCCCGGCGGTTTCGCCATGCTCGTTCACGTTTCTTATCAAGGCCAAACCTTGGCAGATGTGACGCTTCACCAAACGAACGTGGCCAGTCCCAATTCCACCGCTCACGTCGCCGCCAAGCCGCGGGCAAAGCAGCAAGAGCCTTATCCGGATGCTTCTATGTCCTCCGCCGTTTTAGGGATTGCCATGGGAGATGAGTTCATGATTAACGGCTCGCCGACACCGACCAATGCCAATCTTGCCCCGGGCAGCCGCATTCAAACGAAAGATAGTCCGGTAACCGTCTTCATTCACGAACACTGCGAGTTCCTCGTTGGCCCGCATTCGTCCGTTATCATTCAACCGCATTTACTAAACGTGATGGGCGGCGCAGTGCGCGCCAAGCACTTCGGCGATTGTAAGTTCGGTTACGGCGGACTCTGGGTTACCAGCCCGTCACCGACTGGCGACGCTGTCGTGGCTTTATCGAACGAACATATGGAAGTCGGCTCAGTGAACGGCCCGGTCGAAGTCTCAAACGCTCTTAAGTTGGTCAACACCATTCAACCCGGCGCTGTTTCTTCTTTTAACTTCGCCGATTCATCCGCCGCCAGTGGCGCCAGCGTCAGCACCGGCACGTCCACCAAAGTGGCCTTCATGCTTGGTGCAGGCACCGCCGCTTCGCTGATGGGCCTCGGCCTAGCCATCGACGCCATCGCGCAACCGAGTCCCACTTCTTCAACCAGCCCGTAATCACGGCTCTCTGTTAAAAACGGATTCCGTACAATTCACCGTGGCGCTCCAAAAGGCGTCTCCCCCCGACCTTGCGCTCGCTCGATCTGTCTCCCTTGCTGGCTATTTCGCGTACCAGTACCAATCCGTGATGTAGCGATTTCCTCGCCAAGTCCTACAACCCCAATAGGCCCCAAGCGTTTTACAAACGTAGCGCAGGGATGTAACAATTCTGGAAGCAATGAAATCGCAACGAAGTATTCGAGCCGCCTTTGGCTTGCTCCTGACGCCATTGTTGGCGCACTCGCTGACAGGGGCACAACAGGCGGAGTCGGCGCCATCGTCTCAGCCGAACGTGGTCGCGCAATGGAACAATACTGCCTTGCAGGCCATCCGTGACACAAAAATGGGCCCACCTATGGCGTCGCGCGCGCTCGCGATCATTGACACGTGCATCTACGACGCCTGGGCGGCCTACGACGATCGCGCACTCGGTTCTCGACTCGCAGCTTCTTTGCGCCAACCTAAGGAAGCCCGCACTCCAGCGAACAAGAATCGCGCAATTAGTTTCGCGGCGTACCGGGCCTCGGTTGATCTCTTCCCCTCCGAGGACACAATCGCGTTCCGGCCCCTCATGGCTCAACTCGGCTACAATCCCGACGATCACTCAACCGATAGAACCACCGCCACGGGCATCGGCAACGTAGCGTGTAGTGCGGTCTTGGAGTTCCGCCACCACGACGGTTCCAACCAGCTTGGCGATTTGACGCCAAGCGGGGTTTCCTACGCCGATTACACGGGTTTCACGCCATTAAACCCACCTTCGACAGTCCCGGTTAATCCCGCTACGGTGGCCGATCCGAACCACTGGCAACCGCTGCAATATTTCGACGCCACCCATACGTTGGTCACCCAAAAGTTCCTCGGCGCCCAGTGGTTCAAGGTCGTGCCCTTCGCCTTGCGCTCTGACGATCAGTTTCGCAGCCAGTTGCAGCGCTTCGGCCCCGCCACCTTTGGATCATCCGCCTTCTTGGAGCAAGTCGAAGAGTTAGTGGCCCTCAGTGGTGGACTCACCGATAGGCAAAAGATGATTGCGGAGTATTTCGCCGACGGACCACATTCCGAAACCCCGCCCGGCCATTGGTGTCTGTACGCGCTCTCCGTCTCGGCTCGCGACCACCACACTGTCGATCAGGATGCCAAGATGTTTTTCGCCATGACAAACGCGGTGTTCGACGCCGGAATCGTCGCCTGGGACGCCAAGCAAGCGTTTGACTCAGTGCGGCCCGTCACAGCCATTCCCTATACAATGCACGGGCAGCAAATTCGTTGTTGGGGTGGACCTGGGAAAGGCACAGTCTCCATGGATGGAAGCTCTTGGATACCCTACCAACCGGGCACCTTTCCCACCCCGCCGTTTCCCGAATTCATTTCGGGTCATAGTACTTTCAGCGCTGCAGCGGCTGAGGTTCTAAGGCGATTCACCGGTAGCGACGCATTCGGCGAGACATTTACCGTTCCCGCCGGCTCCTCGACCACCGAACCCGGCGTCACCCCGGCGGCTACGCTTACCCTGCAGTGGGACACATTCACTGCCGCCGCTAACGACGCCGGCATCTCGCGCCGTTACGGCGGTATACACTTTAAAGCCGCCGATCTTCTCGGCAGGGCTGCTGGTCGCGCGGTCGGCTACCAGGCTTGGGTAAAAGCCGAAAGCCTCTGGCTGGGCAAGCAAGGCATACCTAATACGACGGCTATCGATCCTAATTTTTGAGGCGGCTTCCTTGCCGCCGACCGCTCTTAGATTTCGTCCGTCAGTGATCGCCCCATGAACGCCGCACGCTACGTGCCTTCCGCCCGCGTGGTCTGTGGTAACTTCGACTGTTACCTCGACCCATGGGATCACTCTTTATCTCGTACTCCCACCAGGATGCGACCGAGCTAGCTCAAAGACTCCTGCGCGACCTGACAGCATTCGGCAAAGACGTGTGGTTGGACTTGGCCCGCTTAAATGGCGGCGCCAGTTGGACGGTCGAGATCGAGCAGGCACTGGATCGCAGTGAATTTGTCGTTGCCATTCTTTCCCGCGGATCCTATTTATCCGACACCTGTAGGGCGGAGCAGCTTCGCTCCCTGCGCATCGGAAAGTGCCTCATCCCCGTTCTCGCTCAAGCCGACGCGGAACGTCCCATCCATCTTGAATCGAAGCAGTGTCTCGATTTTTCTACCTCCGCGGACTACGACACGGAATTCGCCAAACTCTGCGACTGCATACAAGCTAAGAGCGGCGCGACACTCCGCCACAGCTTTCGTCAAACCTACATCACGGTTCCGCCACTTCCGCCGAACTACATTGAGCGCACCGCTGAACTGCGATCCTTACGAGCCGTTGTCCTTCGCGATAGCGCATCGCGCCGAGTGGCCCTGACGGCACTCAAGGGTATGGCGGGAATCGGCAAGACCGTTCTCGCCCAAGCGCTCTGCCGGGACGAGATCATTCAAGCGGCGTTTCCCGATGGCATCGTCTGGCTCACTCTCGGCAAAGATCTACGCGATCCAGTTCCATTACTGCGCGAAGCTGGAAAAGCGCTCGGCGATTCCCTCAGTGGGTATGACAGTCTGCAATCGGTGAGCAATCAGCTTCGCAACTGCCTCATCAACAAAGCCGCTCTCCTGGTGCTCGACGACGTTTGGGATTCTCGCCACGTCGCGCCCTTCTTGTTCGATTCGCCCAGAAGCCGGCTGATGATCACTACCCGCGATGCACGGGTGGCTGTAGCCCTCGGTGCCGAGCAACAGTCTCTCACGGTTCTCACGGCGGAGCAGTCGCTGGAATTGTTGGCACTTTGGGCCAACTGTGACATTGCCCGCCTTCCCGAGGAAGCTAGGGAGATCGTCCGAGAGTGCGGCCGTTTACCCCTCGCCGTCGCGATGGTGGGCGCACAACTTCGCGGCAAGCATGACCGCTGGCCGCATCTCCTCCAAAAACTGCGCAACGCCGATCTTGATCGAATCCGGCAAAGCTTCCCTGAGTATCCGTATCCCGATCTTCTGCGCACTATCGAAGTGAGCATGGAGGCGCTGCCGGAATCGCTCCGCAAGCAGTATCTCGACTTCGCCGTTTTTCCGGAAGACAGCAAGATCCCAGAAGCCGCCGTTGCCACGCTCTGGGACCTTGACGAATACGAAACCGCCGACGCCATCGATCAACTTGTCGATCTCTCTCTGCTTACCCGCGATAACGATAGCCGCTTGCGAATCCACGATCTGATGCTCGACTATCTGCGGCGGCGCCTGGGCGCCGATAGCCTGATCGCTAAACACAAACAGTTACTGGAGCACTATAGTCAACGCTGCCAAAGTAAATGGGCGAACGGCCCGAACGACGGCTACTTCTTCGAAAACTTGATCTGGCATTTCCGGAATGCCGGCCGGGGAGATGAGGCGCTCGCGCTCCTGACAAAATTCGCATGGATGCAGGCCAAACTGGATGCGTGCGGCGTGGCTCTTTTGATTTCCGACTACGATTGGTTTGCCGCGCGTGACGCAAGCATCCGCTTGCTGCAGGAAGCGCTACGCCTTGCCGCGTATGTGCTGGTAACCGATCAGCGACAGTTGGCCGGTCAACTCTTGGGCCGCATCGTCGAAAAGTCCTCTGCTACGCTCGACACCTTGCGGCAAGAGGCAAGCGCCTACCGCGGTGCGGCTTGGCTACGGCCTCTCCGCTGCCTGCTCACTCCACCCGGCGGTGCGCTGATATTCACCCTCGCCAGCCACACGGCCAGAGTCAGAAGCCTCGCTCTCATTGGGGATGGATCGAAGGCAATCTCGGCCTCCGATGACCGAACGCTCAAAGTGTGGGATCTTCACGGCGGGCAACTGGAGCGAACGATGGTTGGCCACTCGGACGCAATCCGCGCTGTAGCCGTGCTCCCGGATGGAAGGCGAGCCATTTCCGCTTCGGACGATCACACCATCCGCGTTTGGGATCTTGCCTCGGGCAGCGAAGAGTTCTCCATTGACGTTCAGCTCGACTGGGTTCGTGGTTTGGTCCCCATCCCCGGCACACCTTGCGTCGCTTCGATTTCAGACGATCGCGCCATTCGCATCTGGGATCTTTCTTCGCGTACCGTCATTCGGCTTCTGCACGGGCACACCGCTAATATCACCTGCGCCGCCGCAGTCCCGGGGAGCGACCTGTTCCTGACGGGGTCAACTGATCGGACCGTTCGGCTCTGGTCATCGGACGGACTTCGCGCCGTCGTATTAAAGGGGCACCCGTCACGGCTTACCGCCGTCGCCGCCGCCGGGCCGACGCAATTCATTTCTTTTTCCGAGGATGGCACTGCCCTTCTCTGGCGGAACATCGGAACCTGGCAATCGCAGACGTTATCTTGGAAGCCGCCGGGGATTCGCAGCGCCGCGTTCAATACCGACGGAAGCCTGCTAATTGCTGGCTGTGACGATGGTAACGTCCGGGTGTGGGACCTGGCGAAAGAAAGCGAGTTACTCCTAGAAGGCCACTCCGACTGCGTGAATTGTGTCGCCTTCACACCCGATGGCCACTCCGCCATCTCTGCCTCTGACGATGGAACTTTGAAACTCTGGGGCGTCACACGCGCAGCCGCGTCGCTGCGAACCCGGGATCACGCCGATCGTGTCCGCGCCGTGGGGATAGCCGGTGACAGCAGCTTCGCCATTTCAACCTCCGACGATCACACTCTTCGCCTTTGGGATTTGCAGACCCAGGCGCAGACAGCCGTGGTACGAAACCAACACCACTGGGTTTGTTGTCTCGTTCCCAACTCCGCAGCCGTATTGCTTTATGGAGGCGCAGGCATCTTTTCCCTCTGGGATCTTCAAGCAAACCGCGAACTCCAGCGCTTTTCCGGCCATCAAGATCGCGTGCGCTGCCTGGCGACCTCGCCTGATGGAAAACGTGTCATCTCCGGTGCCGACGACCAAACCATTCGCGTCTGGGACATCCAATCCGCCAAAGAGCTTCTGAAAATTTCGCTCTTCCGGCAATGGCCCAGTTCCATCGCCGTTACCGCCGACGGGCGCTTTGCTGTCTCGGC
>Ga0075030_100003070_pt1 | contig 15224 bp, 10 predicted proteins | sample LitLauG_LLR_2012_FD_71393 | JGI IMG/M metagenome (GOLD analysis project Ga0075030, IMG submission 71393) | Freshwater sediment microbial communities from Pennsylvania, USA - Little Laurel Run_MetaG_LLR_2012 | ecosystem: Environmental > Aquatic > Freshwater > Creek > Sediment | place: USA... | reverse complement strand
GTCGAACCTGTCTGGCCGCGCTAATCTGGCGCCGAAGTGGGTATAAGCCACTGCCCCTCGCCGGAGGCCCCTCCATGGTGGCTCGCGATGGATTCGAACCATCCGCGACGGCTTTATGAGAGCCGCGTTCTTCCTACTGAACTAGCGAGCCGTTCTTTTCTCACACTTGGCTGGCCGGGCAGGATTCGAACCTGCGCATGGCGTGAGTAACAGTCACGTGCCTTTCCAGCTTGGCTACCGGCCAAAAAAACATCTGTAAAAAGCAAAAGGCCCCGACTTTTGTCGGAGCCTCGGAAATCGAATCTGAACTTGGAAATCTAACGAATAATCAGACCAATCCCGAGGGCCGAGCGCGATTGACGCGCCGTCTCATCATGGATTTGGTCTTTATAGTCATCTTCGTAAGGGAGTATAGCACGGTCGTTTCGCAACCGAAACGCCCGTATCGCATGCCTTCGGGTTCTTGCAGATTGTGTGAAACTCACAGGCCCGGCGGGACGCCGGGCCCGTGAATTTAGTTGACCCATTTCGTCTGCTCTAGCGCACGGATGTATTCGATGACCGAATCGCTCCAGCCATCGATGTTCATCCACTGGCCGTAACCGACGCCGTTCTTGTAGCTGGCCACATTGATCATGTACGCCCGCTTCGTGAGTGGCGCCGGCGCGACAGTTTGCGGATCGCCCTCACCGTAGCCCTGCACAGTGGTGGTATCCGAGTAGTGCCACTGGCCGTCCGTGATGACGATGATCCGATCGTAGCCGTCACGGTTTGCGGCGGCGACACCGAGGCCACCTCGGCTCCAGTTGTTCTTCGTGGTGGCCAGCGCATCCCGCAGTGCAAACCCGCGTCGCGGAGGAACCTCATACGCCTTCTCGTTGAATGCGTAAACGTTCACCCGTTCGGCAGTTTCGCGGAGCAGAATAGCGAGCCCCGCCGCAGCCTCAAAGCGATCCATGTCGCTGTTTCTGCTGAGTCGCGCCATCCACATTGAGGGGCTGGTGTCCACAACCAGCGCAGTCGTTCCCGGCAGCGCAGGCTGCTTCTTGAGCGAACGGAACATCGCCTGCTCAAGTTCGGCCTCGTGCTTCGGAGCGTACCGCGCAGCGGCGATGAAGCGAAACGGCAGAATGCGGTCCGTCTTCATATCACCCAGAGCGCTAGCGACCAGCTTGTCGCTGACTCCGGCTTCATGCATGTTGCGCAGGTTACGGAGCAATGCTAGTGCGCCCAGCTTCTGTTCGCGAAGCAGTCGCTCCCAGGCCTCGCGCTTGTCAGTTCCGGCCGAGAGAGCAACTTCCCACGTGTCGGGCGTGATCATGGTTCCAGCGATCAGCTTCTTCCACATTGCTGCCTGAGCCCCATCACGGGGCTTAGCATGACAAAGAAAGAGTACATCCCGCAGCTTGATCGGGCCGCCACGGTCATACTTGGCAAGCTGATACTCGTCAAACTTTGGGAAGGCCGCAGCCAGCCCCTTCTTCACCTGTCCCGAGAGCGGCACACGTCCGTCCTTCCAGTAGATAGCAACAAACTCTGCAAGTTCATCGGCACGCTGGAGGATGCTTGCGAGCGTCTCCGACACCGGCGCACGGTGCGTCTTATGACGCGCCATTTCGCGGACGATCAGAAGCGGCGCGTGACGCAGCTTCATCTGATCGCGAGACTCAATTGCAAGGGCAGCCACCTTCTCGGCCGCAACCTTCGGCACTAGCTCGGCGATGCGTCCGGCGATCTCGATCCCGTCCTCGTAGAATTGGCTCTCCCAAAGGAGACACGCAAGCACCGAGCGCCGCAGCTGCATCTCCGGAGAGATGTGTCGTGTGGGCGTGCCCTCGTGCGTACGAGGTGCAGTGTTGAGGTTCAGTGTGTTCAGTCTGGCCATGGTGGCCTCCTTTGTTTCAGTATTCGCCGGGGAATCTGGCGACGACGGTAGTTTCCGATGCTCTATCCACTGAGCTACACGGCGAGAAGCCATGACAGGAATCGAACCTGCGACCGTCGGATTATCGAAGTAACCCTCGTCTTCACCACCGGCGAAATTCGCTTATAAATTTCAAATTCAAATTTCGTCGAGAAATGTTTTCGCCAGTTCCGGCTCGCCAGGAACATTCGCACCACGCAACGAGCAGTAGTGCAGAAAGCGTTCTACCAGGGAGTTTGGTTGGCCAAACTCTAAGCGCAACATATGTATCTGTTTCGCTCGACGTCTCAGATCTTCTGCTACGGGCCAAGAAAGATATCTGCCCTCTTCCAAGTGATCATTTTGTCCGAACAATCCCCATCGCCCTGTTGCACATTCCTTGAGCACTTGAATGAGCGATTGCTTAAACTCAGCTTCCATCTCATCAAGACGGCTCTGTTGGATTCGCGAGCGCTTGCGTGCACCACCCGCAACCTCCGCACGCACCTCAACCTGGCAACCTTCGGCAGCGAGTTCGTGTATTAAGTCAATGAAATCGTCGGCCATTCCTTTTGCCTCGCCACTGATCTTGTCGTAGTTCTTGATGACGAGACAGTACGGAACTTCCACCTGATTGATCGAACCTCCGGCGATGCTGTCGCGTAATGCATCGAAATTCCGCCCGTGCCATTCGGGTGCACCTACGGCGCGAAACAATGCATCGTACACATCGTCTTTTGTCGACCAACGTGCACTGTCCAAGATGATGTCCTTCATAACGGTTCTCCGAATCATTCGCGGAAAGGCCTCTCGCCTGTCTCTCGTTAAATCCGCCGGGGAATTGTCGGCAACGGCTTTGCTCTGCCAACTGAGCTACACGGCCCGTAGGCTGTGGCAGGACTCGAACCTGCGCCCTTCGAAGGAACCGTCGCACATCACCACCGGCGAAATGCCCTACGCCAGGATTCCGTGACTCGCCACCACTTGATCCAAGCGACTTTCTCCCTGCTCCAGAGCCAAGAGCAGGCCTTGAAACTCAGCCATCGTTTCTGCGGACCGAGAAGCATCGACGAACTCTCGCGCTTCCGGTTCCGACGCACTTGGAAAAAACCTGCGATAGAGATCCATTTTTTGCTGATCGCTTGCCCTTCCCAAGAAAAGCTTGTAGTCGATCCGTCCTGGACGCAGTAACGCAGTGTCCAGCTTTTCGACGCGATTCGTTGTCATTGCAAACACCACTCCGCTCGGGGCCTGAAAGCCGTCCAGTACATTCAGCAACCCAGAAAGCGTTACGATATTCGTGATTGCATTGTCCTTCGTTGCCACCGTCGAGCTTCCATTCTTTCCGCTTATCAAATCTGGTTCTTCGCGAGACTGACTTCCGCGCATGCAATCGATGTCCTCAAACAACAGAACAGAATTCGCCGGCACCTGATTCACTGCTTTCATCAAGCTGCGATCGTTGAACTCGGCGAGATTGATGACGTAAATTGAGAGTGCAAAGTGTGCAGCTAGCGCCGAGACCAACGAGGTCTTTCCAGTTCCGGGCGGACCATAGAACAAATAGCCGCGATGGTATGGAATTCCCAGTTGCTCATATCGTCCCTTCGATCTTCGAAACTGCTCCACGTCTTGCAGCAAATGTTCCTTTTCACCAGGTTGCAGAACTACCGACGCTAATCCACGAGGCGAGTAGCCCTCCACGTAATCCCACCCGTCGTCGTATATGTACAGGTACGACAGCACACCTTGTCGTTTGACATGACAACGCACAACGTCTTCGACAAAGCTCTCGAGGGAAACTCGATTTCTTCCGAGCGTCCGAAACGTCAGTGTCTCGACTCGTCTGCCGCTCCGCTCGTGCGTGTTCTCGGTGCGCGAAAACCATACTTCAAAGGGCCTGCCGCGGTACCAAAACCAATGCTTCCCCGGAGCCGGAATCATCGCTATACGCTCGTTGCGCACCGTGGTATCGAGGTCCACTCGACGGATTCGTCTGAGAAATCTCTGATCGAGAAACCACTCCTTTACCCATGTAAATGCCGCATCATCGTCCTTCACCGTGATCATCATGGTGGTTTGGCCGGCGATCCAATCCCAGACACGTTCCGGGATGGCTCGAAGCCAGACACTTAGTCCGCCGATGATCATGAGCAGGAGACCACCGGACGCGAACTCGTTCCGGCCCGTCAGCATACTTTTCAGAATTTGCAACATATTTACTTTCTAACCGGCACCAGTCCGGAATCTTTCAGATCAACCACACAAAGCCGAACAGATGATATTGGCCGGGGAACGAGCGACGACGGAACATTAGGTGTCCTTCCGTTTAGACAACGCGGGCACAAATTCCCGCGGCAGGATTCGAACCTGCATCTCCCGCGTTCGAGGCGAAGTAACCGTAGTCTTCACCACCGGCCAATCCTTCTTGTTTCAACAACTCGCCGGGGAACCGACGAGGGTTATAGCCTGAGCTTCTGTGTCCGCACAACAATGTGCGGCCACCGCATTTAAATGGTCAGGGAATAGGCGGTCACGGCAGGGCTTTCGCCCAAGAGGATTCGAACCTCACAGCCCGAAGGCTGTTTCTACCAGAGAAGTATCCGTAACCAATCACCACTGACCGAACGAGTCAAGCTGGGGGAATGAGCGGAGGCGGTATAGTCGATTTACAGTCGAAGGAACCGCGACCTACGCCACCCAGCGAAGTTTTCTATTGTGCGGAAAGAGCGCCTGGTTGAACCGACGAAGGTCGGTTAGCGCGACCGAAGCGACGCCCTATAGCAACTCAGTCGAGTTATCGGCTGATGTTGCCCGCTTAGCGATTTGTTTTTAAAATCCACCAATTTGGGCGTCCTTTCGTAAGAAGATGACCTAACATGCCATGACTTCGCGTCTTTTGCAATAGGAAAATTCGTCAGGTTGCATCTTCTGGAGCGCCTAATGTGAGCATCGTCCTCCATGTGTCGAGTAAGTCTCGCGTTGACCATATACCAAACCTATCGAAAGCCTTGTGCACTCACGTCTATTGACCCTCACTCGGGCTGAACTGAAACGCGACTGCGCCCTTGTGCTTCGACCACCTCGAAGCGCACCGGCAAGAACGCGCGGATTACTTCCATGTTCGTCTTTGCGTGCATGTTGAGGCTCATCGCGGTAAATGAACCCCGCCCGGCCAATGCAAACGGCAGCAGAAGCTGATCGGCTAGGTGCTCATCCACGGCCGCAGTCGAATGCATGTACGCACGTGCCTGTTCGGCTGCGTCTTTCGCAACGTCCTCTGCACTCACACCAAGCTTTCCAAATGCAGTGAAGATCTGTGTCACAGTAGAGCTCGCCAATTCAATTATCACCAGGTTGCCGGGACTAACTGAATTCTTTGTGTCCTCGCAGCGCAGCAACTCGGCGTCCCAATTCAGTAGCTTTCCAACCGTATCCAGTTCCCGCTTAGCGATGTGGTATGGCAAGTTCGCCACTAGCGCGGTCGCCCGTTTCGTCGTGATCTCGCCCCGCTCCTCCAGATTCATCGGTTTCAAGACATCTGTCGGAGTAATCTCAACAACAATGCGACCTCCGCCCGCCGGATAAAAACCATACCGTTCCAGCTCAAGCTTCACTTTCGGTCCCATACGCTCGATAAGCGGTATGAAACTCCACTGAAGAAAATCGAAGGGCGGAGCAGCTGGATTATGCGTTCCACCCTCGATCTCAACCCGGCTTGGTCCGGCAGCCGTGATCAGCGCTGGCAAAATCGTCTGAAGCACAAGAGTTCCGCTGCCCGCAGTACCAATCGCGAAACGAAAGTCCCCGGCGCGAATCTTGCCTGGCACAAACGTAAGCGCTTTGGAACCCAGCGATGCCCCCTCGACTTCCGCAGACCCAACTTCTGCCGCCGCCTGGACTGCCGTTAGGTGCTGCCGCAGCAGTCCCGGCTTCTGCCGACTTGCGCGAATGTTCTCAATTCGGAAAGACCTTCCGGTTACTAGCGACAGACTGAGCGAGCTGCGCAGAATCTGCCCGCCGCCTTCACCGAAAGACCCATCGATCCGAACCATCGTCTCTGCCTTCACAACTTCCGTTTTAGGCATGCTCATCCTTTCACGCAAACCACCTGACGCAGCGTGTGAACGATCTCCACCAGATCGGCCTGTGCCGCCATAACTGCATCGATCGGCTTGTAAGCCGCAGGCGTTTCGTCGATCACGTCAGCATCCTTACGGCATTCCACTCCCTCAGTCATACGGATGTGGTCCTCCACCGTGAAGCGCTTCTTCGCTTCGTGGCGAGACATCGCACGACCTGCGCCGTGGCTGCAGCTATGGAAGCTCTCCGGGTTGCCTTTCCCGCGCACAATGAAAGAGCGTGCACCCATGCTGCCAGGGATGATCCCCATATCCCCCTCGCGCGCACGAACCGCACCTTTACGAGTGACGAGTACGTTCTGACCGAAGTGCGACTCGCGTGCCACATAGTTGTGGTGGCAGTTGATGCTCTTCAGCTCGGCTGTGAAGTCCGGCACGTGTCCGCTACCGCGAACCGCATCCACGATCTGATGCATCATCAGATCCCGGTTCGCGCGAGCAAAGTCCTGCGCCCACTCGACCGCTTCGACATAGTCATCGAAGTGTTCCGTGTGCTCGGGAAAGTACGCGAGATCACGATCCGGCAAAGTGACAAAGAATCTCTCCATGTCCTTCTTTGCCAGTTCGATAAAGTACGACCCCATGCGGTTTCCCACGCCTCGCGAACCGCTGTGAAGCATGAACCAAACCATCTCGCTTTCGTCCAGGCAGACTTCGATAAAGTGGTTTCCCGTTCCCAGCGTTCCAAGGTGGTTCACATGATTTCCGCGATCCAACTTAGGGTGCTTCGCCAGGATGGCGTCGTATCGGGGCTTCAGACCTCCCCATGCCTCCTGGTTGTCAGCGGGAATTTCGTGCCACGCACCTCGATCTCCCGCCCCGCCGTGATTGGTACGGCCATGCGGAACGGCCTGCTCGATCGCTTCGCGAATGCCATGCAGATTATCCGGCAGATCACGAGCATTCAGTGAAGTCTGGACCGCCATCATTCCGCAACCAATATCCACGCCCACCGCTGCCGGAATGATTGCGCCTTTGGTTGGAATCACGCTTCCAACAGTCGCGCCAATTCCCCAGTGCACGTCAGGCATCGCGGCGATCCAACGAAACACGAACGGCAACTGGGCGACATTCAGCAACTGCCCTTTCGCCTGATCCTCCAACTGCACACCTTTAGTCCACGCCTTGATCGGAACACCCTGCCCGCCGTGGATAACGTTGTAGGTTTCGCCTGACATTTTGATTCTCCTTCCGCACTAGAGAAAAGCAAGTACTGGGCCATTAAGGGCCTTTCCGCAAGTTGCTGAACTGTCGAGTGTTGCACGAAATGGCTCGTGCTTCGATATCCGAGTGTTTATATTGTAAGATAAGTTCATATTCCAATGGATAAGGATCAGCGTAGTGTCGTCGTTATCGGCTTGCTAGGCACCACCCTCGATATGGGCAAACACCCTGATCGCTGGCAGAACTGGCGTCCTTCCGTTTCTCTCTGTCGACAGCCAGACCTTATTGTCCGTCGCTTTGAACTGCTGCATGGCAAGCGCGACTCGTCCTTAGCAAAAACGGTGCGTGCTGACATACGAACTGTTTCGCCGGAAACAGAAGTCCGTCAACACGAGATGGAGTTCAGCGACCCTTGGGATTTTGAGGAAGTCTACGAGACTCTTTTCAAGTTCTCTCGCCAGTACCCATTCGATACGGAATCGGAAGACTACCTCATCCACATCACGACAGGTACTCACGTCGCGCAGATCTGCTTGTTTCTCTTGACCGAGTCGCGGTATATGCCAGGCCGGTTGGTGCAGTGTTCGCCAGAACGAGATCGGAGTTCGCCAGGAACGATCAAGATCATCGATCTCGATCTGTCCAAGTATGACCGGATCGCCTCGCGATTTCGACAAGAGCAACGCGAGGCAGTTTCTTATCTCAAGGGAGGCATCGATACCCGGAATAGTGCATTCAACCATCTGATCGATCGAATTGAGCAGGTTGCAATCGCGACCCGCGATCCCCTGCTCCTCATGGGTCCGACGGGTGCCGGCAAATCGCTCTTGGCAAAACGAATCTACGAACTGAAGAAGAACCGCCGAGCCGTCGAGGGATCTTTTGTCGAAGTGAATTGCGCGACTGTACGTGGGGACGCTGCCATGTCTGCGCTGTTCGGGCACGTGAAAGGAGCGTTCACAGGCGCTCAGAAGGATCGCCCCGGCTTGCTTCGCGCTGCGGATAAGGGAGTCTTATTTCTGGACGAAGTTGGAGAACTGGGTCTTGATGAACAAGCAATGCTGCTTCGGGCCCTGGAGGAAAAGACATTTCTTCCTTTAGGTTCGGATGATGAAGCTCACAGCGATTTTCAGCTAATCGCAGGGACGAATCGGGATCTACTTGCTGCTGTGCGCCAAGGCAGATTCCGTGAGGATCTCCTAGCACGCATCAACCTCTGGACATTCTCGCTCCCGGGGCTCAGGAATCGTTCCGAAGATATAGAACCAAACCTCGATTTCGAACTAGATCGTTTCGCCGAGAAAGCTGGGCGACGAGTCACTTTCAGCAGAGAAGCTCGGGACACATTCCTGGCGTTTGCGCTTTCTCCCACCGCCAATTGGTCCGGGAATTTCCGCGACCTGAACGCGGCGGTCGCTCGGATGGCTACGCTAGCACCAGGCGGTCGAATTTCTACTGTCATCGTAGAAGAAGAGACTAAAAGGCTGCTGGCATCGTGGAGCGCCCCCGGCGAGTCGCCTTCTCCAGCCGCTCTTCAAGAATTCCTTGATGACAGGCAGTTGGAAGAACTGGACCTCTTCGATCGCGCCCAACTGGCCTTCGTCGTGGATGTGTGCAAGCGGAGTCGCTCTCTGTCGGACGCCGGCCGTACATTGTTCGGCGCATCGCGAACGCGCAAGACCTTCTCAAATGATGCAGACCGGCTCCGCAAGTATCTGGCACGATTTGGGGTTGAGTTTTCAAGAATCCAGCAACTCCCTTGAATCCAAATTTCGAACAGAGCTAGCGTCGGGCTGTGCTGACGATTCGTGCCATGACCGGCGGTGAGGGCTACGCTCAGCGCCATCTCCGGCAAAGCGATTATTACGACCAGAATCGGACTGTCGAAGGCCGCTGGTGCGGCCGCGGTGCGGAACTGCTTGGGCTTAAAGGAGAGGTTACATCCGAGGATTTTGAAGCGGTGCGGCAAGGTCTCGACCCGCAAACTGGAGAGTTCCTCCGGCAGCGCCACAGCGCGGATCGCATTGCTAGCAATGGCGCGGAACAGAGTAAGGCCCGGTCCCTCTATGACGTGACAATTTCGGCGCCGAAGTCCGTCTCTGTCATGGCCATTGTTGGCGGTGATGAGAGACTGCTCGCAGCGCACGCAACCGCCGTGCGCGAGGCCCTGGAGGAAGCAGAAAAATACTCGGCCACTAGGGTTCGCCTCGCCGGCCTGAACGAAAATCGAGCCACTGGAAACTGGATCGTAGCTTCCTACACTCACGACACGAGTCGTCAGCTAGATCCACAACTCCACACTCATGCCGTCGCTGCCAATCTCACCTACGATGGGACTGAAGGACGTTGGAAGGCGCTCCAGGCTTCCGGTCTATACGAACGTCGCAGCTACCTGACCGAGGTCTATCGCAATTCCCTTGCTCGCGAAGTACGAGCCCTTGGTTACGAGATTGAAAACCGTCACGATGTTCGTGGTCGTGACAAGGGATTCGAGATCGCAGGATTCTCCCAGGACCTCCTCGACAAGTACAGCCAACGCAGTGCCCAGCGGGATGCGGCCATTCAGGAATTCACCAATTCACGTGGTCGTGCACCAACAGACAACGAGGTTGCGGTACTCGTCCGGGAAACGCGGGCTGACAAGCTTCAGGAGATATCGACCGAGGGAGTCCGTAACCTTCAGCAAGAACGAATGACCCCGGATGAGAGGCAAGCGCTTCGGGATGGTTTGAACGAAGCTCAGACAAAATCCCAATCGCCTCAAATCAATCGTGGTATGCAGGAGGCCTCGCTTGCATACTCTCAGGAGCACATTTTCGAGCGTCTCTCAGTCGCCAGAGAGCATGAGGTTCTAACCGAGGCTCTTCGTCACGGGCGCGGCAACGTCGAACTCAGCGACCTTCAGGGCTCTCTCTCCCTTGAACGTGCGAAAGGGACTCTCATCTCTGCCGGGGATGAAATTGCGACACACGCGACCCTCCAACGCGAGCGTGACATGATCGCCGTAGTTCACCGAGGGACAGACCGCTACGACCGCCTCGGCAAAGGCTGTGACTTTGAGCCTTCGGACAAGCTGCGTCCCGAACAAAGTCACGCTATCGAGGCGGTGCTCGATTCTCGCGATCTGGCGATCAATGTTCGAGGGGCTGCCGGTACTGGCAAGACTGCTACGCTCCGTGAAATTGACCGTGGTCTCAGAGACGCCGGACACGAGGTTCTCGCGGTGGCTCCTACCCGGGGTGCCGTGGACGAACTGGAAAAGGTCGGCTTCCGAGATGCGATGACGGTCTCTCGACTTCTTGAGGATCAGGAACGACAGGGCGCCCTGCGCGGGAAGATCTTGATTGTTGATGAAGCGGGCATGGTTTCTGGTCGACAAATGCAGAGCTTGCTGCATCTCGCAGAAGCTCAGGAAGCCAGAATCGTTTTTTCCGGTGACACCCGACAAATTCCCAGCGTCGAGGCCTCGGATGCTTTGCGTATCTTGGAACGAGAGTCTGACCTGAAAAGTGTTTCTCTTACTGAAGTACAGCGGCAGACGAACTCTGTATATCGCGAGGCCGTAAAGACTATGAGGCACTCACCGGAGGAAGGGTTCGCACAACTGGAAAAGCTCGGTGCCATTCGCGAGGTACCCGTCTTCGACCGAGGTCAGATAGTGGCGGAGTTGCATCGCGAGTTCCGAGCCGAAGGGCGCGATACGCTTGTAGTTGCCGGCACTCATGCTGAGATTTCGCAACTCACCGACGCGATTCGCCAAGATCGAAAAGATGGCGGCGAATTGGGAATCAGCCAGTCTTTTGATCGGTACGTCTCGCTCCAATGGACGACAGCGCAGAAACAAGAACTGTCCAACTACCAAGAGGGGCAGGTTCTGCAATTCCACAGAGACACAAAACTAGCAAAACGCCATGAGTCTCTGGAAGTCGTGCGTGTTGGGCCCGAATCTCTGGTTGCGCGAAAAGAAACCAGTGAAGAGGTGAACATCTCGCCGAAACAGACGCGGGCATTTTCCGTTTATGAGCGTCAGCCCATTGAAGTTGCCCCAGGCGACAGCCTCATGCTCACAGCAAACCGTCGAGGGCCGGAACTCCGTGCGACCAACGGAGAGCTGGTCAAAGTGAGTTCCCTAGATGGCGGTGCCATTCGCCTTGAAGACGGAAGAACGCTCCCTGCGAACTATCACGAATTCACCCACGGATATGCGGTCACCGCCCATCGAAGCCAGGGCAAAACCGTAGATACCGTGATCATCTCGGCAGACGCGATGAAAAAGGAACTGTTCTATGTCGCCGCAAGCCGCGGCCGGGGCGAGATCGCTGTCGTCACCAGCGACCGCGAGCAACTTCGTGAATCCGTCGGTGTATCCACGATGCGCCAGTCCGCGATCGAACTTACTCGAAAACAGCTATCCGCGCACAATGTGGAAAAAAGCGAGGGTGTTGACCTCGTGACTGGCGTGAACCGGCAGTCTGGGCAGCAGATCGGAGAGCAGCATTCATCCGTTCCGGCACATACGCCGGAGCCGGAAAAGACTCCCCATGTCGGCCTCGACCATGACCTCGGCGGTCTCGGTCTTGGCCTTGGGCATTGAGGTCTCTCCTGAGACCACACCTGCACATTCCCCACATGGCGGAGAAAATGGCAGGGGGGAAAGGCTTGTGTCAAGGCCGCGCGTTTATGCGCCGCGAAGCGGTCAGAGAGCCTTGACACGAGCCGCGCCCCGGCCATGCTGCCTCGGTGGGGGACTGTTTCCGCACGTTCGCTGTTACTTAGTCTGGCTTGTGCTGTTGCTTCGAGACTAGCTTCAGGCTGTGCTCGTTTGCGAACTGGGACACTTCCTCAAAAGCTTTTTGCTCGCCCTCCTGTCCAAACTGGAACCATTCGAAGGCGCTTCCCGGTGGAAACTGAAGCAGCTTCTCTTTCGCGGATTCAATTGACGCCTCCTGGAATTGTGCGATGTGGACTTGCCCCACAACGGGCACGAACATAATCGGCCACGGCCGCGTCTGCCAGGTTTTGAGAAATTGTTCCGCCTGTTGTTTTTGAGTGGCAGTTACGCTCAGATCGATCAAGCGGTGCAGCTTCGCCTCGTCCGGCAGCCAGCCATGGCCGGCACCGAGAGCCTCGACGAGATGCGAACCCGCCGCCGATTCGTACATCGCACTCATGTTCTCCCCAGGCACAGATTGCAGATCCTTCTCGTGGCCCTTCCAACGCTCACTCCACGCGACCATGCGGGTCCACAGAACGCTCTCGGCCGATGCCGAACCAAATTGCTGCAAGTAAGACGCCGCATCACCGACCACTTCAGGATCGGAGTCGCCCAGACTCTTTATCGCGATGTCCTGAAGCACGTTGTTGCTTTGCAACGCGCCGACATCCGTCAAGAGAGAGTGATTGCACGCAGTAAATCCCTTTTCCTTTCCTCTCGCTTCCATGGCTCGCTCGATAAGCGGCCTGGCTGCCTCAGGATCATCCTTCAGAACGTAGGCGAGCAGGGGCGCCTGAATGGCACACGCTAGCCTCCCAACTACAGGGTCAAGGAAAGCAATGACTTTCGGTTCTGCCGCGCGCGTGGCGTAGCGATGGATCAAGGACGCAGAGTTGGAACTAGCCCAGAAGTCCGATGACGGAGTGAGATGTTCCACCAAGGGCTGGTCGGCCTCCGGCAATTCCTTATCGGGCAGAATGCCGAGAGTTCGGGCGCTGAAGCGTGGCTTAGAGCGCAGGATTTCCTGGATGACCACCGGACGCGCCTCCTCAGGCGCCAATTCATACCAGCGCTTCAGGGCCGCAGCGCTGGCTAACTTGGACTGCATGTCATCCGATTCCTTCTGCTCGACTCTCTTCAGCAGAGGAAGCATCTGCTCATGGTCAAGTGTGGACCAGCGGAATTCCAAGAGTGCGTATTGTTCCTGAGAGGAAAGACTGTCGAAGGTGGCCACGAGTTGACGGGTTAATGTTCGCTTGATATCGGGAGATAGCAAGGAAGAATTGGCACCGGCGGTACCGATGATCGTGTTATTGCTGACGGCGAGAGCGGCTCCCCGCTTTTGTGCAAGTGCGGAAATCAGTTCCTGGCGAAATTGCGTTTCGGTCTTTTCTCTCTCTTCCGGGATGTTATCAACGATTCCATCCGGTAACGCGAGCACAGACATCGTGCCCAAGAAACGCCCACTCACAGGGAAATTCGGATCGACGAGCAGCTTTTTCATCTCCTCTAGCGCGACGCTGCGCGCCGGTGATCCCATGAGCCCAGCGGCAAAATCCCAATCCGACACCGTGCCGGTCATGCGACGCGCCATCTCCCTGGCCGCTTCGGGTGTGCCCAGGTAACGCAGAGTTTTCACGGCCTGGGATCGCGGATCGGCTGGGTTCGCCGGCGGAACGACGGGTGGTTTGGTCGAGTCGAGAAACTGGATGGCAGACTTGAGTGCCGCGTCCTGCCATTCCTTCGTCGCGGGCACGATCCTTATGATTAGGGTGTTTGATGTTACGCCTAGGCCGCCGAATGTGTTGGAGCCAATTTCGGAAACACGCCCGGAGGTGACTGTGATCCGATAGTGGCCAGGAGTCTTAAATCGTATCCACTCGTTCAGTTCGACGTGGACGGTTGTGGGCACTGGGGTTAGGCTTTTGAAGCCTCTCAGGCCGCCAGCCATGAATCCCTTATACGAACGAAAGTAAAGTTGAAGCGGATCATCCCAGCCTGTGCTCGGGTCAGCAACGAATTTGTCCTCGTTTAGCCTTCCGCTTCGGTCGTAATTCGCCATGTCCATTTGATACTTGTTGGGCGAGGAACTCGTAAACGCTAAATCGAGCGGGATTATCTCTCCGATGCGAAAGCTTAGCTTGTTGTCGCGGGTTGAGATCGTGAGCTGCGGGTCAGAAGGAGATGAATTGGGGATAGTCTGAGCGGAGGTTGCACTCAGCATCAATTGGAAAGCAACCACGATGGAAAGCACGAAAAGACGCACGGCACGATCCTCGCGTAAACCCCTTACGGTAGCACACCACCGGACCTGTTTCGACCCTGATGGTCGCCCTAGAACGATTCAATATATCTGCGCCACGATCAACGGCGGTTGACCGAGCGGTCCCGTTCGGACTGCATTCGAAATATTTTCGACATATTTCTCCTCCCGCAGGTTCCTTTATAGATAGAGGGCAAAATTTCGCCCGAATCTATGGAACCACCTCGCTAAAGAGGGGGCGGTTGAGTGCGGCGATTGCTCTGTTCCCGTAGATTCCCTAAACGTACCTAAAAGCACTTCTAGGCACTCTAGGCACTTTAAGCAGTTGTTGAGAAGTTCTTTCGAAGTCAAAAAGAAAAAAGATTCTATGAAAGCAAGCAACAAATGCGTCTTGTACGGTTTCTATACGAATAATGTTCTCGTCCGCCCATGACGCGAAGACTAACGCCAGCCGAGTAGTGAATGGGCTCGAAATCTGTCGGACGAAGTCGGACACCACAGCCGACTTCAGACGACGCGGTGATTTCAGCCCGGTCTCGACTCTCGCTGCAGGAGGTTTTATGAGCGAGATGCACGAAGCAACGCCAGTCACCCAGCCGTTCCCTCATTTCGAGAGGTTAGTCGATTCGCGCGAGGCAGCAGCCTTGCTGCAGATCCACCCGAAAACGCTTCAACGGCTTGCCCGCAAGGGTGAGATACGCGCCATGCGGATCGGAAAATTGTGGCGCTTTCGCACATCGGATCTCGACGCGTGGGTGCATTTGAGGTTAAAGTTAGCCAGCTATCCGTGCCGTCCCTAACCACGGAGGATCGTGATGAGACGGACGAGATTTCAGCAAGGCAGCCTTCAGATTGTGAAGCGTGCCGGTGGCCGGAAGGCTTGGGAGTACCGATGGTATGAACTCCAGGCGGATGGCAGTCGGACGCGACGCAATCTAATGGTTGGATCGCTCGAACAATATCCGAACGAGACGGCGGCTCAGAAAGCCGTCGCCGCACTTCGGGCAGACATCAACGCTGAGAATCCGCGAACCAGCT
>Ga0075030_100003069_pt1 | contig 15225 bp, 8 predicted proteins | sample LitLauG_LLR_2012_FD_71393 | JGI IMG/M metagenome (GOLD analysis project Ga0075030, IMG submission 71393) | Freshwater sediment microbial communities from Pennsylvania, USA - Little Laurel Run_MetaG_LLR_2012 | ecosystem: Environmental > Aquatic > Freshwater > Creek > Sediment | place: USA... | reverse complement strand
CTTGCAGAGTGAGACTGCGCGCACCAGCGGCCAGCTTCGCCTGTTCGCGCAAGTGGTGGAAGAGGGTTCGTGGGTCACGGCCCGGATCGACCGGGCTGACGCCGGCAGTAAGCCTCCCAAACCTGATCTGCGCTCGATGCTGCATGCTCTGGGCCCGGTGGTGGTGTTCGGCGCGAGCAATTTTCCGTTGGCCTTCTCGGTGGCGGGCGGAGACACTGCCTCGGCGCTGGCTGCGGGAAACCCTGTCATCGTCAAAGCGCATACCGCCCACCCTGGCACCAGTGAACTTGTGGGCCAGTTGGTGCGGGAAAGTGTTCGGGAACGTGGCTTACCGGAAGGAGTGTTTTCTCTCTTGCTCGATTCCGGCACCGAACTGGGTGTGGCGCTGGTCAAGCATCCGCTGGTGAAAGCTGTGGGTTTCACGGGATCGCACCATGCCGGAAGGGCGCTCATGGATGTGGCTGCCGCCCGTCGCGAACCCATTCCAGTGTTTGCAGAGATGGGCAGCACCAATCCGGTCTTTATTTTGCCGGGCGCCCTGCGAGACAACGGCGAGAACATCTCCAGCGGAATGTACAAGTCTTTTACCCTGGGAGCCGGCCAGTTCTGTACGAAACCTGGAATCGTCTTCTTGCCCGAAAACGACGACGCTGCAACCTTCGTCGACAGACTGAAGAAGTCGGTCCTCGAGTCGGGCCAGTTCAATATGCTGACGTCCGGTATTCGGACTGCTTATCAATCCGCTACGACGCGTCGCAAAACAGAAACCGGGGTGAAGCTCCTGGCCGCGCGGCCTGCCTCGGCCAACGACCAGGAGCTGGGCGTAGGCGCGGCGCTTTTCGAGGCCGATACGGAATCATTCTTGCGAAATCCGGAACTGGCTGCGGAGGTCTTCGGTCCTGCAACGCTGATAGTCCGCCACTCTACCCGTGCTCAGGTGTTGCAACTCGCGCGCAGCCTGGTCGGCCACCTGACCGCGACCATTCATGGCACGGAAACTGATCTTCACGAGTTCAGGGATTTGGTCGCGATTCTGAAGGATAAAGTCGGCAGGCTGGTGTTTAACGGTTTCCCAACGGGGGTTGAAGTTTCCCACGCCATGGTGCACGGCGGCCCCTATCCCTCGACCTCGGACGGACGCTCGACCTCCGTGGGCAGCCATGCGATTTCCCGTTTTTGCCGGCCCGTCTGTTATCAGGGATTCCCCGAAGCCACTCTGCCTGACGAGCTGCGAGACAGCAACCCTTTAGGTATGTGGAGAATGGTGGACGGGGAAATGACCAGAGAATCGCGGGCGACTTGACCTCGAAGTTTACATCCCACTGAGGCGTTTAAGCCGTCTCTGGCTCTAACGCATTGTCGGAAAGCACTTCGGCTGCGAGAGCCGCGCCACCGGCGATGCCGGCATCGCCCCCGTAGAAGGCCGGAAGCAGAGGAATCTCCTGGCAACGCCGGTTTACACAGCAAGCGGGAAGGAGGTCACGGATTTCTCCGAGGAAGGGTTTCATCAGAATCCCCACGCCTCCGCCCACAATGATCACGTCCGGCTCGAGCAAGTCGATCATGTTGCCCAGCCATATGGATAGAAGCTTAACCGTTTCCCGCAAAGTCTCCGCGGCCGCGGGATCACCTTGTGCATAAGCTTCACCGACCATTTCGGGAGTAACGCTGCCGCACTGTCCCTCTGCCAGGCGGTGTAGCACCGACTCGCGCGTTCCATTGGCGCTGAGCTTTGCCCGTGCGCGCTTGGCGATGGCCGGACCGGACGCAAAAGCCTCGATGCAGCCCGCCTTGCCGCACCCGCAGAGCGGGCCGCGATAATCGATGCTGACGTGGCCACCTTCTCCCGCCGCGCCCGTGCGCCCGTGATAGATGCGCCCGTCGAACACAATCCCTGTTCCAATGCCCGTTCCCAGGATGGTAAGGAAAATGTTGCGATAACCGCGCCCCGCGCCCCACAACGCTTCCGCTAACGCCGCGGCATTGGCATCGTTATCGACCTTCACCGGGACCTTGTATTTCCGCGAAACCTCGTCGGCCAAGGGAAAGTTGCACCAGCAGGGCAGATTGGGAGGATTGATGACCACACCATTGTGGGGGTCGAGCGGGCCGGGACAGCAAATGCCGATCCCGCGCAGCGAGCGATCACATGCACCGGAGCCTGCCGCCTTCGCACAAACCTGGTCTATGGCCTGGGTAATGGTTGCAAGACCGGCTGCTGGCCCGTCGTTCGCCAACATGGGAATGCGGGTGCGATAGTGAATCTCTCCCGTCGGAACGACTAAACCCGCGGCCACCTTGCTACCGCCAATGTCTACTCCGACGATGAAACCCGTTGGGGCTGAGGGTGAATCTGTTTCCATAGGTTCGGCTAGGCCGGTTGCCTTACTGGAACAGGCCTCGACCCTCTGAACGCGTAAAAAACAATGTACAAGTAGCAGACGGCCGGCAAAACGAATGCGTGGTGAAGGCCGATCATATCGGCCAACCGACCTTGCGCCAGTGGAATCAGGGCACCGCCCACAATTGCCATGATCAGCAGGCCGGACCCATCGCCGGTGAGCGGACCGAGTTCGGCGATCCCCAACGTGAAGATGCTGGGAAACATCACGGAATTAAACAAGCCCACCAGAATGATGCTCCACATAGCCACGTGACCAAGGCTGAGAATGGACGTGCAAACCAGCAGGCATGCGACCAGCGCGGCAATCCCCAGCACGGTCCCGGTACGGACCTTCTGCAAAATAGCGGATCCAATGAATCGCCCAATCATCGCCCCGCCCCAGTAGTACGACACATACTTGGCGGCAGACAACTCGGAGATGTTGCCGATGTTAGCCTGGCTGAAGTAGTTGATGAGATAACTTCCGATGGAAACTTCCGCGCCCACGTAAACGAAGATTCCTATCGCGCCCAGCACCAGTTGACGATGCTTCCATATGCTCTCACCCGCAATCTTTCCATGGCGTTCAGCTCCCGGCATGGGCGGCAGCTTGAACCTGGAGATAGCAACCGCCAGCGCCATCAACGCCAGTCCGATGACCAGATAGGGCAGCTTCACCGAGGAAGCCTCGTGAACGCGGTAGGCTTGATGGGCCGCTGCTGACATCTGCTGCACCACAGCGGCATTCTCCCGAGTGCCACTGAGGATGATCACGCCGCCCAGCCAGGGAGCGATGGCCGTGCCCAGAGAGTTGAATGCCTGTGCCAGATTCAACCGGCTGGACGCTGTTTCCGGAGGACCTAACACCGCCACGTAAGGATTTGCCGCAACCTGCAGCGCGGTGATGCCGCCCGCCAGCACCATTAAGGCGGCGAGAAAAAGTGGATACGATGCCGCACTCGCCGAAGGAATAAACAGGAGCGCGCCCAGCCCCATGATCACAACCCCTACCACCATCGTTTTCTTATAGCCAATCCAGTCAATGAGTTTCGCCGCGGGGATCGAAAAGATGAAATACGCGGTAAAGAAAGCGAACTGGATCAGGCTGGCGCGGGCGTAGTTGAGGTCGAAGATCGCTTTCAGATGAGGCACGAGAACGTCATTCAGTACGGTGACGAAACCCCACATGAAGAACAACGTCGTCACCACACTCAACGCCGCGCGGTTGGAAGAGACAGGGCCGGCTGCCGGATTGAGGGGAGTCTTAAAGCTCGTAATCGCCATTCGTGCTCGTCTGGCAGGCTTCGTGGCCGCCAGAATACACAATTCGAGCCAGCATCATACCATCGGAAACACCAAGTTTCGCATCGTTTGTTATCAAGGTAATCGATTAACTTGCTGAAAACATCGCTTACTTTGTCCTTGACAATGGGCGGCTGGTAATCCAGACTGCGCCGCGGACTGGTTTCTGCGAGTCTACGGCGACTCCTTACTTTACACTCCGATTGGCAATCTTGAAACATCGGGCAAGAGCGTGACGCCTCGGATCGCGCGTGCCAGGTAAAACCTTCATTCAACCGGGACGGAACGGATTCCAATGAAAAAAGTGCTGGGCAGCGCGGCTATCTTGGTGGTCTTGCTTTCGGGATGGGCAGCCGGTCAGGACAAACCCACCGTCGTGATATTGGCGGAGCCCGGGTTTCCGGCGGTGGATTCTGCTGTGGCCAGTCCGCAGCAGCTGGCCAGCTGGGTGCCCGGCGCGCAACTGGCATCGGTCGAGCAGCTTCGCCAACTATTGAACTCGCCGGCCACAGCCCTTCTGATCCTGCCCTACGGCTCTGCTTTTCCGGAGGAAGCCTGGCCGGAAATCCACCAGTTTCTGCAGCGTGGCGGCAATCTTGTGGTGCTGGGCGGCCAGCCCTTTACCCGCGCTGCCTATCGCGACCACGGGAGCTGGAAGTTGCGCGAGTACAGCGTGCGTTTCATCCGGCCATTGATGATCGATCAGTACCAGACCACACCTGGTTCTGATGGATTGGAATTTCGGGCGAACCCGGAGATTCCGCTGCAGCTGCCTGCATTTCCGTGGAAGCGGGCGTTTAGTCCGGTCATTCGACTCAGTGCTGTGGATCTCTACAAGCGTGGCGGTGCGGCCGGCGCAATCGATGCGCGTCTCGACACCTTGGCGTGGGGAGTGAAAGAAGGGCGGAAGCTTGCCGCTCCAGCGATGGTAGTGGACCACCTGCGGAACGGCTTCAACGGCGGACGTTGGGTATTTCTCAATGCCGACCTGTCCTCTGAGTTTTACGGCGGCGCAGCGGGAAGCCACGTGGTCGCAGACCTGGCCGAACTGGCGTTGCAAGGCAGCCAGGAATTCATCGTGCGCCCCGTCCTGCCACTTTATTTGCCGGGTGAGCCGGTGCAGCTCGACATCCAGTGGAATTCAGCTCGGACATCTTCTACCGCGCTGACCGTGAAAATCGCCACCTATCCCGAAGGCGAACCTGCAAAGCGTTCGGAAACGATGGCGACTCTTCCGACAACCCAGTCCGTTATCTTACCCGCACCGTCTACCAAGGGCCTGCAGGTGGTGGAGTCAACTCTGATGGAAGGCGACAAGGTCCGCGCCATTTACCATTCCGGCTTTTGGATTCGCGACGAAGAATACCTTCGCTCCGGGCCGCGTCTTACCGTCAACCGGGACTACTTCGAACTGGACGGGCACCCACTCGCGGTGGTCGGAACCACGTACATGTCGAGCGAGGTGCAGCGTCTCTATTTCGAATACCCCAACGTGTACGTGTGGAACCGCGATCTGGCGCAGATCCGCGGCGGCGGTCTGAACATGGTCCGTACCGGCTGGTGGACGGGCTGGGACAAATTCTGCAACGAAAATGGCCAGCCTTACGAGCGCACGCTGCGTACGCTGGAAGCTTACTTAATGACAGCGCGCAAAAACGGGCTGCCGCTACAGTTCAACTTCTTTGCCTTTCTACCGGATGTGCTGGCCGGCGTGAATCCTTATCTCGACCCGGAATCCGTCCGCAAGCAGCGGACACTCATCTCCTCGGTGGTTGCCCGTTTTCACGACGTGCCTTGGCTGGCTTGGGATTTCATCAACGAGCCCAGTATTTCGCAGCATTTGTGGACCATGCGCCCGAATGGCGATCCCATTGAGGTCGCAGAGTGGAATGAATGGCTGAGTCAACGCTATCCCGATCACGGAGCGCTGGCGGCGATGTGGAATGTTCCGATTGACTTCGTGCAAGGAACCATCGCGCTACCCGACGAAAACGAATTTACCTCACGCGGTGAGTACATCGGACACAACTCGCTCAAAGTATACGACTACTTCCTCTTTTCGCAGGAGGTTTTCGCCCACTGGGTGAAGACCATGGCGAGCGCGGTCCGTGCAACTGGCTCGCAGCAGCTCGTCACCGTGGGGCAGGACGAAGGTGGCATTCAGGACCGTCTCTCTCCGGCGTTCTGGGGAGAGTTTGTCGATTTCACCACCAACCATTCCTGGTGGCAGAACGACTATGTATTGTGGGACTCGCTGCTGGCCAAGCAGCCGGGCAAGACCATGTTGATCCAGGAAACTGGGCTGCAGCGCGAACTCGACTTCGATGAAGTCGCGCGCCGCACTCCCGAGAATGAAGCTGCTCTGCTCGAGCGCAAAGTTGCGTCGTCATTCATTCAAGGGTCAGGCGCCATCGAATGGCTCTGGAACACGAATTCCTACATGACCGAGAGCAATGAAACGCCGATCGGAGCGATACGTACTGACGGCACGGAGAAACCGGAAGCAACCGTCGTGGAGGCCTACGCAACCTTCGCGAAGTCTTTGCAGGGACATTTGCGCAATCCGCAGCAGCCTTCCATCGCAATCGTTACCTCTCAGGCAGCCCAATTCTCGGTGATTGGAGATTTGCAGTTGGAAGCGCAGCGCACAGCGGTGCGCGCTCTGGCCTACTACGATCGGCTAACGCCCTGCGCGATCGCTGAAAATCAGATCGGCAAACTCGGTACACCCAAGCTGGCGATTCTTCCGTCGCCCCAAGCTTTGGCCGAGACGACGTGGAAAGCATTGTTGGCTTACGTCAGCGGTGGAGGCAACTTGCTGATTACCGGACCGCTGGATCGTGACGAGCACTGGCAACTCGTGCCTCGCGCTGCTAGCGCGAATCTCGACGCTCACCCCGAACCGCTGACGTATCGCAATGCAGCGATCAAACTGAGCGACCGTACGATTTCCCTTTCTTTTGATCAACAGAAGCAGAATCTGCTCGATTCTCTGCGCTTCACTGATGGCTTAACCCTCAAGGAAGCGGCTTACGGCAAAGGCCGAATCTTCTGGGCGGCGTATCCGGTTGAACTGGCGGAAGGTCCACAAGGGGCGGCAGATCTCTACACTTACGTTGCGAGTCGACTTGGCATTGCACCGATGTTCGATTTGCAGGTGCAACTTTCCCCGGGAGTCCTCATTTACCCCACCTCGCTCGAGGATTCAATGCTGTACGTGATGATTTCCGACACCGCGGAGGATGCGAAGATCGATGTGCGCGACAAAACGACCGGCGTCCGGCTGACTCTGCAGATTCCCTCGCAACACGCCGCCATCGCGGTGATCGGTAAGAAAGAAAAGACAGTCGTCGCCAAGTACGGTTTCTGATGCCCGGGAAGGGCACGACTTCAGGCGCGCCGCTCAGAACCCGCGCTAGAGTGTAGCCCCGGGTGCAAGCCCGGGGTTAACTGAAAGGGCGAAAGAATAGTTTCGACACAAACCTTTTGATCATCACGTGGGTGGGGGATGATCATTTATGAAGCGCAGACGAAGCGGCGGGTGCTATAGAATGTCGCCGCGCGACGCATTGGCTTGCCGGAGGACCCCCGACCATGTCTGATCCATTTCCTAAAGAAATTACGCGCCGAAGATTCATCACGAAGGTTGGCCAAGGCCTGGTGGCAGCCAACTTCGCCGGAACAGTCTTGCAGAGTGCCCGAGGGCTAGAGGTCCCCGATCCGCCGGGGAAGAAATTGGGCTGGGCGATCGTTGGACTGGGCAGTCTCTCGATCAACCAGATCCTGCCCGCGTTCGCGAAATGCGAAAAGTCGAAGGTGGTGGCCCTGGTCAGCGGCCATCCCGATAAGGCGAACAAGCTGGCATTGCGCTACGGCGTGAACCCGAAGAATATTTACAACTATCAGGGCTACGATACGATCAAGGACAATCCGGAAGTTGACATCATCTATATCGTTCTGCCGAACGGGATGCATGCCGAGTACACGATTCGCGGATTCCAGGCGGGCAAGCACGTGCTCTCAGAAAAGCCCATGGCCAATACGCCCGCGGACTGTCAACAAATGATCGACGCCGGACGTAAGGCCAATCGAAAACTGATGGTGGCTTACCGCTGCCGTTATGAACCCTACAACCTAGAAGCGATCCGCATGGCGCGCCAGCAGGAACTGGGGCCGACCAAAGTCATCATCGCCGATCATGGGTTCAACATTGGCGATCCTACGCTATGGCGGCTTAACAAAGCGCTGGCGGGAGGCGGATCACTGATGGACATTGGCATCTACTCGCTGAACGCCTCTCGTTATCTTACGGGCGAGGAACCCACCGAGATCAACGCGATGATGTACAGCACGCCGGGAGACGTACGGTTCAAAGAAGTGGAGGAGACGATAAATTTTCAACTGCGTTTCCCCAGCGGCATCCTGTCCAATTGCACGTCCAGTTATGGCTATTCGGGGCAAAACCGTTATCGAGTGGTGACCACCAAGGGATGGTTCGAGTTGGAGCCAGCGACCATCTACAGCGGTTTGCGGATGCACGTTCACCACGACAACATCACCGAAGAGCGCTTCCTTCCGGTGCGCGACCACTTCGCGCTCGAGATGGACCACATGTCCAGTTGCGTGATGGAGAACAAAGACCCTCTCACTCCGGGTGCAGAAGGGTTGCGCGACTTGACTATCATGATGGGCATTTATGAGGCCGCGAGGAGTGGCAAGACGGTCAAGCTGTAGGTGTGCCGTCGTCCTAAGGGACTTCAGTCCCGAAGGATCTAGCGCGCAGCCGCACAATTCCTGCCAACGTGCACATCCGCTTCACGCCAGATGCTTCGCAAGCTCAGCATGACGCCTGAATTGGAGGCAGGATATTAAAATCGAGCTGCTACCGTTGGCTCCGAATCTCTTCCAATCTCTTCTTCAAGTACTCCTGGTACTCCTGCTTCAGTTTGGGATCACTCGGAGAACCATAAATCTCGCTTGATTTGTATTTCCCCTCATCGAACTTTTTCTTTGTCCATTCATCGTGAATGTGGGTTTCATCGGCGCGGTCGAGGACATCTTTCACGGCTTGCGGCGGAATGAAATAGACCCCCTCTCGATCGCCGACGACCAGGTCGCCCGGCATGACCGTGACCCCTCCGATCCGGATTGGAATGTTGATTCCGGTCAACATGACGTTACCGATGGGCGTGGGATCGACGGAGCGAAAATACGCCGGCATGTCGATTTCCGAAATTCCGTCGAGGTCGCGAACGCTTCCATCGACGACCAGTCCCCCGCCGTGGGTGGCTTTCATGACGTAATAAAACAGATTGTCGCCGACGATGGTCCCGTCTACTTTTTTGCCAAAGAGATCCACCACCAGCACGTCGCCCGGCTGGAGCATGTCAATCGCGGTCTGGTTGGTGAGTCGCGGGATGCCACGCGCTTTCGCCTTGGCTACGGCTACGCTGTCCAGATCTGAGCGCTCGGGCATGAATTCGACCGTAAAGGCGCGTCCGGCCATCGTTTTGCCGGGATGCAAGACCTGGAACCCGTCCGCGTACTGATTGCGGAACTTCTTGTCTTCGAGGCCTGCCCATATCTCTTCCGCCGACAACCCGCGCGCCCGCTCGATCAAGTCGTCTGGCACCTTTGGCCTGCCATCAGGCAAACGGCCAAACGGATTCTGGGAGGTGTAATCCAGCAAGTCCTGATTTGAGAACGTGATCATTTGTGCGCGGCTGATCGTCGGTGCGAGCAGCAGCATGGCGCTCGCGCTGAGAAGGATGGTTGTCGTTCGGAGCGAATGTGCGATCGCGGTTCTGGTCATTGGTTATCTCCGCCCGCCGCAAAGTCTCAAATAGGGGAGGATTTGTCAAACCCAAATATCACCGGGCAGTGACTGTGTAATGGAAGCCGGGCGTCCCCGTCCTCCATCGATATGCGATTCACGCGGCGGTGATGAGCTCATAGCAGCACGAGCGAGACGCTCGCGCCCACATCGATTGCAAGTTGGAAAGTTGTTGAATCGATCTTGATCGCGCATTAGTCTGCTTACGACTCGCGTGAGAAAGGACGAACGATCCATGAGCAAACCCGACAAACCCTCGATCAATCGTCGCGATGTTCTGAAAACCTCGGCTGGGGCGCTGGGTGCAGCTCTCCTGCTGGGTGCTCCGCTGGAGGCCTACCCCAAGGGGGTCAACAGCAATTCGAGTCCTTCTGCACTGCGGATTACAGACTTGCGCGTGGCCACGGTCGTCAAGCCCGGACCCAGTCCGTGTCCGATCATTCGGATCGATACCAATCAGGGTGTGTATGGACTTGGCGAAGTTCGCGACGGCGCCAGCGCAACCTACGCGCTGTTTCTGAAGAGTCGCATTCTCGGCGAGAATCCGCTGCAGCTCGACAAGATTTTCCGCAAGATCAAACAATTCGGCGGTCCCGCCCGCCAAGCCGGCGGCGTGTGCGCCATCGAGATGGCGCTGTGGGACATTGCCGGCAAGGTGTATAACGCGCCGGTGTACGCCATGTTGGGAGGCGGCAAGTTCCGCGACAAGATACGCGTCTATGCCGACACCACCGAATCGAAGAATCCCAAGATCTATGCGCAACGCATGAAGGAACGCAAAGAGGGGATGGGCATCACCTGGCTGAAGATGGACCTAGGCATTGAGATGGTGTCGGATACGCCCGGCACAGTGACTGAGCCTTCCGACCTGAGCCCGTGGGAGATGACGCAGCTTGCGCATCCTTTCCGAGCGATGGAAGTCACCGACAAAGGCATTGCAATGCTAGAGCAGTATGTGGCCGCGGTCCGTGATGCCGTTGGCATGGAAATTCCCCTCTCCATGGATCATCTCGGCCACCTGGGCGTGAAGTCGATCATCCGATTGGGCAAGGCATACGAGAAATACAACCTTTCCTGGATGGAAGACGTGATTCCGTGGACTTATACCGATTTGTTGAAGCAAATCTCCGATGAGAGCCCGACACCAATTCTTACCGGTGAGGATATCTATCTGAAAGAACCCTTCCGCGTGCTCTGCGAGAAGCACGCGGTGTCGAAGATTCATCCCGATCTGGCTACATCGGGCGGCATCCTCGAAACTCACAAGATCGGTAACATGGCCGAAGAATACGGCGTGCCGATGGCGATGCATTTTGCCGGAACGCCCGTCAGTTGCATGGCCAACGTGCATTGCGCGGCCGCCACGCTCAATTTCCTGGCGCTGGAAAACCACTCGCTGGATGTTCCCTGGTGGTCCTCGATGGTAGAAGAAGGAGTGAAGACGCCGATGGTGGAGCACGGCTGGATCACGGTTCCAGACCGCCCGGGTCTGGGTGTGACGCTCAATGACGACGTGGTGCGCCAGCACCTCATGCCGGGCACGGGGTACTTCGAGCCTACTCCCCAGTGGGATCAGGAACGTTCGTGGGACCGCTTGTGGAGTTAGATTTCCAAACGCGGCTTCGATAGCAGGCTGCAGAACAACGTTGTCATCCTAAGCGGAGTCGAAAGACCTGCTGTTTGCTTGCGTCACTGACGTGCGTTCCGAGAAGTTCTCGCCAGCGGCGCAGCGCCTGCAAAGCTCCCCGGCAGAAAGCAGGTCCCTCGACTCCACAGGATCGCTCGCGAGCGAACCTGTTCCGCTCGGGATGACAGACTTGTTTCCGGGTGACTAACATCCGGCGTCACGCTGTTGTCACCGGGGCGCGGCATCGGCCAGCCTGTGCAGTCGCTCTGTCACATTCAGCAGAGCTCGGCCATCGTGATAAGCGGCCTTCCAGATGCGTCCTTTGTTGGCGTTAGTGAGGACGCCGTCAGGGCCGATCATTTCGTAGACGCCATGAAACTGGGAATCGGTCTGATAATCCCTGATGAACTGCCATTGCAGCTGAAAAGCTTTGAAATAGACATCGGTCTCGCGGCGGTATTTTTCGTGCATCAGCAAAAGGGAATTTAGACCCTCCATCTCCACCCACCACTCCTTCAGCCGGGACTCCGGCTTGCCGAATGTCGTGCCATCCTGGAAGAATCCGCCGTAGACGTCGTCCCATCCATTGGCGAGCGCATGATCGACGAGTTGTTTGGCCATGCGCTCGGTGCGGGGATCGTGGCCGTGTCCCAAAACGTTCTCCGCCTCCAGCATGAGGTAGGCGGTCTCAACGTCGTGACCGTAAGAGTCGTGGTCGGGGATGGGCCGCCAGTCATTGGTAAAGTAGAGATTCATCACTCCCGGTTGAACGCAAATCCGGTCGCGATTGAGCGCCAGCAGCTCTTCTAGACGTTGACGCAGTGTGTCGTCTTTCCACACTTCGTAAAGTTGAGTAAACGATTCCAGCAGGTGGATGTGGGTGTTCATTGACTTGTAGCCGATGGGAAATGAGCCCAACGGTATGGCATGCAGGGTGACCCCGTCTGGATCTCCCTCCACCACTCTGCCGTCACGCGTCAGCCATTCGAAGTAGCCGCCGTTTTTTGCGTCGTGGGCGTGTTCGTCAATCCAGCGGAAAGTCTTCTGCGCAAGCTCAAGTGCTTTGGAATCGTGGGTGGACTGGTAGGCGGCAGCCGCGCCGTAGAGGCCGAAGCTGATTCCATAAAGCTCCTTACCATCGCTGTAGAGAGGCGTGATTTGACCGTTGTCGTCGACACCCCAAAAGAAACCGCCGTATTGCTTGTCCCATAGGACGTTGCTCAGAAAATCCACGCCATGCTGGACAATGGGCAGATACTGGTCTTTCAGATCCGGCCGGCGCATCACGATCTGAGATGCAATCCACGTCATGCGTCCCTGGAACACCGAAAACTTCCCTTCACTCTTGGTGGGTTGCCAGTCGCGCGCAAAGTCGGAATAGAATCCGCCGTGCTCGTGGTCAACGCTTCGAGGGAACCAGACACCCAAAACGTCCCGGCGCAGCATGGCCTCAGTCTCGTCAGCGAACTTTAGATAGGTAGCTTTGCTGGGTGCGGCGTAGGTAATTGGCTTGGGCCTGGCGGCAAGCGGCGATGCTGGAGACTGCCCTGCTGCTGTGTGCGTGCAAGTTGCTCCTACGACTGTCAACATCGAGGCCATCAGCATTTTCAGCAGCGACCGAGTGCTCGGCATGGGAATCCTCTTGTGATCTGAAATCTGAGCGGGGACGCTAGCTCACGCGGTCTACTCGGCCGACATCTACTTGGCTTCCACCGCACTCTTCCAATAGGCTTGGTGGCCGTGATAATCATCGTCCGCTAAATTCGCGATGATCAGCCGCTTCAGTTGCAGGGGGTCCACCGTGCCCTGCCGTTTGTACACAACCTGGCCATCGGGGCGGATCAGCAGGGTGTACGGGACCGCGGCGCTCCAGTCAGGATCGAAGGCCGCCAGTTGCGGGTAGATGTCCGTCGAACTCAGGATCCGGTTGGTGCTGGTGGCGTGCTCATCGGTGAGAACCTTGAGCACTCCTGTCTGCTCGTCGGGATAGTTGATGCTGACCGTGACCAAATCGAAAGCCCGGCGTCCATACATCCGGTACATGGTTTCAAACTGAGGCAGCTCGGCGCGGCACGGCCCACACCAGGTCGCCCAAAAATCCACAAGCAGCAATTTGCCAGTGGAGTTTTTTCGAAGCTCCTTGAGATCGGAAGCGCTCACGGGCTTTAGGATTACAGGCTTCTTCGCGATTGTTTCCATCTCTTCGCGGCGGCCTGCTTCTTTGTACAGCCACTTCGTCGAGCAGCCCACGGAGGGAGTCTTCGCGACCGCAACCGGCTTGCCCGCCAGGAGCGCGTCCAGGGCATCTCGTGCGTCTCGTTTCGTGACCAGCGGCTCGCGCATATTGTTGTCCACGCGGCCTTCGTAACGAAGTTTGCGGTCGGAGTCAAGAATGAAAATATGCGGTGTGGCGGTCGGCCCGTACGCTGTGGAGATTTTCTGGGTCTCGCCGTCGTACAGATAGGGAAAATTGAAGTGCCGGTATTCCGCCCGGGTCTTCATGTCTGCGAGCGAATCTCCCACGTCGGTATAACCCATTTCGTTGAGCAGAACCGCATCGGGATTGTTGGGTTCGATGGCCACTACGGCGACGCCCTTGTCTTTGTAGTCTTCGGCAATCTGTTTGATTCGCGTCTCGTAGAGTTGGGAGGTCGGGCAGTGATTACAAATGAATGCGATCACCAGCACTTTGCTGGCAGCATAATCTTTAAGACAATGAACTTGGCCGTCTATGCCAGGCAGACAGAAATCCGGTGCTGGAGAGCCGATTGCAAGCGTGGGATGTTCACTTTGATCGGCGCCTGCCGACGTGCACAGCAGTATTCCCAGGAGAAAACACAGGGAAACGAGAAGGAAAAAGCTCTTGAGATTCACGCCGGTTGCATGCCGCTTGCACCCGGCGAAAAACAACGTCAGCATCGAAGCATTCGGTTCGCCAGCATTTCCCATAGGCCGCAATTCTCAGAACCTTCTGACCAGCTCCAGCATTTTCCGGTCGAGCTTGTGTCCCTGGAAGTCCTCGTATTGAACGTCCGCGCGCTCACTGTCGAGCACGCCGAACGCGCCGCGCAGATTCCACATGGAATTTCCCCAACCCATCTCTTTCCAAAGCGAAAGAGAGTCTTCCATCCAGGCCAGAGTGACGGCATGGGGTGTCTTGTTGAAACAACCCCACTCGCCGACGTGGATCTGGATCCCCTTATCGATCAGAGGACGATAGTTCTCAATGTACTCCCGCTTGAGCCGATCGCGGTCCCAAGTCTGTCCCTGATCGTCCTTGAGCGGCCAGGTGGGAGGATTCATAGTTTCGAATTCACCCTTGGGAACCCAGCTGGCGGTGTAGTGGCTGACTGCCTTGGGCTTATAGCCACGTGTGCTTTGCACCAAGCCGAAATCCACAATCCCCAACACCGGCAACTGGCCGATGTCCATGCCGTCGGCAAAGATGAGGCGGTTCGGGTCTTCTTCACGGATAGCGGTCACCAGAGCGTTGACGATTTCCACGTATCGCTCTTCGAGGTAGCCCTCGTAGGATCGCATTCTCGGCGGCTCATTAATCAAATCGAAACTCAGACGACGATTGGGAATGCCCTTGTAACGCCGCGCAAAAGCTTGCCAGTGGAAGACAGCGGCGGCCATCGCTTTGTCGCGTTGGACCCTGGTTCCGCTGAACAGATCGGCGAGTTCGAGTTCCCGGAGGTTAATGCAGTAACCGGGAATGCGGTGAAAGTTCAGATTGATGTGAATTGCGTATTGGCGGCCCAAGTCGATGGCGCGATCGATTTCCTTCAAAGGTTCTTCGCGAATGACCGACCAGTCGTCGCGGCGGCCCCAAATCCAGTACGACAGCGGCAAGCGGGCAAAGTTGAATCCCCATTCCACCATGGTGGCGAAGTCAAATTCCTCGTAGGCTATTCCTTCGTACGGTCTGTCCGGCATGGCGAACCTGCCTTGCAGGTTGAAGCCGCGCCAGCGTGGGATACGAGCGGCGTTGATGTCTTCCTCCGCGGCCCAGACGGCGCCTGCGCCCGCTTGTCCGGCAGCGCATAAAATCGCCATGTTCTTCACAAACGATCTGCG
>Ga0075030_100003065_pt1 | contig 15234 bp, 14 predicted proteins | sample LitLauG_LLR_2012_FD_71393 | JGI IMG/M metagenome (GOLD analysis project Ga0075030, IMG submission 71393) | Freshwater sediment microbial communities from Pennsylvania, USA - Little Laurel Run_MetaG_LLR_2012 | ecosystem: Environmental > Aquatic > Freshwater > Creek > Sediment | place: USA... | reverse complement strand
CCTGGAGGCCGCGCGTGGGAGGCTGGCGGTCGTTCATCTAAATCTTGCCGAACGTGGCAGCGTCTATCGCAAAGCCGTTTTGCTGGCCGCCACGAAATTGGTTGGCGGACGCGTCCTGCTGCATCTGCACGCCGCCCAAATCATGCAGTTTCATGCGTCGATGGGGCCTACCGGCCGCGCCCTGCTCCGGTGGATGTTCCGCGGCGCCGATCATTGCGTGGTCCTCGGGGACGTTTGGCAACGTTGGCTGATCGACACGTTTGACGTGCGGCCCAACCGGATCAGCATCGTGTATAACGGCGTTCCCGCGACGATCGTAGCGGCACGCGGCCACCGGCCTTGCGGGACATTCCAGTTGTTGTTCGTCGGCAATCTGTTGGAGCGCAAGGGCGTCAAGGATTTGCTGCGGGCGTTCGCCAGCCCGACGATCAGAGCGCGCGATATCCACCTGACCATGGCCGGTGGCGGTCCAGTGGACCAATACCGCGCGATGGCCGCCGAACTGGGCATCGCGAACCGCGTCACCTTCACCGGATGGGTCAGTCAAAGCCGGGCTCGGGCGCTGATGGTCGAGTCTGATGCATTGATATTGCCCGCCTATGACGAAGGCCTGCCGCTGGTCATCCTGGAAGCCCTGGCGTCCGGAACGCCGGTGATTTGCACACCTGTCGGCTCGATACCCGAGGTCTTGGCGGATCGGTGCACATCGCTGTTCGTTACGCCTGGCGATGAAGAAGGCATCGCGCGGGCGATCGCCACACTGATCGATCATCCTGATCTTGGGAACGCACTCGCAACAGCGGGCGAAGCTTTGTATCAACGGTTGTTCACCATGGATGCGTTCGCGCGATCGGTCAGCTCACTGTATGCGACACTGACGCCACGTATAGACGTGAGCGCATCGATCGCGTCGCCGTCGATCGAGGAAGTCAGGCGATGATCCACGACGCCAACGACATTGTTTGCGGCGCGACCGTCCAGGCGAACATTTGCATCGTTGGCGGTGGACCGGCCGGCATCACCCTCGCCTTGGCGTTGGCCAAGACGGGTCAAAGCGTGCTGTTGCTGGAATCCGGAGGCCTGAAAACAGATGACAATATCCAAACCCTCAACGCCGGCGAGGTCGCTGACCCGGATCTGCACAGTCCGGCGGACAAGTACCGGCCGCGTTGTTTCGGAGGCGGCACGTCCCTGTGGGGTGGCCGCTGCGTGCCGTTCGATCCGATCGACTTCCAGGCACGGCCCTGGATCGACTATTCCGGATGGCCGATCGGTTATGAAGACCTCGCTTCTTACTATCCCGCCGCCAATGCGTTGTGTGAAGCGGGAGAATTTGAATATGACGCGCGTCTGGCGACACCGGGCGGCATGCGGCCGTTGCTCCAAGGGTTTGTGCCGCGGCATTTTGACGTCAACGGCATCGAGCGATTTAGTTGCCCGACCAATTTCGGTGCGCGCTATCATGCCAAATTACACGCCGCGCAGACTGTCAGGGTTCTGCTGCATGCCACGGTGACGCGCCTGCTTGCCTCACGCGACGGCAGCAGAATTGAAGGATTGGACGTCCGCAACGGGAGGGATGTTGGGTTTTCCGTAACGGCCGATCAGTTCGTCCTGGCGCTGGGCGGGATGGAAACTCCCAGGCTGCTGTTGACGTCCGACGACGTGCATGCCGCCGGCATCGGTAATACGAACGATCTGGTTGGCCGGTTCTATATGTGCCATGTCGCCGGAACCATCGGCAGCCTTCAGGTCAACGGGTCGCGCAACACCGTTTGGCATGGATATGACGTCGCGGCGGACGGGACCTATTGCCGGCGGCGGCTATCGTTACGGCCCGATGTGCAGGCCGCGCAGGGTTTGGGCAATGCCGTGTTCCGCCTGCACCATCCTCGGATCGCTGATCCACGGCATCGCACCGGACCGCTGTCGGCGATCTTCCTGGCGCAAAATTTCATCAGTTACGAATATGCCAAACGGCTGGTTGGCGATACACCGCCGACCGTTGCAACCTGGATGCGGCATGGCCTTAACGCGGCAGCGGACTCTCCTTCGACCATCCGATTCCTCTATCACTGGCTGCGGGATCGGACCTTGGCGGAACGGAAGTTTCCGTCGGTGATCATCCGCCCGCGGACCAATGTGTTCAGCCTGGATTTTCATGCGGAGCAAGTGCCAAACCCGGACAGTCGTATTGGACTCGCGGCAGGCACCGACCGGTTCGGCAATCGTCAGGTGCGGATTGATTGGCGCTATAGTCAGCAGGATATAGCAACGGTCGCGCGATCTTTCGACCTGTTGCGGGGCGATTTGGCGGAGCACGACGTCGGACATTTGTCGCTTGCCCCGAATGAGCCTGACATTGAAACGGTTGTGCGGCGTGACGGCGCTTACGGCGGCCATCATATCGGAACGACGCGTATGGCCGCCACTGCCGCCTCTGGTGTTATAGACAGCGACTGTAAAGTATTCGGGACCAACAATCTGTACGTTGCCGGCAGCGCGGCGTTTCCAACGTCCAGTCAGGCGAACCCCACGCTGACGATCGTCGGCTTGGCGTTACGACTGGCCGATCATCTGGCCGCCATCGCAACCCGGATTCCGTATGTGCGGGCCGCCCAACGCTCTATCACGGTGAGTTAACCATGGCTGACGCAATCCACGATTTCAGGACTCTCGCTTGGCAGCATTTATCCGGCGCGAACGGCGCCACGCTTTTGCTGCTCTGGGCGACCGTCATCTTCGCCGGAATTGTGACTTACATTCAAAAGAATCCAGCCCGCCCCTCGATCAGCGACTTCGCCCGACACCTTCTGCCAGCCGAAGTTATCAACCATCCGTCGGCCCGCGCCGACGTCCTGTTCTGGCTGTCGCGGCGAATCTTCATGCCGCTGCTGGTGCTGCCGTTGGTGATCTCCACGGCCACGGCGGGACATCTTGCCTATTGGGGCCTCAGCCACATTTTCGGAGCACCCAGTCATCCGGTCACACCAGCCGGCCCGCTTTTGCTGGTCGCCTTCACGCTGACGATGCTCATCGCTTACGATTTCTCGTATTACCTCTATCACCGCATGCAGCACGGGTTCCCGCTTCTGTGGGAACTGCACAAGGTTCATCATTCCGCCCAGGTCATGGTCGGGGTGACGGCTCACCGCGTGCATCCGATCGATGAACTGATGAATCATTGGTGGGACGGCCTCATTCCCGGCCTATGTTACGGTGCCTGGCTGTTCTTCGCACTCGATCCGGTGGAACTGACGGTGTTTGGCATCAACGTGTATGTCATGCGCAACACCATCCTGATGATGGATTTCGTGCGCCACACCAATCTGAAACTGAGATATGGCCGGCATCTCGATGCCTTTCTTCTCAGCCCGCACTATCATCAGGTTCACCACAGCATCGCCGAGAAGCATTGGGACAAAAACTTCGGTCTGACCCTAAGCATTTGGGACCGCCTGTTCGGAACGCTGGTGGTGCCTGAGCCCGATGAAGATCTCGTGTTCGGCCTCACTGAAAACGAGCATGACGAGTATCAGTCGCTCTATAAGTTGCATGTCGTCCCGTTGAAGAAGATCGCCAACCGCATCGGCCGTGGCGGGATTCGACCGAAAACCGTGCGATCGAACCACCCTGCCGGAGAAGCGGTGTGACCTTAAAGATCGAGATCGTAACACAATCCCCCCGATTCGCGACCATCGAACGGGCATGGCGGCATCTGTGGGAACGCTCCGATGGCTCCATATTCCAGGCTCACGACTGGCTCCTGGGATGGTTGGATGGCGTGGCGGACCGGCGGGAGATCAGACCCCTGATCGCTCTGGCATGGGACGGTGACCGGCTGTGTGCCGCGATGCCGTGTGCCGTGCATCGCCGCTCCGGTTTGCGGGTCCTAACTTGGGCCGCGCAGCTTTTCAGTGACTACTGTGACTGCCTCGTGGACCCGGCCTATGACAATCATCGCGTGCTGCTTTCACTCTGGGAGGGTCTGCGCCAGTTCGGCGGCTTCGACCTCATCAGCCTGCAACAAATAAAACCCGACGCAAAATGCCGGACCTTCCTGGATCAGCTCACAAGAGACGGATCACAGCTCCGGTACGCCGATCGCGAAGAGCGGTGCATGCGGATCGAAAATCAATGGCCGGATGGCGACGCCTACTTCCGCTCTCTCAACAAGAAAGGGCGTAACAACCACACACGCGGCAAGCGGATACTGGCTGAACTTGGGGGAGATGTCCGGTTCCGCGTTGTCGGGGCGTCCGAGGACGGCGGACCAGTGATCGACGACATCATGGACCTCAAAACACTTTGGCTCCGAACCAACGACCCTGTATCTTCGCTACTTAGTAACGACCGTATCGTTCTGCGCGCGATCCTGGACAAGGCTTGGCAATCCGGACTGACAACAATCTTCTTGCTCGAAACCGGCGGAAAGCTCGCCGCGGCATCGATCAATTTTGTCTATGCGGGACGCATGGAAGCCTATTTCACCGCCTATGACGCCAGCTTCGATCGCGCTTCACCCGGAACAATCTTAATCGTCGAGTATGTGCAGTGGGCCTTTGACCAAGGCCTGGCGCATGTTGATTTCCTGCGCGGCGAAGAGGCGTTCAAGTTCCGTATGGCCAATGCGGAAACCTTGCTGAGCAGCTTTTCTGGCGGCCGAACCCTGGTTGGACAGGTGGCGGTCTCCGGGCATCGCTGGCTGGCCCGGCGTCGCCAGCGCCAAGACGTTTCTAACACAAGCCAGAACGACGCTTTGGAAACGGTTGGCTGAACCGGTTCGACGGGTTCAGCCAACCGCGATCGGGTCAAGCCGCGGCGAGTTCCGACTTGATGGCGATTGGACGTCGCACCGCGGTTTTCAACAGGAATTTTGACAGACGGTGCGACGCGAAACCGGCGCCGTGGGCGAAACGAAGCAGCGGGCCAAAATTGTTCGCGGCCGCGATACCGACCATAAACAATCCTGGAATGGACGTTTCGAAATGCGGCGATAGAATCGGCGTATTGTCGGCGCAGGTCAGGTTTTTCATTAATTCAGGATCGATAAACCGCAACCGGTGCATGTCGACTTTGAATCCCGTCGCCGAGATGACGTGGTCGGCTTCGACGGTCTTTTCCGTCCCCGCATCGAGGCGGAAGCTGACTGACGCGACGTTACCACGCACACGGGCGCTACTGACTTTGGCACCGAGCATCACGGTGACATTGCGCTCGATTTCGGCGCGGCTGGTCCAGCCGGGCGCCGGGCCAAGGTGTTTGCTCACCACCAGATGCCGGAAGTCGCGCGGCATTTGATAGAACAGCATGGGTGCGACAACACAGGCCACGGATCGCCATCCCGTCCCCAAGCCGGTTTCCGGCTCCTTGATCTTATCCCATAGACTGCGCGGTCGCGGCGGCGAACAATACGGGATGCGATTGCGCCGAGCCGCCACGGTGACGTCGGCGCCTTTCTGGCTCATCAGGGCGGCGAGCTCCACGCCGGACGCTCCCCCCCCCACGACGAGCACTTGCTTGCCGGCAAACCGGTCCAGGAGATGGTGTTCGATACTATGGGAACAGAGCGGGCCGATGATCGGGTCGAGTTCCTTGGGCGTGTGAGCGAAGCTGCCAATGCCGGCGGCGATCACGACACGTTTAGCCGTAACTATTTCGTCTCCGTCGAGCGTAAGCACGAATGCGTGACCGTCTCGGCGCAGCCCGGTCACCCAGCGTTCGTCGAGCATGGGGACAAAGCGTTTCTGGAAGGCAACCCCGTAGTTGGAGAACGTCCGCAACGGAATCGGCAGCCCGGAGTCCTGGTATGGAAGCCCCTGTTCGGCGCAGTAGTCTTTCAAGGTGAAAGCGCCATCCGGATGCCAGAGGTTGGAGGCAAATCCTTCTGACTTCAATACCATACCTTCCGGCATGCACGCGCGCCAGGTGTTCATTGGTTGCCCGAACACGCGGACATTCAGGCCGGCGCTGGCCAAATGGGCGGCGAGCGAGAGTCCATAAGGCCCCGCGCCGATGATCGCGATATCGGTCATCATGCCCATTAACCACCTGCCTCTGACCAGGATGTGAACGCAGTCATCACAAGCACCTCATCACTATGGTAAATCGCTTTTCTTGCCGTTGCGCCTATGGTCTTCTGACGCATGGGCAACGTAAGCCCTGATTGCAGAACGGACCTTATCTTGTCCAGTAACTCACTCGTAAATGATGGTAGGGTTATGCGTGCAGTGCCCGCCGAATTCGCCCCTGCTTTCGACCGCCACCCTTTTGTGGAGCAAACCATAGCAACCAGTGGCGACGTTGCCGCGCGGCATCCCGCAGCGACGGGCCAGCCACACATTCTGTTGGCTACGACGGGACAATTGCCATCGACCGCCCGCCTGGCGATGGAGTTGCACGATGCCGGCGCCCGGGTCAGTTTAATCGCACCGGTGAACCATCCGGCCCGGGTTCTCGATCTGATTTCGAACCGCATCACGTATCGGGCGCGGTCGCCGCGGCGCGGTCTGGAAGCCGCGTTACGGCGCTTCCAGCCGGATATGGTGATACCGTGCGACGAGCGCGCCGTGCGCGACCTGCACATTGTCTGCCAGCAGACGCGCTATCCACACATCAAGCTGCTGATCGAACGGTCGACAGCACCGGCCGCGCATTTTCCCGTCATCACGTCCAGGGCCGAACTGCTGTCATTGGCGCGACGCCTGGGTGTGCGGGTGCCCACCTCCATGGCGCTGCCGGATATCGCGGCGCTGAACGGATGGACGGCACAAAACGCGGCACCGTTCGTACTCAAGGCCGATGGAAGCTGGTCCGGTTTTGGGGTGCGGATCATTTCCAACGCGACCACGGCCGCCGCGACGTATCTGCGGATGACCCGCCGCTCCAGCGGCCGCATGGCGCTGCGGGAGGCGTTGTTGGAAGGCGACTATTTCGGCATCCGTTCCTGGTTGCGACGGGAACGGCCGGCCATGTCCGTGCAGCGCTACATCGACGGTTCACCCGCGAATGTCGGTGTTGCCTGCTACCAGGGAGAGGTGCTGGCGGCGGTGTGCGCGGAAGCGGTCGCCACGATCTCCAGCACCGGCCCATCCACGGTCGCGCGCATTATCCACAACCCCGAAATGGTCGAGGCCTCCAGGCGGGTCGTGCGCGAGTTGGGCCTGTCCGGGATGATCGGTTTCGACTTCATGATCGAAGCCACCACCGGCGCGGCGTATCTCATTGAGATGAACCCAAGGAACACACCCATCTGTGCTGTGCGTCTGGGCCCCGGGCGTGATCTTGCCGAAGCCTTGGTTGCCCGCATCGCCAGCCGGCCGGTGCGGGCGCGCGCGCCGCGAACCCGGCAGGATATCGTGGTGTTCTTTCCCGACACATGGCTGCTCGACCCGGCCAGCCATTTGCTGCACAGCGGGTATCACGACGTTCCGTGGGAAGAGCCAGAACTGGTGCGTGTTCTGATGCAGCCGGAGCGACGCGAACGATATTGGGTTCTGCGACTGCTGCGGCGCGCCTGGCTGACAGCGAGCACCTGGCGCGCAAACCCGGGGTGACCAGCGCCGGCGCAGTTATCTCCGCTGAGGTCACACGGATCTCCCGAAATCGTGATGCCGAACGGACCCGTTCCGGTGCATGTGTTCACGTAGAAGCGACCCCTTCTATGTGGCAAACCCTTACACCCTGCGTGGATCGCGACATGCGCCCGCCATCGAATTTGATGAAGAACGCGCCGATGCCAGACACGGCACCTGCTCCCGCTACCGTGGAACCCGGTCCGCCGGCGAACTATCTCGACTTCTATGGCCTGTCGAAACCTCCCTTCGACAAGGCCTCGCCGAGCGTCGGCTATCTCGTGTTCACCTCCCACCGGCGCGCATTCGAACGGCTGACGGATCATCTCGTCAATGGCGCCGGGGTGGTCCTGGTGCAAGGCGAAGAAGGCATCGGCAAGACCGAGACACTGCTGTCAGCCGCCACCGTCGCCGCGAAAACCGGCCTGCGCACCATCATGGTGTCCCGGCCCTCAAACGGACGCCTGAGCCTGCCGCAATTGACTTCGGCGCTGCTGGGCCAACCCAGTGACGGTCACGCCACGACCCACGACGCGATCGCCCATTTCCTCGCACCGCCGCGTAAGGCGCTGCTGATCGATGACGTTGACCTGCTGCCACCCGAATGTCTCAGCCTGTTGCTGTCCCTGGCGCAACGCGCACCGAGGGACCCCGGCGGGCCCGCTCTCATCATGAGCGTTTCCGCAAGCGATATAACGCGGCCCGAATTGTCCGAACTTGCCGGTCTCGCCCGGGACACCATCCGGCTGGTGCGTCTCAGCCCCGCCGAGGTCCGCCAATACATCGAGCGGGCTTTATGGATCACTGGCGGAACGACGCGGCGGCTGTTCACGCCGGATGCGATGAAACGCCTTGTCGCCCGATCCGGCGGCGTGCCCATCATGATCAACCGGCTGGTGGACGCTGCGTTCACCGCTGGATTTGCCCGCGGCGATGCGATGATCACCGGCAAAACCGTCGCCGCCGCGATGGGTCCGACGGCACCTCGGGCCCGTCATCGCGCCAATGCGCCGCCCAGCCGGGTGGGGCATATCGTAACGATTTGCGCGATCGGTATCCTGGTCCTTGGCGCGTCGGCGTTCCTGTACCGAGGGTTGACCCGCCTCCCGCCACAGACCATGCCGACACCGGCCGCGGTGGTTCCCACCGCCCCGGAAGTCAAGACGGCACCGGAACCGTTACCCGGGGTCGACACGTTGTCCGGTGACCTGATCGCCGCCCTCGTCAAGCGCGGTGACCAATCGCTCGGTTTAGGCGACATCGGCGCCGCACGGTTGTTGTATCAGCGCGCCGCCGTTGCTGGCAGTCCCGCCGCGGCCACGGCATTGGGAAAGACCTATGATCCGAGCTACGCGGGAACAGGCGGAAAACCTGATCCGGAGCGCGCCGAGAGATGGTACCGGTATGCCATCTCACTCGGCGATCCCCAAGCCACCGACCTTCTGAATCATCTGCTCGGGCATTAGACCATGATCGTTTGCTGTTGATCCAACTTCAGGCTTTCGATCATGGTCTAACTCTTTGTTTAATCGCGTGATTCACGTTTGAGGTAGAAGCAACCTCAAACGATCACGCTCTAGGGATTTTTGAATTCTATGGCTTGCGCGCCCTGCCACAGGACCATTTTGCCTAACGCCGCCAGGTTTTCGTTGCCTTCGATGACCGTTAAAAAATGATTGCCGGCCAACTGTCCCATTTTGCTGGCAAACTGGACACCGCCATAGGCCAACAGGATCTCGGTTTCCGAAATGCCGCCCGGGTAGAGCAGAAATTGGCCGGGCGCGGGATAGCTGGTGTGGTTTTCGAACTTCAGGCCCAGGTCGAGGTCACCTAACGGAATCCAGCAGCCCTCGCCGCTCCAGCGGACGTGGATGATACGCTGCCGGTACGGTAGCAGAGAGCGAAATTTAGCACAGGTCCGCGGGGCGTTTTCGTCTTCGAACCTGGCCTTGAAGGTGTAAGGGCCGGCAACGACGTCGATCAGTGTCATGGGAGTCCTTATTATCAGACCAAAAATGCGCTGGCGTCGAAGCCGAACGGGACATTTCCAGTTGGTTTGATCATGTCGTACGGCGCGCGTGCCAGAAACTGGCCGCTACCCGGTTCGGCTTGCACGATGCCGTCTGTCATCACGATCTCGCCACGGCGGATCGTGGAAACCGGCCAGCCCGTTACCTCCAGGCCTTCATACGGTGTGTAATCGATCACATGCTGTAGCAGGTTGTTCGTTATGGTCACGGTCTTCTTGGCATCCCACAGGACAAGGTCGGCGTCGGCGCCGGGTGCGATCGTGCCCTTGCGCGGATACAGCCCGAACAGACGCGCGGGATTGGTCGCGGTCAGTCGCACAAAAGCGCAAGCATCGATGCGGCCTTTCGAGACTCCCTCACTGAACAGGATCGGCAGACGGGAACCCAGGCCCGGCACGCCATTGGGAATATCGCGGAACGATGCATCGGCGCCATGCACCCGCTTGCCCACCGGCGTGTCATAACTCCATCCGCTGTGGTCGGAAGAGGCAACGTCCAGTACGCCGTCGCGCACCAGCTTCCACAGGCCCTCGCTGGCAGCGGCATCGCGGGGCGCGGGACTGCACATGAACTTCGCACCCTCGAAGCCGGGTCGATCCATATGATCGGCTGAAAGAACGAAGTACTGCGGGCAGGTTTCGCCCCATACTTTCAGGCCGCGCGCCTGCGCCCGCGCAATCTCCTCGGCGACTTCGGGGCAGGAGACGTGGAAAATTTGGATCGGTTGGTCAACCATCTCGGCCAGCGCGATCGCGCGGTGAGCCGCCTCCCGCTCGATCATCGCCGGGCGCGACCAGGCATGATATTTCGGTGCCGTCCGGCCATCCGCGAGCAGCGCCGCCGTGCGCCAGTTGATCGCCTCATAGTTTTCGCAATGCACGGTGACCAGCGCGCCGGTGCGACGGGCCGCGGCCAGCACGCGGATGAACTGCCGGTCGTCCAGATGCAGCGGATCGTAGGTGAGAAAAACCTTCAGGCTGCGTACGCCGGATGCCACCACCAGCGGCACTTCGTTGAAGATTACCTCGTCCGTTGCATCCGTAATGATCTGGTGGAAACCGTAGTCCACCATCGCCTTGGCGGCGCGACGGCGATACTCCGCCAGGGGTTCCAAAATGCCATGGCCCTTGAATTGGGTCGAGAAAGTAATGACACTGGTAGTCCCGCCTGCCAGCGCCGAGGTGCTGCCGGTGACGAAATCCTCCTCGTCCGCGCCACCGTTGGCCTGCAACTGCTCGATATGGCAATGCGAGTCGACACCGCCGGGCATCACCAGCAATCCCTGTGCATCGACGGTGCGCTCACCCCGCAGGTTCAGCCCCACAGCGGCGATGCGGCCTTCCACGATACCGACGTCGGCCTGGAATATATCCGCCGGTGTCACCACCGTCCCGCCCGCGATCACCAGATCATAGTCAGCCATGACTGAGTGTCCCCTATTTCGCGTCGATGACGCTGACATGGGCCGCGACGACACGCCATCCTTTTGGCGTTCGTGCCCAGGTTTGCATTTGCCGGCCGACCTTGCCGGGAACCGTCGCGCGGTGGAACAGCGTCGACGCCGTCGCGAAATCTCGCCCATACGTGGTGATGACGGTGCGTGACGTTGTGCGGGCCAGCCCAACCGGAGAACGCGCCGCGCGGAAGGCACCGATTTCCTCGTAGCCGTACAGATTTTCACCGATACCATAACGGATCGTGTGTGGACTGTCCCGGAACAACGCCTGTAACGCGTCCACGTCGTTGGCCATCAACGCCTGCTCATACAAATCAAAGGCAGCCTCGACCTCGGCTTTCACGTCGGCCAAATTGATGTCCATCCGTCAGTACTCCAATGTTGGAATGGGCGCCTTGGCGACGCCGCTCGATTCCAGCGCGTGCGCGATCCTTAACGCCAGGTCTTCACGCCAAGGCGCGGTGACGATCTGCACGCCGATCGGCAGACCGAGCGATGTTGGTATCGGTATCACAACGACTGGCAGGCCGATGAACGAAATCGGTTGCGTATAGATACCGATGTTCGGCCGCAACGGCATCTCGACCCCGTCCAACACAAAGGTTTTCTGTCCGATCAGCGGCGCGACACATGGCGTGGCTGGCGCCAGGATGGCATCGACATCCTGGAACAGACGCACCATTTCCTCGCGAAACCAGCGACGGAATTTTTGTGCCTGCACGACGGCCAATGCTGGGACCAATGCCCCGGCGATCAACCGGTCACGCACGTCCGCGTCAAAGTCGTCAGGCCGGGTGCGCAATCGTTCCAGATGCAGGGCCGCGCCTTCGGTCGTGCTGATGATATAGGCCGCGCTACGGGCTCGCCGAGCGTCGGGGATTGTTACGGTCCGGGTCGCACCCAACGCGGCGGCGACGGCATCCAATGCGATCAGGGCCTCGGGCGAGGCACCAGACCGGAAATAGCCGCCCGCTGAAACGATCCTCAGTCCGTCGGCACCTTTCCTCAATAACCCCGAGACTGGTTCTGGGGGCCGATCGACACACACCGGATCGGCCGGGTCGTATCCCTGCATCGCGTCATAAGCCAGCGCAAGGTCCGCCGAGCCGCGCGCGAACGGACCCAGATGATCCAAGCTGGACACGAACGGAAAACCGCCGGTTCGGGGCAGCCGCCCGTAGGTTGGTTTCAGTCCAAACAATCCGCAGAACGACGCCGGCACCCGGATCGACCCGTTGGTGTCCGACCCCAGCGCCAGCGGCACCAACCCGCCGCCGACCGCGCTGCCCGATCCGCCGGAGGAACCGCCCGCCATCCGTGTGGTGTCGTGCGGGTTCCGCGATGGGCCGTCATGCACGTTCTCACCGGTGAAGTCATAGGCGTATTCGCCCATGTTCAGGGCACCCACCAGAATAGCGCCGGCCGCCTCCAACCTGGCGACCAGGGGCGCATCGACGGTGGCGGGTGGATGGTCGCGATTGATCTTCGACCCGGCGAGCGTCGGCACGCCGGCGATGTCGATCAAATTTTTCACCGCGAACGGCACACCGGCCAAAGGTCCTGATCGGCCCTCGGCCGCTTTGGCCTTCGCCCGGTCCGCCAACACGGTGGTGAACGCATTCAGAACCGGATTCAGACGCTCGATACGCTCCAGGCAGGCGTCCACCACGGCGGTGGCGCTGGTACGGCCCGATGACACCGAAGCCGCGATGTCGGTGGCGGAGGTGAACGGACTCATGCTGTGAAAACCGGAGCGGGATCGAGATGATCGGGCAAGTGCGTTTCCAGCACGGTCGCGACATGACCAAGCGAAATCACCAGGTGCAGGCGCACCGCCGCACGCCATTCCGGTTGCATTTCAATGCCGAGAACCGAGGTCCCGGCATCGATCATCGCATCCAGTGCCGCTTCGTCCATGTTCATGCCTCTAGATCTCTCAACCGGTCAGAATCATACCGCCAGCAACCCGATCAGATCGTCTTCCAATACCGCACAGGTCAGCTTGCCGCCGATACCCGCCCCGGTATCCAGGCCGATCCGGTTGGGTCCGACATGCACCGACGGGGTGGACGAGTGCCCATGCACGACGATCAACCCATGATCCTGCTCGTTTGACAAAAACGGCTGCCGCATGGTGACCAGATCGTCCCGCGACTGCTCCGCCAGCGGCACTCCCGGCCGGATGCCAGCATGGACGAACAGGTAGCTTCCCTCGCGATGGGTCAATGACAGGCCTCGAAGCCATGCCAGATGGGCCGCCGGCAACGCTGATTCCCAGGCCTCACGAGGAAGGTCAGGACTCAGTCCCCAGCTTGCCAGCGCCTCATTCCCCCCTGCCCACAACCAATCCGTCGCCGCCGCCCGGTCGCCCGACAAACCGTCCAGCAGCATACGTTCGTGGTCACCGAGCAGATTGACGACCGCGAGACCGGGGATGGGCGGGCCGGCCGAAAGCAATGCCACGACCCCCGCGCTGTCCGGCCCCTGGTCGATGGCGTCACCCAAATGCACCAGGATCGCGGACCCGGTGGACCGAACCGTAAAATCCGCGGCGATCAGCCGGTGCAGCGCGTTCAGCTTGTCCGGGCAGCCGTGAATATCGCCGATCGCATAGACCCGCCGGCCGCGCGGCAGCCAGCCGGGGGAGCGCATGAAGCGGATCGCCTCGGCGGACGCGGCCATCTCGCGCGGCCCATTGAACGTGGGAATCGCGGCGGCATCCAGCGCGGCGCGCATGCCCCCCGGCCCGTTGGCGCGTCGCAGCGGACGCCTCATGCGCCGGCCCGCCTGTTTCTTCTTTCCGGAAGCCTGCTAACCTGTCGGAGTACAAGCAAACGGAGGGAACCCTTGGCCAAAATCACATTTCCCGTGGAAGCGAGCCACATCATGATGTTCGCCCGCGCGATCGGCGATACCAACCCTGTTTACCACGACGCGGCGGCAGCGAAAGAGACCGAGGCCGGGGGCATCATCGCGCCCCCCAGCTTCGCGCAAGCGGTCGCTCAGTTCGACCCCGAGTATCACCTGCGACCGAAGTCCGGCCAGAAATGGTTCGGATCGGCCAAGGGAGCCACCGGGATCGAGGGCAAGCCGACGTCGTCCGGCGGCCTGCATGCGGAACAGCATTACGAATATCACCGTCACATCCGTCCCGGCGACGTGCTGACCGCCGAGACTCTGCCCGGCAAGGTCTGGGAGAAGGAAAGCAAGCGCGCCGGCAAACTGACGTTCCGTGAGCGGGTCACCGAATACCGCGACCAGAAGGGCGAACTGGTCATCACCGCCCGTGGCGTTGGGGTAACGACCGAACGTCCCGTGGATCAGGGCTGAGGGGAGGAACAGATCATGGCATTGAAAGCATCCGCCCTGAAGGTCGGCGATACCCATAGCGAGCGTGTGGTGGAAAACCTGTCTCGCACACAGATCGTTCAATATGCCGGGGCATCCGGCGACTACAATCCATTGCACACCGATGAGGTCTATACGACCCAGGTTGCCGGCTATCCAAGCGTGTTCGCGCACGGGATGCTGACCATGGGTCTAACCGGGAAGATGCTGACGAACTATGTCGGTGACGGGACACTGACGAAATTCGGCGTGCGGTTTACCAACCAGGTGTGGCCGGGCGATACCTTGGATTCGAAGGCCACGGTCGTTGCCCTGCGTGAAGAAGCCGGCCAGCATTATGTGGATCTGACGCTGTCCACGACGAACCAGGACGGCAAGGAAGTCGTTGCGGGATCTGCGACAGCGCGGATCGACCCGTAACACCCGGGATGAACGTCCGGCACTGCCACGCGGTGCCGGACGGTCAGGGAAGGCCTAACCGCTGACGCCGATATCTGTCAGCCGGCGATACTCGTCCATTGCGTACCGATCGGTCATGCCCGCCACGTAGTCCCCGACAATGGTGGCGGATCGCTGCATGCCGCCCTCGCCCGCCCGCGCACGCCAGTCGTCGGGCAGCAGAGTCGGATCGGTGTGCAGCACGCGATACAACTCCTCGGTCAGGCGTTTCGCCTTGGTGGACATGCGGTTGACCCGCCAGTGGCGATACATCCGGGCGAACAGGAAATCCTTGATCGCCTGATTGGCGTCGGCCATCGCCGGACTGAACGACACAACGCGCTGCTTGTGCCGGCGGATCGCGTCCGGACCGTCAGGGTCCAGTTTC
>Ga0075030_100003064_pt1 | contig 15236 bp, 16 predicted proteins | sample LitLauG_LLR_2012_FD_71393 | JGI IMG/M metagenome (GOLD analysis project Ga0075030, IMG submission 71393) | Freshwater sediment microbial communities from Pennsylvania, USA - Little Laurel Run_MetaG_LLR_2012 | ecosystem: Environmental > Aquatic > Freshwater > Creek > Sediment | place: USA... | reverse complement strand
TCCTGAACGTATTCCGCGATACGTTGCGGCGTTTTGAGGATTCCCAGTTTTTCTTGAAGCTCTCTTGCCTTGCTAGCCATCTCAGCGCTCCATCCGCGCGTGTCGAAATAGATCGCCGACATAAAACGGGAACGTTTGCTGGTCAAAACCTTTGAGCGAAGTATTGATCATCAGGCTTCCGCTACTGCCTGGGAATATTTTTCTTATACGCGGGGAAACGCCGTGTGCCACCACAACCAGATGAAAAATCTCCTGCCCGATTGGCGGCAGGTCAATGGGCAACGGATGCTTGCATTCACGGTCGAGAAAAATCCGATTCGGTTGTTGTCGAATCCAACGCTCAGCTCCCCATGCTTGTTCAGCCGATTTTTGGATGGCTCTCTTGAACCATCTCTGCCAATCACGCTGGACATCGCCTGAATCTTGAAGGTCACAATGTTTGTCCGAGAAAATGATGATGTGGCGGTCAAAAACCACCAAGAGGTCGCAAATCTCCTTACCGTCCCCAGCGTTGCCACGCTTCCCTTGGTCACGATATACGCCGGGATAACTCCATAGTGACAGAAAATTCTTCTCACAGAGCCGTGCCAAATATTTTTCGGCAACGGTTACCCCTTCAGCTTTCCTGACGGGCTCGCGTTGCGACGCTCCTTCGTTGGCAGATTTTGACTCTGAATTCATTCTTAAATCACAAAGCATAGAATGCTTTCACTAACTCGGTTTCGCAATGTTGGACTCCTCACCCCGGCCCTCTCCTCGTTTGGCGAGGAGAGGGAGAATTATTTTGTGGGACGTTTGCCCAGGGTAGTGCTTGCGCACGGCCACCAGCGCGCACAACCCTGGGCTAATTTCCGTTGCCCCGTTGGGGCAAGTCAGTTTGAGCCTGCGTCAGACTTCGGCACGGAGTTTTTGAATCCGTGTTCACCGGTGTCCATCCGTGGTTAACTCAACCCGGATGGTGGCCAGTTCCGCGCGCGGTTCGTCGGCGACGTGGTCCAGCCGGTCGGCGCGACGATACCAATAGCGGGCGTTGCCCAAATCGCCTTCGATTTTGTGTAGCACGGCGTGAATCCATGCGGCGGTGGCGTCGTCTTCGTGGTGCTGGACGAGTTGATGCGCGGCGTCCCAGTCGCCGGCCAGAGCCAGTTCCACCGCTTCGATCAAATCATCTTTCAGGGGACCCATGGCCGTTGTTTTACCGCCGAACCGGCGCAGCTGCAAGTCTGGGCACGCGCCTGCAGGACTGGGAATTCCATTCGGGTGCATCGGTTTTCATCCGTGGTTGATTTCTTCCCATTGAGGAACGGGCTGCACATGGGCTTGGCATGACCGAGATTGAGCGCCCTGGTCGGACCGACAGAAAGCGAATGGGCTTGCCTTCGACCTTGCATCTCGCATAATATGTTCCCGCGACGACGTATTGCAGCAGATTGGGAATTTTTGGAAACAGTCTCCATTTGCCGTCTGCGGATAATTTGTCGCCGTGTTTGGTTTTGGAAACGCTAGTGGGTTCCGTCGGTTTGGTGCCGGTAATGTCCATGTCCGTTGTCGCAGATGAGACATTAACGGATACAATGACGGTATAGAATGAAAGAATAGCGCCGTAGAAAGATCCAAAATATCGCAATAAAACCAATGGTTTCGGCAGGATAGCTCAGTTGGTAGAGCAGAGGACTGAAAATCCTTGTGTCCCCGGTTCAATTCCGGGTCCTGCCACCATTTTCAAAATAATTCCACCCCATTTCTTCCAAGGTGCCCCCGTGGGGCCAATTCGATTTTTCAGCATCCCTTCGCTGCGCCACTCAGGCCGCTCAAGTTGGTTTTGACATGAACTTCGGTGCCACGTAGCCGGCCTGGCTCATGCCCATCAGAGTCACCAGTTGCCAAGGCACGGGCCACAGCGTGCCATCGGTCAGGCTCTTGGTGATGAAAATGCCCAGGGTTAGAATCGTCCAGAAAACCATTTGCGATTTCGCCACGGACACTTCGCGCTGCTGGGTGTCGTCGTTCCAATTGGTGATCAGATCAGATAGCCGCATGGGCAACCGGGTGGTTGGATTGGCCGGAAGTGCTGGGGTTGCAGGATTGAGTGTAACTGGATTGCCCACCGCCGGCCCGCTTGAAGGAGAAGGTGAACCTCCGCCAGCGGAGGCCGAGGGCGGCTGTTTCAAGGCGCTCAGGCCACCGGTGGCCAGCGACAGGCCCATGAGCGCGACCAGCGTTTCAGGAATATCCGGCACTTCCAGGCGGATCAGGCCAAAGCCAAAAACCACGCCGCCGATGGCGGCGGTCCACGCCGCGAGTTGCGCCCGCCACATCGAAAGGCTGCCGTCCGGATTGGCCAGCCCAGAGCAGAGCCGTTCGAGCGGCGGCAGCCTCCGGGCAAAAGTCGTGTGCCACGACATCCACCCGATGAACAGACCGATCGCCAGCACCGCCGCCGCCGACCAGAACACGGCAGCCTTCGTGTTCGCCAGATACACTTCCCGTTCGCCGATGACACTGAAGGTCTGCTCACCGTCCTGCCAGACCAGGATGGGCGTGATCCGCGTCATCGCCTTATACCACGGGATGGGATAACCCTGAAGATCGAACAGCATCAGTGTCCCGTGCCTGGCCTCGGTCTGGCCGTCCACCGTCTCGGTCCAGTGGGCATCGCGTGAAAGACGGTAGAAATGGTTGGTGTTGTTCTCCCGGAAATTGGCGTGCAGCAGCGCGTGCGGGGCATGAAGCACCAGGCCCGGTGCCATGCTCTCACTCACATCCCGGTTGACGTAAACGCGGATCAGGTGGGAGCGCAACTGGCCGTCCGGCATGAACAATTGAAGGGCGTCATTGGTGGCTTGCGCTCGCCCTTTGGCGGACGCCAGACCCAGCAGGACAGCGAAGAGCGGCGACAGCAGTTTTTTCATAATGAACACTCCATTTGATGCAGGCAATTTCGGTTGACTCAAGCTGCAATAGCGACTTTTTACGCCGCACTGCGCCCGATGTCAACCCCCCTGCTGGTGCTGAAAACCCTCTGGCCGCCAGCGATCAGTTGTACACCGAACATGCAATCCAGCGCATTTTGACCGATTCGGTGTTCTTCATTCGGCCATCCCCGGTTTCGCGAACCAATTCGTCTCCAGACAGCGGCGCAACGCCATGCGGGCACGGTGGAGCATCACCCAGAGGTTGCTTTCGGAAATGCTCAGCAGTGTGCAAATATCCTTGCTCGCCACGCCGTCCATTTCGCGCAGGTTGAACACCGCGGCGACGTTTTTGGGCAGCTTGTCCGAGCATTCGCGGAATGCTTTCCAAAACAGTTCACTGTCCAGACTCGCGCCAGGATTCAACCATTCTTGCGGGCCAAGCTCGTGAATCCAGCCATCCTTGAACAGGCCGTCAGGAACAAAACGATCGTTTTCCTCGTCCGAGTAAAATTCCAAATCGGTGAACGACGTTTCGCGGCTGGCCTTGCGGTAATGGTCGTAAATCTTGTTTTTCAAGATGCCCACCAGCCAGCTCTTCTCCGCCGAACGGCCGGCAAAACTCTTCCCGCCTTTGAGCGCGGCCAGAAAGGTTTCCTGCACGGCATCTTCCGCCTTGGCCGGGTCACGCAACCGCATCAGCGCATACTTGAACAAATAATCGCCGTGAGACTCGACCCACTGTTCCGGGTCGGAAAGCCCGGGGTTCGCAGGCTTGCCTGCTGCTGTCAGCGACTCGTTTGGGCTTTTATCACCGTCATTTTGCACCGGCAAAGTATCGTCGTTCAGGCTCGAAATGCAATCCAGCAAAGTCGGCCATTTGGGAAACGACTTTTTAAACCCAAGTTTTGTGCGGAACCTTTTCCCAACCCGCCCCATTTGGACGTAGATTCAAAACTGAAAATCATGATTTATGAATACCTCATCCATGGCTTATACCCGGAACACCATGCCCGCCGAGCACGAACAGTTGATGCAGCAGCATCTGCGCGAGGAAAATCTGTCCGAAGCCGTCATGCCAGCCGTGCCGGTCGTCAAGGTGCTCAAGGGCCAGAAGGCGCTCGTAACCGGCGCGAACTCGGGCATTGTGTCGCGATTGCCCTCGCCCGCGCTGGCGCGGACGTGGTCCTCAACTGCGTCTCGCGTCCCGAAGCTGCCGAGGAAACCGTCCAGGAGGCCGCGCAATGGGGCACGAAGGTCATCGCCACCATCAGTTGGATCTGACGCATCATGGCGGCCGTCATTTTGCACCAAACGTTGTTCTTCAAATGCACTGACGCTCCGGAATCGTTTACATTTTCAGCAAAATCCGCATGGAACCGTGGGCCGCTACGGTTCGGGTGTGGCGGAACTGATTGCTTCCGTTTTGCTCCATGCTGCGGTGCCGCGTGGATGGGCGAGCTGTTGGCGCTCGGCGTGATGCGTGGCGCGATCTTCTCGCATCTCACCTTGCTGGGCATCGTGGTCCAGAACGACGTCGGCCTGCTTTTTTGCCTTGCCCTGTCGGTTGCGGTTTGTAGCCTCGGCGTGCTGTTTTTGCATCGAGGACAAATTCCGTTCCTCGCGCCACTGGTGAACCCCAAAAAGCCATGAAACCGAATTCTGAAAATCACGAGCTGATCCAGGCGGTCGTCGAAACCCTGCGGCAGGGCGAGCTGCTGCTCTCAGAAATCAGCGACGAGACTTATACCCGCAAAGTGCCGGTGGCGTTCAATGCTTCCATCGGTGGCCACTACCGGCATTGCCTCGACCATTTCCGCAGCCTGCTCGAGGCCGCCCCGGCCGGAGACCTGAACTACGACCGTCGCGAACGCGGCACGCTTGTTGAAACCGACCGGGTTGCTGCGCTGAATGCCACCCGCGAATTGCGCGAGGGCTGCGAAAAACTGGATCCGGTTTTACTCGCCCGCCCGCTGGCAGTGAACTGCAAGATCAGTTACTCGCCGAACGGTTCGCAGGTTTCTTCGTCCACCGTCGGACGCGAAATCATGTATGCGGTCGCCCTTGCCGTGCATCATTACGCGCTCATCGGCATCCTGGGCGGCGTCCTGGGATTGCGGCTCCCACCGGAATTCGGCGTCGCCCCGTCCACGCTCAAGCATCTGGCGCAAGCGGCCGAAGTCTCCGCCTAAGACGCGTTCCACCTTGCTTAACCTCCAGCGCCTGACTGCCCATATCGCGGCCTGGCAGGAGTTTCGGCATGGGACTTTCGGAATCCACTCGTCCGCCGGAAATTCCCGGTTCCCTGGTTCCCGTGAAGGGCAGGGGGCTGCGCATTTATGGCGTTGTGATTCCTCCGGCAACTGCCATAAAATCGCCCATGCAAACTTCCCTCAATTCAATCGCCGTCCTTTTGTCGTTCGGCTGCGTTGTCAATGCCCAGACGGTCATCAGCCCGGCCCTGCCAGTCATCCCCACCAACATTTTCAACCTCTCCGATTTCGCCGCGATCGGGGATGGCGTGGCCACCAACACCCGCGCCATTCAATCGGCCATCAATGCCGCCAGCGCGGCGGGCGGCGGCGTGGTGCAAGTGCCGGCCGGAATTTTTCTCTGCGGCCCCCTCCGACTCGCGAGTAAAATCAATCTGCACCTGGAGGCCGGAGCGGTGCTGCGCATGTTGCCGCTGGGCAAATATCCCGGCGGCAAGGTCAACCCCGAGAGTTTTATCAGCGGCGACGCACTCCACGATGTCGCCCTCACCGGTGCCGGCGCGATTGACGGCCAAGGCGCTCCGTGGTGGCCGCTTGCCAAAAGCTCGGCCGTGGCGAGACGGCCCAAGATGATTTCCCCCTCAAATTGCGAGCGCCTGCTCATCGAAGACCTCACGCTCTCCAATTCGCCGATGTTTCACATCGCCCTCGGCGGCAAATGCCAGGATGTCACCGTGCGCCGCGTCACCGTGCGGGCGCCCGCCTCGGACGATCCGGTGCTGCCCAGCCACAACACCGACGCCTGCGACGTGAAAGGCCGCAACATTCTCATCCAAGATTGCGACATCAGCACCGGCGATGATGATTTCACCTGCGGCGGCAACACCTCCGACGTGCTCATCACTAACTGCACTTACGGCTTCGGCCATGGCGTCAGCATCGGCAGCTACACGCAGGGCGGCGTGTCCAACCTCACGGTCATCAACTGCACCTTCAACGGCACCGAGGCCGGCATCCGCATCAAGACCGATCGCGACCGCGGCGGCTTGGTGCACGGCTTGAAATACCTGAACCTGAGCATGACAAACGTGGGATGCCCGATTCTGGTTTACGCCAGCTACCTGGCGAAAGACCGGCAGTTCCGCGACCTGACGAAACTCACGCCGGCCATCGCCGCGCAATATCCCGCCGCGCCGGTTGCCGGCCGCACCCCGGTTTATCGCGACCTGGTTTTCAGCAACATCACCGCCACCGCGGCCGCCGGTCGCCGCGCCGGCCTCATCTGGGGCTTGCCGGAAATGAACGTCACCAACGTGCTGCTCGAACAGCTCAACATCAAAGCCGACAAACCCTTCGGCATCTTCAACGCGCGAAATGTCCGGCTCGTGGATTGCAACATCGTGACGCCTGCGGGCGTAGACCAGATCGCCAGCACCAATGCTCAAATTATTGTGAGCCATGTGCCGGTGCGGCGGTAAAGTGCCGGCCATGAGCGCGCCAAAAGTAGAACTGGCCCAAGCCGTGGAATTGGTGCTGGCCGGCGGGTGGGACGCCGCGCATCAGCTCGTCCAGCAACACGAGGACGACGCCACCGCCGCTTGGATCCACGCCGTGCTGCACAAGATCGAAGGCGATTTGGGCAACGCCCGCTGTTGGTATCGCCGCGCCGACCGGATGGATCGCGTCGCCGACGAACCGCGCGCGGAACTGGCTGGGATTCTGGCTGAATTAACCACGGAGGGACACTGCTGAACCGGGATTCCATTCCCTGTGGAGAAATGCAAAGGAAAAATGCGGCCAAGAAAAAGCATCCGGCGCAGGGCTGGGCGGACGGGCGCAATCGCCCGGACGCAGCCGCACGGCCTTAGGCGGCCGTTGGAGCGGGTGCGGCAGGAGCCGTATAACCGGCCGGCAAAAGACAAAGTGACTTTGTCTTTTGCCGGCCTGATATACTGGGTAAAAGCCGCCGCGAGCGGCGGGTTTTTGAACCAGCCGGTTGCGGTTGCAACCCGTTGATATGGAGCTTGACTCGGCGCATTTTCAGGCGGAGGATTGGCGCATGGAATCAACCAAAATCATCGCTGAAAAGTCCCGGCTGACTTTTGGTTAATACACTGTTAGGCCACTCGACACTATGACCAAGTTCGACGCATCCCAGATTCAGTGGCGCGAGCCTTGGCACGCTATTTCACCCGACTACGCTACGAAGGCCGAGGCGGAGATTCATCGCGAGATGTGCGCCGGACACGTTTTGTTTGGCCGTTCCGTCAGAGCTATCGGCTATCGACAGGACTGCGACGACGTTTTGTATTATCTTGGAGAGTCTGCACCGAGTTTTGCTGTTGTCCATTTGAGCTACCAGAAAGAGACGCGGACAGATTGGCCGAGCACGGCGCTGTTTGATACACTTACGGCGTGGACGGAGCAGTGCATGATTCCAGACGCACAGGAGTTTGCGTTATGATTGAACCGTGGCCTAACAAGTCGCCGGAGCCAACCGCCGTTGGCGCTGGCCGTTCCGCTGTCGCGGTTCGCGCCGCGAGTCGGCGGTGGCTCAGCTTTTTTCGTTAGGCATCATCCGCTATGGAGCGCAAATCTTTATCATTGATTTTGGCACTTGTAGCTATCCTTGCCAGCATCGCCGGTAATTCGGTTATCTGCTGGCAAGACTGGCAGCTATACTCAGGCATTGTTGCCAGTCCTTCCAACTCACAAGTCTGGCTTGGAGGACGAGGCATTCAGGCCATCATGGTCAGTTTGGCTACTTTCATTATTGCCATGCCGCTCGGTATTGGAGGCGTCATTGTCAGCTTTGCGCAGCGGCGAGTCAGCACCGGTTTGGTTTCCGTGCTCGCGATGGTTTTTGCGCTCACGCCATTACCACTTGCTTTTTGGCTGGATGGGAAGATTATCGCCGTGACCAAAGCTACTTTATCACAATGATGCCTAACAAGTCGCCGGAGCCAACCGCCGTTGGCGCTGTCAGTTCCGCTATCGCGGTTCCCGTCACGAGTCGGCGGTGGCTCAGCTTTTTTCGTTAGGCTTATGAGAACCACGGTATTAAAAACGCACGACATGAGCATTTACGATTTGCTTGAGCTTATTAGCAGAAAGCCGGGATTTTATACCATTGAGCGTTCCATTTATCGGCTTGATTCGTTTATTGCTGGTGCTGATCTTGGATTTACTAAGTGTGGTTTTGTTATGCGCGATCATGACGATCTTCGCAAGTTCAACGAGTGGGTTGCCCGTCGGTTTGGATTTAACGGCACATCTGGAGTTGCCAACATGATCCGATACAAGAGCACGAGCGATGCAGATGCCTTTGACCAGTATTTTATTTTGTTGGATGAGTTCAGAAAGGAATTGGCATGATAGTCCATACGCCTCTTAAAAATGAGTTTTCAAACAGGCTCTCGCCGGAGCCAACAGCCGTTGGCGCTGTCCGTTCCGCTATCGCGGTTCACGTTGCCGGTCAGCGGTGGCTGAGCTGGTCGTTAGGCGGCTCCTGATTAGCCACTGTATACCTATGAACCACCAACCAACAAAAGGAGGCGCGTTCTTAAAGGGCGGAATCGGATGCCTATTGATTTTCGCCGGACTGGCCTTCTTAGCGTTTGTTTTCGGAGGCGAAGCGCACGCCGACGCTGGGGGTCTCGTGTTGCTTTTTGTTATTGGAGGTGTTTTGGGTTTGATTATCTTCCTCATTTTCATGCGCGGTTACAGTCGAGGTCGCAGAGACGCGGGTGGTCGCCGACTGAGATTCACCAGCCGTAATAGCAGGGGCAGAGACTTAAATGACGATGCCGTCTAACAAGGCGCGAGGCTGTGTGAAAACTACTTTGAGCAAACTCGTTAACGATCAATTTTAAGTTATGAGCCACGTTGGTGAAATGAGCAGGCGGATTGAATGGTCTAAAAATGAGTTTTCACACAGCCTCTCGCCGGAACCAACCGCCGTTGGCGCTAGCCGTTCCGCTGTCGCGGTTCACGTCGCAAGTCGGCGGTGGCTCCGCTTTTTTCGTTAGGCCACTCGACCATTTTATGAAATGCGCAACCCACAATTCAGAAGCTACCGCAGTTTGTCCATATTGCGGTAAGGCATTATGTCCATCTTGCAGCCGATCAGACAGTGGCCAGCGAGCGGCTTGCAGCGATGCTTGTGCCGCAGCCTTGGCCAAGCTCGACAAAGCTGCGGAGCTTTCGATTCGCCGGAGTTTGCAGTCAGTAAAAGCGAGCGCCTTCGCTTGTTATTTTACTGGCACGATATTTGTGCTATTTGGTATCGGCACTTTGATTGCATTTCACGGAGATGTTTTTTTACCAATATTCTTGGGCGGTTCTGGAGTTGCTCTTATTATTTCTGGCACTCGGTATGGCAAGGCAGCCAAGCAGTGAGGGATTGATGACTAAACCGTGGCCTAACAAATCGCGAGGCTGTGTGGAATCTACTTTGGGCAAACTCGTTAACGATCAATTTTAAGTTATGAGCCACGTTGGTGAAATGAGCAGGCGGATTGAATGGTCTAAAAATGAGTTTTCACACAGCCTCTCGCCGGAGCCAACCGCCGTTGGCGCTTTCCGTTCCGCTGTCGCGGTTCACGTCGCGAGTTGGCGGTGGCTCAGTTTTTTTCGTTAGGCCACTTTGTACGCATGGAAAAAACACCAGCCAGATATATTTGGGAGTTCTTTGCCGAGTATCACGATGACAGCATCACGATGCCCGGTGGAGTTCCAGTTTTCGTTACAGCGCGCACGGTTCGAGTGCTTAGTTCTATGTTTGGTCGGCCATTGCTGCGACAGATTATTCAGGCTTGGCAGCAGGAAGGTTCAGTCAGAGTTTTGGGTGATTGGGAGTCGCTTGACGGTGATGCAGCTTGTATCGAGGTTTTGGATTATGTATCTGAAAAGACAGATTTACCAGTGGCCTAACAAGTCGCGAGGCTGTGTGAAAACTACTTTGAGCAAACTCGTTAACAATCATTTTAAGTTATGAGCCACGTTGGTGAAATGAGCAGGCGGATTGAATGGTCTAAAAATGAGTTTTCATACAGGCTCCCGCCGGAGCCAACGCCGGTTGGCGCGCGCCGTTCCGCTTCGCGGTTCGCGGTTTTTGGCCAGGCGTGGCTCTTTGTGCGTTAGCTGAAAGCACGATGCCCCTTTGCGCCAAATGCCACCAGAAAGAAGCCACGATCCATTTCACTACTGTGGCAGGCGACACGAGGGAGACTGTTCATCTCTGCGGAGATTGTGCTCCACCGACCGGACTCAACGACTTGGACCTGAATCAGCTTAAGGCATTATTCGTCGTTGGGAAGAAGTGCGAGTTTTGCGGGCAATCTGCCTTTTCTGGAATGGGTGCGCGAGCTCCGATATATTGGTGCGTAGACTGCGGTATGGAGTTCGGGCGCATTCTCGCCGACTTGTGCATGTCCGAGCGACCAGATCTGATGCAGCGGAGCAAGGAGGAGAGTTCCTTTTTATCCTTTTGCTCCGATCCTGAGCTTCAGGCATGGTTAGAGGCAGCCAATCGGAAGGCGGCGCAGATACTCAGAGAGAGAAGACGAGAAGATGGTCGTGACACGAGCAGCTAACAAACCGGATGCAGTGAACCTCGCGATTGCGTCTCGGTTGCATTCCGGGGGTCACTGGCGCGGGGTCACTGATCCGGGACGTTCGGCGGAATGAATTATGAATACTACACGCAAGATTATTCTCAGCACCGCACTGATTTGTTTAGCCTTATTGTTCATCTTTCCCGCGCGGAGATACCCGGAAGGAATGTTTGATTCAGGCTCTGGCGCTGCTCCGAAAATATTTCTGTTTTCCCGAGAGATTTATTTTGGATATGCAGCTCACGGAGTTACACCGAACACCAGTGGGTTCGATCAGCAGCAGGGATTTTGGGTGCGTCTTGATCCCACCCGCACAGCCTTTGAAGCACTTTCGATTGTCTCCATTGCAGGCATATTTCTTGTTCTCACAGCAAAAAATGAAAAAGCCTAAAAAAATCACTGCACACAACGCCGGATGGGCCGTCGCAGTTCCGCTTCGCGGTCCACGGTTTTTGGTCCGGCGTGTGTGAGTTCTGTCGTTAGGCTTCATTACCGATATGCAAAACCCATGAACGACCCAGCATCCCCATCATCATCGTCCACTGCACCCGCATCCCAGTCCCATCGCGGCAAGTTCAACTTTTGGCGCTGGTTCTGGCTCGGCACCATCCCTGTCTCCCTCGTCTGGGTATGGTTTGACTTCTATGTCCCCTCCACCCACATCACTTGGGCCAAAGACTTCGCCGCGGCTCAACAACAAGCGGCCCAATCCGGAAAACCCATGATCATGTTCTTCACGGGCAAGTGGTGCGTTCCCTGTCAAATCATGAAACGCAACGTCTGGGCGGATGAGGATGTGGAAGCTGCGGTCAAAGCAGGGTTCACACCCGTGATGATTGAGTTGGATGATCCTAACGCGGCCGAAACGGTGAGTCGTTACCATGTGGTCGCCACGCCGACGACGATTATTGCTGATCCACAAGGAAATATCCTGGAACGGGCAGAGGGGGGAATGGGCAAAACGGTTTTCCTCGGTTGGCTTGGGAAGATGAAGCCGGACGGGAGCAAGGTTCCGATTCCATTGGCCGAGTGAGTTATGATGATCCATCAGCCAGTCGCCGGAGCCGTTGGCGCTGGCAGTTCCGCTGTCGCGGTTCACGTCGCGAGTCGGCGGCGGTTCAGCTTTCTACGTTTGACGGCACACGCGCCATGAAAATGCCACGCTTCCTTAGGTTTATGCCGAGTGCGGCTTTGGCGTTGACCGTCGTGACGAGTGGGTGCGGCCATTACCCATCATATTTGAAGTCACACTCCGACATTTGGCTCACATCAAAGGGGGAGACACTTATCAACGTTTCCCGGCTACCCTTGGACCAGTTTCCGAAGTTGGCCAAGTTTCATCAGGTTTCCGAAGTTGATTTTGATGGAGGCGCGACCGATGACAAGTTAAAAGCTTTGGCACAGATTGGTTTCACAAACCTTTCCGAGGTGGTTTTGACCGACTGTCCGCTGGTTACGGACAAGGGCATTGAGTATCTGTCCGCCGTTTCCTCAATCCGCGGCTTGGGCCTGAGAGGTACATCCATCACTGAAAGGTCTGTTGCCACGTTCGCTATGATGAGCGGACTGGAGGATGTGAATATTGAAGGCTCGACCAATGTCACTTTGAATGGATTGGTGGCACTGGCACGGTCAGACACCCTGACGGACATTTCCTTTTCTGGAGCTGCATTGACGCAGGATGATATGCTCCGCATCATTGGTGCAGTTCGGCATGTCACCCGCATAGATATTGTTGACCCGACAGACGGACGGCTTGATGCTCCAGCACTCCGAGAGGCGGCGCGAGCTAAGAACATTAAGTTGTATGTGGTCCGAAACAGAGTGTGCTCGCCATTATGAGCACCAAAATGCTGTCTAACAAACCGCTACAGGCAACGCGGGATGGCGGCCTCAGTTCCGCTTCGCGGTTGACGCTGGTTGGTCCCGCGTTCCTGAGCTCTGAAGGTTAGGCATCACCACACACCATACTATGAAACGCATTCTCATCAATGGATTGGTTTTGGTAGTCCTCGTTTGCGCAGCAGCTTGGGCGGGTTATTCCATTGGCCACCGCCGCGGCTTCGAGCTTGGGTTGGTTCTTGAGCAAAAAGGCACATTTGTCGGGACGTTCGATGCACTACAAAAGATCCGCGCAGGTGATGTCCAAGCTGGCACCCAGCGCATCGAGCATTCATGCTTCGCAGCAGCAGACACTGTTTATGCTGATCGGCCTGAAACCGAGTTTGTTGCCAAGACATTCCTTGACGATTTTAGGCATTATCGGCAGACCCACCGCACCAACAGCGCGGATTGGTCAATTACGGAGCAGAATCTGGAGAGGAAATTGGCCAATTGGAAAGGAAAATGATGCCTGAAAAATTGCTGTAGGCAGCAGCCGCTGCCCCTGCCAGTTGCGCGGTTCACGTTGCGAGTCGGCGGTGGCTCTTTTTTGGTTAGGCACCAAATCGCACCATGAATATCTGGGGCATTCCTGACTGGCTTGAGAGTGAAGTTAGAGCTAGAGACAAGATGTGCGTCTATTGCGGCATTGAGATGCTCACGAAAGTTCCGCGCGGCAAGCCACGAAAGACAGCGGCTACTTGGGAACACATTATCAACGACATGCGGATTATTACTCGCGAGAATATCGTCCTTTGTTGCTCCGCTTGTAACTCAAGCAAGGGACAGAAAACGCTTGCAGAGTGGCTCCAGTCAAACTATTGCACAGGACGATCCATAAATGAGAACACCGTCGCACAAATCATTAAGGATGCCCTAGCCGGCTGTGCCGGAGGATTTCCTGTGGATTAAAAGGATAGACTTCATAAGTCACAATTCTCTTTTGAAGGCGCAGTGCAGAATGGCGGGGTAGCAAGGCGTCCAGCTCGGTCATATTGTGGTCATGATCACCGGCTTATTTATAAATGCTTCATCGCTGCCGGGCTCGGAAAAATTGGTTGGTTACACTCGTTGACGCAGTGACGATGACATAGTTAGATCCACCCGCTAGCGTCGGCGCACTCGCGACATCGGACCAATTCGTGCCGTTCAGTTTGCCGATTTGTTGCAGGACGAAACCGGGCGACGGGCTGACCCAACTCACGAGCACATTGCTGCCGGCGAGATTGGCCGTCAACTTCGGCGCGGACGGAGGTTGAAAGGCGTTCACGATGGCCGTGTTGGTTCCTTCTTCATGGATTGCCTTTGTGCTGGTAATCGTCGTGGCGTTCACGTTGTTCGTGAAACGGAGATTTGGATAATCGGAAGCCCAGAGATCCGCGATAACGTCGTTCGTCAGCGGCACCAGGTTGTCATTCGTGATCGGCGGGCCGAAATAGTTGCCGACGATATTCACATCCGTCGCGTTGTGTAGTGAAAGCGGCGCGCGACGCCAGTTCAAAAAAGCGTTGTAGAGAATCCGGATGCCGGAGACTTCAAAGTCATTGGTGACATAATTCAAATTGTTTGCGCCAGCCTGGTTGAATGCCACCAGCGCAAAGTCGGGTTCGTCCACGGGAATCGAGTTACTGATGCCTTCCGTGCTATAACCACAGTCGGACAAAATGTTGTTCAAGATGACCACGTTCGTCGGCACGAACAGATTCAGAAACGTCGGGATCATCACGGGATAACCGGCGATGGCGTTCAACGCCATTCCGCTGATTGTATTGTGCGCGATAAGCGTGTTGTCCGCGCGGCAATAAATCCCGTGCTGGCGGCCATTGCTGAAGGTGTTGTCCAAGTAAACCGCCGACGTGTTGAGCGTGCGGTTCAGCAGCAGCGTGTTTGTGTCGAACGTCCCGGTCACAACATTGGAAATCGCGCGGTCGAAGGTGACCAGGGAATAAATGTTCGTCGCGCTGGCGGTGATGTTCGTGACCAGGTTGAAGGCCGTGACTTGGGCGCGGTCAAAAACGACCCCGTTGCTCGGATTCAAGAACAGCATCGTGTCGCCGGCCTCGGCTTCGAACGGCGTCAACGGCTGCGGCAAGTTGCCCGCCGCGCCGTTTTCCACCACTGAAAGAACATTGGTCGGTTGCACCGGAATGTTTGTCACCATGAAGCCGCCGATGCAGGCATTGGCGGTGTCGTCGCTCAAGCCGGTGAAGTTGCAGCCCTGCACCCACGGCCCGATCCGCGAGGCGATAAACAGTCCACCGTCGGCGTTCGACGTGCGCAGGCGCGGCGCAGTCGCGCCGGCGGGCGGCGGGCCGAGCTGGATTTGGTCGCCGATTTCGTTGACCATTTCCGAAAACTCGCCGCCGTAACTCAAACCCGCGCCGGAGAAATTGGTGTTGTTCAGGTAAGTGACCGAGCGCGAGGCGTAGGTCCAGAACACGGTGGAGCCGTCGAAGCGCGCAATCATGTTCCAGCGGTCGCCCGGCTGGACGTTCCTGGCCTGATTCGAATAGTGTAGATAAACCTTGAACGCGCCGTTGTGGTTGGTCTGAACGACATTGGTGTAAAGGCAAATCGAATAACGGTTGTCCGCGCCACGACCGTAGTTCGTCGGG
>Ga0075030_100003062_pt1 | contig 15242 bp, 15 predicted proteins | sample LitLauG_LLR_2012_FD_71393 | JGI IMG/M metagenome (GOLD analysis project Ga0075030, IMG submission 71393) | Freshwater sediment microbial communities from Pennsylvania, USA - Little Laurel Run_MetaG_LLR_2012 | ecosystem: Environmental > Aquatic > Freshwater > Creek > Sediment | place: USA... | reverse complement strand
GTCTCCACCGACGCCGAAAAAGGCGACCCCGCCCTTCGAGTCGGCCGGACAGGCGGGGTGGGCTGTCCCCACACGAGTCGTGGGTTGGGCTTGGGGGGGGACGGCCGCCATCCGTTGCCTGCCCTCAGCGAGGTCGAAGGGTCCGGCGGAGCGAAACTTCGCAGCCCGGCGCAGCGCTTCCATCAATTGCGCGCCATACATTTCACCGGAAGCTTCGCCGGCCGAGATCAGGATGAGCACGGATGCATTGTACGGGACAGTCCGCAACGTAAGGTTCTAGTCATCCGCGCCAACCGTCGACTCTGGTGCTTCCGACCTTTCCACCGCGATCTCCTGATCCTTGTACTGCAACTGGTACAGCTTGTAGTAAATCCCGCGGTGGGCCAGCAGTTCCTGGTGCGTTCCCATTTCGCGCACCTGCCCCTTGTGCATCACGATGATCTTGTCAGCGCGCTGAATTGTCGAGAGCCGGTGGGCAATAATGAGCGAGGTGCGGCCTTCGACCATGCGGGCGAGGGCATCACGCACTTTGAATTCGGTTTCGGTGTCAACGCTCGAAGTAGCCTCGTCGAGGATCAGAATCTTGGGTTCGTGCGCCAGGGCGCGCGCAAACGAGATGAGCTGCTTCTGCCCGGTGGAGAGCGTCGATCCGCGCTCGCGCACTTCTTCGTCGAAGCCTTTGGGCAATGCGCGGATGAAGTCGCCAAGATTTACGTCTTCCGCGGCCTGCTCGACATGCTGGTCCTGAATTCGTTCGGTGCCCAGGCGGATGTTGCCGCCGATGGTGCCGGTGAACAAGAACGGGTCCTGCAGCACCACGCCGTAGCGGCTGCGCAGGTCAGCGAGGTCCATGTCTTTAACGTCGACGCCGTCGATGCGTACTGCGCCTTTCTGCACATCGTAGAAGCGCAGCAGTAGCGAGATCAGTGTGGTCTTGCCCGCCCCGGTGTGGCCGACTACGGCGACGGTTTCTCCGGGCTCGATGGTAAAAGTGACGTCGCGAAGGACCCAGTCGGATTCGGTCAAGCCGCCGCCATTACCGGCTGCGGCCGCGCTTTGCGCTGGCCGGGCAGCCAGGGCGGCTGTCCCCACAGAGGCGCTGCCGATCTTGCCGTCTCCATTCTCAGTCGGCACATCCCGATACGCGAACCAGACGCGGTCGAATTCGATGCGGCCGGGGCCTGCCGGCTTCTTCGTGATGGACGGGGAAACGATATCGACCGGGGTGTCGAGCAGTTTGAAGATTCGTTCGCTGGCCGCCATCGCGGACTGGAGGATGTTGTACTTCTCACTGAAGTCCATGATGGGGCGGAAGAAACGCAGCGCGTACTGCGTGAAGGCGATCAGCACACCGAGCGAGGCTGCCGTCGCGACCAAGTGAAACGAGAGCGAGTGATGTCTGAAATCAACGCTGACGCTGTTGGCTACGACACCGCGAATAATGTCCTGCCCGCCGTACCAGATCACGCAGGCAATCGCGATCGCCGAAAAAAAATCGACGGCGGGATAGTAAACCGCATAGGCTAGGATCGCGTCCTTGAAAGCGTCCATGTGGCTGCGGTTGATTTCAGAAAACTTCTTATAGGCCTTTCGTTCGCGATTAAAAAGCTGCAGCACCACCATGCCGCTGACGTGCTCCTGCAGGTAGGAATTGATGCGGGCGATAGCGATGCGAATCCGCCGGTAGGAGTCTCGGACTTTGTCGCGGAAAATCTTGGTCGCCACGATGATGAAGGGCAGCACGGCAAACGTGATCAGAGCCAGCTTCCAGTTCATGCACAACATGATGCCGAGAATGCCGGCCAGCACGAACAAGTCCTCGAAAATCGAGACTACGCCCGAGGTGAACATCTCGTTCAGGGCGTCGACGTCGGTGGTAACGCGGGTGACCAGGCGCCCGACCGGGTTCTTGTCGTAGAAGGCGACGTGCATGTGCTGCAGGTGGCGGAAAATCTGGCTGCGCAGGTCGAACATCACTTTCTGGCCAGTCCACTGCATGAAATACGTCTGCAGGAACTCGAGCACAAACGTGAGCACGAGCAGGCTGAAGTAGATGGAAGAGATTTGCGCGATGCCGGTGAGCGGGAGCGGACTGAGCCAGCTCCACAGTCCGGCAGCGGAGCCTTCGGCTGGCGCCAGGTATCGATCGACAGCCACTTTGACCAGATAAGGGCCGAGCACATCGGCGAACGACTTGAGGATGATCGACGCGATCGCTATTGTGACCTGCCAGCGGTACGGGCGCAGGTAGGTGATCAGCCGCCGCATGAGGCGGCTGTCGTAAGCCTTACCGAGTACTTCCTCTTCCTGGGCCATCGGTTGGTCGGGACAATCGTCTTCCGGGCGACTCTTGGCTACAACCCGCGAGCAGCGTAAAGCGCTTCCAACAGGGTACCTGAAAATAGATGGTCGAGGCAGCCGGGAAGATAAAAAAGGTTTATTAGTGAAATAATAGCGCGTGCCCCTGGGGATCTACATTTCGGTGCCCTTCTGTCGGACCAAATGCAGCTACTGCAACTTCGCGTCGGATGTATTTTCGAAGGCGGTCTTCGAGCGGTATGTGGACCGCGTGTGCGCGGACATAGCCGGCGCCTCGAATCTGGCACAGGAACTGGGCACGCACTTCGAGCGGGAAGTGGATACGGTCTATCTGGGCGGGGGCACGCCGACCGTCCTCGATTCCGCACAATTACGACGGATGTTTGATGTCGTGCGGCAACAGTTCTCCGTGCTCGCGGATGCCGAGGTCACGGTGGAGTGCGCCCCCGGGACGCTGACTCCGGAGCTTATTGAATGCCTGCTCGGTTGCGGCGTGAACCGAGTAAGTCTGGGGGTGCAGTCTTTTGTCGACGCCGAAGCCGCTGCCGTGGGCAGGCTGCACAAGCGCGCGACTGTGCGGGAAGACATTGGTCGGCTGCGCTCCGCGGGGATGGCGAATATCAACGTCGACTTGATCGCCGGGTTGCCGCATCAGACGGCTGAGAGTTGGCAGGAATCACTCGAGCAGACGATCGCGACCGGCGCGCCGCATGTCAGCGTCTACATGCTGGAGGTCGACGAGGGCTCGCGGCTGGGCCGGGAATTGCTCGCGGGTGGAACCCGCTATCACGCGCATTACGTCCCCGACCAAGACACTACCGCGGACTTTTACATCACTGCGTGCGAAACCCTGGAAACGGCGGGCATAGTCCAGTACGAGATTTCGAACTTCGCCCGCGCCGGGTTTAAGGCGCGTCACAATCTGAAGTATTGGACCCGACTGCCCTATCTCGGGTTCGGTGTGGATGCGCATTCCATGCTGTTGCGAGGTGATGACGGCGCTGGGGCGGTGAGGTTCTCGACCCCAGATGCGCTCGAAACCTACATGGCCCGTCCCGCGCTTCAGGCGACCCCGGTGACGGCCGCGATGGCGCTCGAGGAGAGATTCTTCCTGGGGTTGCGCCTGAACCGGGGCATCGACTTGCGAGAGATTGGCGCCAGTTTCGGGCCGGCCACGGTTCGGAATGTGCGCGCTACGGTCGACGAGTTGGTCTCGATGGCCTTACTGCGGCGCGACGGCGATTTCGTTCGGCTGACTGCTTCCGGGCGGTTGCTGTCCAACGAAGTCTTCCAGCGCTTTATCGCGCTGGCGGATTGCTCGGCGATCTGCTGAAAGACGCGAATGTTTTTTTCTAAAAACCAAAAAACCAAAAAATTCTCCTGACCATCCGGTCGGTCGGTTCACATACAAAGAAAGGCGAAATCGCCAGTGTTGACGGGTGCTTTATCGCTCCCGGAATTCCTCTCCAGAGGTAACTTCTTCGCGATGTGTCGCTGTGTTCTAATCGAGCATTCGTGCTCGAAGGCCCGGGTCGAGGGCAGCCCCAGCTGAGTTCGAGCCTCCGGAGGGATCTTGGACTTCCAACTGAATGACGAGCAGCTGCAGCTCAAGAAAAGTGTGCGCGAATTTGCCGAGCGCGAAATCAAGCCGCACGTGATGGCGTGGGACGAAGCCGGCGAGTTTCCCCTGGCGACCATCAAAGAACTGGGCAAGCTGGGCCTGATGGGGACGATTTTTCCTCCCGAGTATGGCGGCGCGGGCATGGGCTATGTCGAGTACGTTACGGCGATCGAGGAACTTTCGCGCGTGGACGGGTCGGTCGGGATTATCGTGGCCGCCCACACCTCGCTGTGCACGAATCATATTTTCCTGGCGGGAAATGAAGCCCAGAGGAAAAAATACGTCAGCCAGCTGGCGATTGGGGAATTCGTTGGGGCGTGGGGACTGACGGAGCCGTCGTCCGGTTCAGACGCCGGCAGCGCGCGCATGACCGCCGTGCGCAAGGGGAACAACTGGGTCCTGAATGGCACCAAGACGTTTTGCACGAACGGTCACTATGCCGACGTGGTAGTGGTTCTCGCGGTAACCGACCGCACGGCGCACACGCATGGTTTGTCAGCGTTCGTTGTGGACAAAGACACCAAAGGATTCCGCCCGGGCAAGAAGGAAAACAAGCTCGGGCTGAGGGCCAGCGATACGGCGGAATTGATTTTCGAAGATTGCGTCATTCCTGCCGACAACCTGCTCGGCGGCGAGGGCCAGGGATTCCCCGACGCCATGCGCGTGCTCGACGGCGGCCGCATCTCGATTGCGGCCCTGTCGCTGGGCATGGCCGAGGGGGCCTACGACGCCGCCCTGAAATATTCAAAGCAGCGCCGCCAGTTCGGGAAAGCCATCAGCGATTTTCAGGCAATCCAGTGGAAGCTCGCCGACATGGCCACGGAGATCGACGCGGCCATGCTGCTCACGATGCGCGCCGCGTCCATGAAAGACGCGGGCATGAAGACCACGCAGGAGTCTTCCATGGCCAAACTTTTTGCCAGCGAAGTCGCGGTGCGGTGCGCCGACGAAGGCGTGCAGATTCACGGCGGCTACGGTTTCATCAAGGATTATCCGGCGGAGAAATTTTACCGCGATGTGAAGCTGTGCACCATCGGCGAAGGGACCAGCGAGATTCAGCGGCTGGTGATCGCCCGGCAGTTGCTCAGGGATTGAACAGATCCCCGCTTCTCCCAAAAGCCTGGGAGAAATGGGGTACCCGGCAGTCATGCCGTGATGCCGGACCCTTACGTTCAACAAAGTGCCATGCTGATCATTTACGGCTCTTACCATTTCTGGCCGAAGCGAGTGGGATTTCGCAACGACTATTGCCTTGGGTGCAACAAACCCCGCCGGTCTCTTGCCGTAAGGACCTTGGATGTAGGCCACATCTTCTGGATTCCGATCCTGCCCGTGGGTCTCTGGAAGCATTGGAAATGCAGTGAATGCGGGCGCGATCCGCACGTCAATTTGAAGACCCGCCGCTCCTTCAAATGGATTGGTTTTGCTTGCCTGGTTCTGGTTTCAGCGATCTTCTGGATGGCCCCCGTCGACTCGGATGTTGCCTTCAGTTGGGGTCTCCGGATCATCCCGCTGGTCTTGGCAGCGCTGCTTTTGTGGCATCTGCTGCGAACTCCCGCCGAGCCCAGCTTGAAGCAGCGGCTGGCGTCGATTCCACCCGCGTCGGATGCGGTCTGCCCATTTTGCGCAACGCCGCTGATGGCGGAGACTAGCGGGCGCTGGAAGTGTCCGGGCTGCGGGGCGGAGCGGTATTGATCGTACCGGGTCTGCCCGGTAGACCACTTAGTGTCACCCGCTCTGATCCTGCTTTACACTGTTGGTTTGAACGTTCCTTCAATTTCCAACCTCGCGTCGTGGATTGAGACGCTGCGCTCCGGCGATGCGCGGGCGTTGGCTCGGGCAATCTCGGTGGTCGAGAACCGCGCGCCCGGATGGTCTGAATTGCTGAAGGCACTCTTTGCCTACACCGGCCGGGCGCGCGTGGTCGGGGTGACCGGTGCGCCCGGAGCAGGGAAGAGCACGCTGGTCGATCAACTGGCGCGTGTTTATCGCAGGCAGAAGCGCAGCGTTGGGGTCATTGCCGTCGACCCTACCAGCCCCTACACCGGCGGAGCGATTCTGGGCGACCGCATCCGCATGCAGGAGCACTTTTCCGATCCGGGGATTTACATTCGCAGCATGGCTACCCGCGGTTCGCTGGGCGGGCTGGCGAGGACCACCGCCGACGTCACCACGGTGCTCGACGCCTCCGGGCGCGACGTGATCCTGATTGAGACGGTTGGTGTCGGGCAGGACGAAGTCGACATTGTGCGGCTGGCCGACATCACGGTCGTGATTTTGGTGCCGGGCATGGGCGATGATGTGCAGACCATCAAAGCGGGGATCATGGAGATCGCCGACATCTTCGTGATCAATAAAAGCGATCGCGATGGCGCCGAGCGCGTCGAGCGCGAAGTTCGCGCCTTGCTGTCGCTGGCCGCGCGGCAGGACGGGTGGACACCCCCGATCGTGAAGACGGTAGCCAGCGAGGGAAGGGGCGTTGCGGAACTGGCCACGGCAATTGCAGGGTACGAAGGGTACCTGCACGCCGAGAATCGTGCGCTGAAGAAGAGCGTCGTGAATTGGCAGGAGCGCTTGGTAGAAATGCTGCGCGACACCATGCTGGAGAAAGCGCGCGCGCAGTTGGGAGATGGCGATCTAAGGCGCATGGCAGCAGAAGTAGCCGAGCACAAGCGCGATCCCTATACGCTGGTAGAGGAGATGGCCAAAAACAAGTAGCCCGAACGCATTCGTCCGGGGCCCATTGAAAAAAAGCTTTGTCTCGCGGGCGGTCGAATAGCCTGCCCTGAGCGAACTCGGAGGGCGCCTGCTGCGACGGTAACAGGATTTTACGCAATGTTTCAGATCGATCATCTCGGCATCGCGGTCAAGTCGCTGGCAGCAGCCAAGGCGATTTACGAAAGGCTTGGCCTCAGTGTCTCACCGGAAGAAACCGTCGAGCCGGAACAGGTGCGGCTGGTGATGGTTCCCGTCGGTGAGAGCCGGTTGGAACTGCTCGAAGCGACCTCGGAAGATTCCACCATCGCGAAATTCATCGCCAAGCGCGGAGAAGGGCTGCATCACGTTTGCCTCAAAGTTCCGGATTTGCCGGCGGCGGTCGAGCGGTTGAAAAAAGACGGCGTGCGCCTGGTCTCGGAGGAGATCAAGACCGGTGCAGGCGGACATCAGTATGTGTTCGTGCATCCCTCGGGCACGGGTGGGGTGCTGCTGGAATTGGTGCAGGCATGATCAGTCATCAGGGATTGCCACAAAGCTGAAAAATGCTTCTTCTCGTCCTCGACACTTCGGGCAAGCACGGGATCGTGGCCCTGGTGCGTTCCGGACCGGAGCCCAGAAAGATCGGAGTGATCGAAAGTGTACCCCTGGCAGGCGGCACGTTCTCTGCGCAATTGGTGCCCCAGATCGCGGCCCTGCTGGCAAAGCACGGTTTCAGCAAAACCGATCTGGAAGCCTTCGTCATTGTCTCCGGGCCGGGATCATTTACCGGATTGCGGGTAGGGCTGGCGGCGATCAAGGCGCTCGCCGAGATCCTAGGCAAGCCCATCGTTCCGGTGTCGTTGCTCGAGGTAATCGCTTTCGCCAGTCGAACTCGGGGCCGCGTGATGGCAGCGCTCGATGCCGGACGCGGCGAGGTGTATGCCGGTGAATACGACGTGGCAGACTCGGCCCTGGTTGTACGGGAACAACTGATCCCCACCAGTGAGTTCATTTCCACCGCCCGCAATCTGTCGGTCACGACTTCAGACGAGGGCTTGGCGAAATCGTTGCACTCGGCCGGAATTGCCGCTATCCAAGCGTTCGCCGGTGCTGAAGAAATCGCCCGGGTGGGTTTGCAGAAACTCGCGGCTGGAAGCAGCGTCAAGCCCGAGCAACTAGAGGCGAACTACATCCGTCGATCCGATTCCGAAATATTGGCCAAGCCTGTTCCGAGTTCCTAGCCTTCAGAACTCCAGCGATAAGACTCGTGATCATTCGCACCGCAACGCTGCAAGATGTCTCCCGCGTGTTGGACCTGGAGCGGGCCTCCCCCCTCGCTGCCCACTGGAATGAGCAGGGTTACCGGGAAGCGGTCGCTCCTCCCGCCGGCGGATCGGAGCGACTTCTCCTGGTCGCCCAGTTCGCAGGGTCCCGGCAACAGCCAGCGAATGCCTCCGACCTGGCAGGATTCATCGTCGCCCGGCATCTGGCTCCCGAGTGGGAACTGGAAAACATCGTCGTCGCTGACAGCGCACGCCGGAAAGGAATTGGTACGCGGCTTTTGAACGCGCTTCTGGCCCAGGCGCAGGAAACAAGAAGCGCCTCGATTTTTCTGGAGGTGAGGGAATCCAATGCGGCGGCCCGCATTCTGTATGAGAAAGCCGGATTCCAGCAGACTGGCTGCAGAAAAGCCTACTATTCACTCCCCACCGAAGATGCGATTCTGTATCGACGCCAGCTCCCTGAAGATTGCGCGGAAGCGCGATTTTTCTGAGCACTCCACGAAACACCATGCCTTCTCAAATTGAGACTGCACTGGTTTTTTGGCATTGCTCCGGTTTTTCGCGTGTGCTACCGTCAAACTTATAATCCCGGTTTGGAGGTCTGCTGGATGCTGACTTCGAGAGACCAACTCCTGACCAGTCACGAAGAATTCCGCCGACTGGCCCAGGAGCACTCGCAGTACTCGCAACGTCTTGATTCACTCACCCAAAAAAGGTACCTCAGCGAAGACGAGAAGCTGGAAGAAGTCCGGCTGAAAAAACTGAAACTGCGCCTCAAAGACCAGATGGAATCGATTGAGCGGCAGTATCGGCAGCAGTACGGCGTCAACGTAGCGTAATTATTGGGCACCCTCTTCGAGTTGCATGGGCTGCGGAGGGTGAAATTTATCTCCCGCAGGGCGCGATGAAGCGCCTTTTTTTATTTGCACTTACAGTTTTCGGCGGTGCCCCCGCGGTTCCCGCGGCTATAATTGCACCAATCCCATGGTTCGTGACGGTTACTATTATGGAGTGGCTCTCCTGGCCGCCGGCCTCATCCTCGGCTGGCTGGCCAACCCTGCATGGGCGCTGGTGCCGTTCCTGCTGGCCGCGTTCTTTTTGTGGTTCTTTCGCGACCCGGAGCGCACCATCCCGCAAGATGCGGGAGCCGTAGTCTCTCCCGCGGATGGCAAGGTCACCGACGTCTCGAACTTGACCGTGGGGAACGAAAACCGGACTCGCATCAGCATCTTTCTGAATGTCTTCAACGTGCACGTAAACCGCGCTCCCATCGCCGGGGTGATTCGCGACGTGCGCTACCGGCGCGGAAAATACCTGAACGCGATGAATAAGGCCTCCGCCGAGCACAATGAACAGAACATCGTCTCGATGGAAGGCGACGGCCAGAAACTCGTCTTCAAGCAGATCGCTGGGCTGCTGGCGCGGCGCATCGTATTTCATCCCAAGGTGGGCGACCGTTTGGAGCGCGGCCAGCGTGTCGGCTTGATCAAGTTTGGCTCGCGCACCGACGTGCTGCTCGACGCCTCGGCCCGCGTCCAGGTGAAAGTCGGGGATCATGTGAAGGGCGGTTCGAGCGTGCTCGCTTACGTCGAGGTGCAAAACGAACTGGCCGCGAGCGGAAGCACGTCCGGCGCCGCGGGGGCCCAGTGATGGAAAATCCTCCCTCCAAGCCGCGGCGGCGCCTGAGCAAGGGGATGTATATCCTGCCGTCGCTTTTTACCACCGGGAACATGGCCGCGGGTTTCTACGCCATTCTCGAAGTCATGCACGCAACTGCGGCCGAGTATGTGCACCTGAATAACGCCGCCATTGCCATCGGCTTTGCCGTTCTGTTTGATGGACTCGACGGCCGTATTGCGCGCATGACGGGGACCAGCAGCGATTTCGGCCGGGAACTCGATTCGCTGGCCGATGTGGTGACATTCGGAGTCGCGCCGGCGATGCTGGCCTGGACCTGGGGCTTTCACCTCATGCCGCCGGTCCTACTGGTATCGGAGTGGCATCTCAAGTTGGCCCAACTCGGAGCCATTGCCAGCTTTCTCTTCCTGATTGCCGGGGCGAGCCGCCTGGCTCGCTTCAACATCACAACCAACCCGGAGCCGTCGAATCCGGGACGGCCCGGCAAGAAGTATTTCGTGGGAATGCCCATTCCGGCGGGTGCGGGCGTGATTGCCGCCGTGGTTCACTTCGAAGGCGGCGATCCGGTGGTCTCCTCGTACACGGCCATGGCCTGGCTGGCCATGGTGGCCACGGTTGGCTACCTGATGGTCAGCACCTGGCGGTTTTATAGTTTTAAAGATATTGATTTCCGTTCCCGGCATCCTTTCCGCCTGATCCTGTTTCTGGCCGGGCTGCTGGCATCAATCTGGTTCTTTTCGCGTCCGGTTTTGTTTGGCATCGCCCTGCTCTACATGGTTTCCGGCGTGTTCTGGCGGCTGCAATGGATATTTCGCCGGCGGACAGGCTCTCCCCCTCCGCCGTACAAGGAGGCATCGCAGGCGTCATGAGCGAACCGGTGAAAACCCCCGCTCCGCATTCGCTGGCGCGAAGCTCTAATCTCTATCGCGCGGCGATCGTCGGCGCTGCCTCGCTCAAGGGCAAAGAAATTGCCGAGATGATGAACGAGCGGAATTTCCCCGCCGTGGACATCCGTCTGCTCGATGATGACGAGTCTCTCGGCCAACTGGAGGCCATGGGCGACGAGATCAGTTTCATTCAAAGCGTGCGCGCCGAGCTGTTCGAACACGTCGATTTCACCTTCTTTGCCGCCGACGCCGATTGCACGCGCAAGACCTGGAAACGTGCCCGCGATGCCGGCAGCACCATCATTGACGTTTCTGGCGCACTGGAACAGGAAAGCGGTGCCAGTGTTCGGTCGCCCTGGGTCGAGCGCGAGCGAGGCCAGGTCGTGCCCCCGGAGTTGCAGCCGGGACCATGCATTACGGCGCATCCGGTCAGCGTGATGCTGGCCCTCCTGCTGCTGCGCGCCCAGAAGGCAGGCACGATTCAATCCGCCGTCGCCACGATTTTCGAACCCGCCTCCGAGCATGGGCAGCGGGGCATGGATGAGCTCCACCAGCAAACCGTGAACCTGCTTTCGTTCCAGCCCCTGCCGAAAGAAGTTTTCGACGCGCAGGTGGCCTTCAACATGGTCGCCCAGTACGGCAAGAACTCAAGCCCGCAACTCGATTCCGTGGAGGCACGAGGGCTGCGGCACTATCGCAAGATTGCCGGTGACGCCGCACCCCAGCCGGCCCTGTTCCTGCTGCAGGCCCCGGTCTTTCACGGTCACGCCCTGGCCCTCTACCTGCACATGCAAAGCCGGCCCGACCTGGTTTCGTTGTCGCAGGCGCTGGCGGGTGATCATGTGGCGGTGGCCGCGGCGGACGAGGAGTCGCCCAGCAATGTAAGCGCGGCCGGACAGGCCGACATTCTGCTGTCGCTCAAGAATGATCCGGTGCAGGCCAATGGCGTCTGGTTGTGGGCTGTCGCAGACAACCTGCGCATCAATGCGCTCACCGCGGTGGAATGTGCCGAGAGCCTGACAGCAGCCCGGCCAACAGGGAAGATTCAGTGAAGGTGTCCGGGTGCTGGCTGGCCCTGCTCGTGCTCTGCGCGGGATGCGGGTATCACACCGCCGGACACGCCGTGCAGGTCCCCGAAAGCGTTAGAACCATCGCTGTTCCTGCTTTCAAAAACGAGACCACAACCTACCGCATCGACCAGATGCTGACGGCTTCGGTGGTGCGCGAGTTCACCACGCGTACCCATTACCGCATCGTCCACGAAACCGGAGACGACGCCGACGCCACGCTGACCGGCACCGTGATTTCCACGGCGGCCTCGCCTCTTGCCTACGACACCACCACCGGGCGCGCGGCCAGCGTGCTGGTGGTGGTCAGCATGCGAGTCACGCTCGCCGAGCGCGGCGGCAAAGTGCTGTACCAAAATCCGGCGTATCTGTTTCGCGAGCAGTACGAAGTGTCGCAGGACTTGAACAGCTTCTTCGAGGAGGACACGCCGGCCTCGCGGCGGCTCTCCCAGGATTTCGCTCGCACCCTGGTATCTGACATTCTGGAGGGATTCTAAGAGTGCGGCGAGTTCTTCCCCTGCTCTTGCTGCCGGCAATATTGCTGGCGTCGGGCTGCTACCACGGATCGCGGCCACGGCGCATCGGCGATGCCGCCCCCGATTTCAGCCTGCAGGATTCTGATCACACCGTTGTGCTCAACCAGTTCCGCGGCCAGGTCGTGATTCTGAATTTCTGGGCGTCCTGGTGCCCACCGTGCCAGCAGGAACTTCCCTCGCTGATGAACATGCAGGACCGCACCAGGGCCCGGGGGGTCGTGGTCCTCGGCGTAAGCATCGACGTGGACGGCGACGCCTACCATCGCTTCCTGAAACAGCGCGGCGTCAATTTCATTACGGTCCGCGATCCCGACCAGAAGATCAGCGGCGTTTACGGGACTCACGTTTGGCCCGAGTCCTACATCATTGACCGCCAGGGAGTGCTGCGGCGCAAGGTCATCGGCCCCATCAACTGGATCGCGCCGGATGTCCTCGAGTACCTGAGCAAGCTGTAAGCGAGGTTTCCTCAGTCAACCCTGTGTCCCCGAGGTGAAAGCCGTTTGCAGGCCGGTGGACGCTAGCACTCTCTCAAGCCGCGTGGCTATTCACACACCCCATTCACGCCCGAGTCACTAGTCGAATCGATCTCCCGATGTTAAAGTCGGAGGCGATACCTGCCGTGCCGGAGAAATTCTGAATGCGGGCGTTTGCCCAGGCCGAGCGCTTCGTCAGCGAACTGGAGTCGCGAAAAATGCGCGCTGCCTACGTCTTCGTGGGCGATGAAGCATTCTTCCGTAAGCGCTTTCGCGACGCCATCCTCGAGCACCTCGTGCCTGTCGATCTGCGGGACTTCAGCCTGTTTGAATTCGATCTCGGCGAAACCGATCTGGCCGAGATTCTCGATCGCGCCCGCACGCCTTCGCTCATGGCCCCGTTTCAGGTCTTCTTCGTGCGTGGAGTAAAGAATCTTCTTGGACGCGGATCGAACAACCAAGAGAAACTGGCTGCGATCGAAGAATATTGCAAGAATCCCAACCCCGATGCCCTGCTGATCTTTGTAGCTGACCACATCAGCATTCCCGCCGACGTCCGCCGCATGGAGATGCAGGACAAAGAGCGCTACCAGCGCATCCGCGAAACCATGGGCCAGTATTGCGGCGTGGTCGAACTGGCGCGGGTGGAAGAAGGGGAAGCCGTCCGCTGGATCACGGATTATTGCTCCGGTCGCGAGGTCAAAATCGAATCCGACGGCGCCCGCGAACTGGTCGACGCGCTCGGCGGCGACATGATGATGATCTCCAGCGAACTGGAGAAACTGATTCTCTACGTCGCCGAGAAAAGGCGCATCACTCTGGGCGACGTAGAAACCATGGTGCTGGCCGCCAAGCAGCGCTCGCTCTACGAACTGACCGACGCGATTTCCAGTAAGGACCGAGTGCGCGCCCTGGAAGTTCTGGACGCGATCCTGGCTTCGGGCGATGGGGAAGAGGCGGCAATCGGACACATCTACATGCTGGCGAAAACCTTCCGCCAGATGCTGGTGATTCTGGAGCGCAACGTCCGCGACCAGCGCATGCTGTGGGCCGCGCTCTGGCAGGGTTTCCGCGTTCCTCCCTTCGCCGCCGATGATATTATCCGCCAAGCCCGCCGCTACAAATCGCGCCGCGAGTTGACGCGCGCGATCCGCCTCGTGGCGAAAGCTGATCTTGCTCTGCGCTCCAATCCCGTAAGCAAACGCATGGTGCTCGAGCGCTTGGTCATGGACCTGACGACCGAGCCAAAGCCGGAAACCCCAGGCTGGATGCAGGATCAGTTACCAGTCTGAGAAAACCAGCCTTCAGCGATCAGCCGTCGCTACCGTGCAATACCCTGCGCAAGCCGCACCCAGAAGATCATCGGTAAGCCGTGTGCCGGAAAACGGCACGCACGGTTTGAAAGGGGGTTCCATGGAACCCAGGCCAGCTTCCATAGTTGGTACTGCGCCATGATCTACCAATGACCGTGGAAAATAGGTTGCCAGCGCGTAGGCGACGGACACGAGCCGAAGTTCAGGAGTTGGTCGCGGAATTCATCACCAGCGGCATGCGGCGGACTGAGTCTTGGCGCAATCGACGGTTGAGCTTCAGCACGCTGAATCGGCATCTGAAGAAGCAGCGCTGGAAAAAGAAAGACCGAGCAGCTTCTTCGTCCGGTGGGGTTGGTGCCGGTGGAGCGTCGACAGAGCATGATTCTGAAACGAGACACTGGTTTGCGAATCTACTCCGCCTACGATCAGATCGGCGGGCCCAGGATAGTACATGCCGCGTGTTGGGCTCATTCGAGGAGGTTGTTTCTTGAAGCGGTACAACTCAACCCCTGCTGGAGCCGGGGCGAATTAAGTGTCTCCACCGTCAAGTTGGTGATCTGGAAGCCATTGCAAATAAACATCTTAGCGGCCAACATAATTCCGTTTTCCCGGTTGCAAACTTCGCTCTTACTCATTCCCATTATGGTACTATTCACGGTCGCATTTTAGTTGGGTTGCTGGAGGCAGTTCGGACCAGCCGGGTTGCGAGTCGCTATCGTCTAATGATCAAGAGCTTGCTGTCTTAGAGAATTCTTACCGTCACCCCCCTTTGTTCGACCTAGAGCTTTCTTGCGCGTGCCCTAACCAGGCTCGTGCGCGCGTTGTACCTAAAGAAGTTATCTTGATTTTCCTATAGGTTGAAGTGAACCGAACCTGCGGATGTTGTTGGAGGAACTCTCGGTCCGCCAGCTTTTTGTGGGCGGAGAGACTGTCGAGGATGATGTGAATCTGTTGCCGGGGCGCACACAGAGATACGACCTCTTGCAAAAAGCGACGAAATCGCGGCTGCTGTTGCGGGCGGCGGTTTTGCCGTGGACGCGACCGGTGGCGGTATTAAAGGCTGCGTAAAACGAGAGCGTCCCTTGCCGGTAGTACTCGAAGCCGTGACGTTCGGCTCGTCCGGGTGAGAGCGGCAGCACGGGATCGAGACGATCTAAGGCCAAGTCATTCTCTTCTTCATCAACTTTTCACACTCCTGCAACCTACCGTTCAAATAGCACTCCTAGATTCGTTAGTTATGGAGCCGCCGGTAGGAAAGTCCTCGCACTGAATAGGTCCCTGCGATTTGGGGTAAATTCAAGTGGGGGACCGATGAGTCTTTTCCAATGTCATTTCATTGAGTGCATCTGTTCACACCAAGACTTGACCACAGCTCCAAGAGCAGATCCACTATTTCTCTCAACATCCC